>Ga0209651_1000563_pt1 | contig 13216 bp, 20 predicted proteins | sample LauGreFBDMM110SN_2_FD_188216 | JGI IMG/M metagenome (GOLD analysis project Ga0209651, IMG submission 188216) | Freshwater lake microbial communities from Lake Michigan, USA - Fa13.BD.MM110.SN (SPAdes) (version 2) | ecosystem: Environmental > Aquatic > Freshwater > Lake | place: Lake Michigan... | reverse complement strand
GCAAGGGAGTCTGTGGGTGTCACTGCCCCCAAAAAAAAGCCCCTACGGCCCTGTGTGCGCCTTGGTCGGACTGTATTAAATTTGATTGTCTTGTGTAGATGGCATGGCTTGCATAGTGGTTGCACATTGTCAATGGTGTTTGTGCCACCAGCTGCCAACTCTGTTATGTGGTCCACCTCTGTTGCCCGGTCACCACAGTACATGCATGTCTTACCCCATACTCTGAAACATGCCTCGCGTAATTTACGCCATTCTGTTGTGTTGCCACGTCTGCGCTGTTGCTCTGTCATTTGTACAGAATGTCTATAGGCCCAACGCATGATGGACTGTACTTAATTGCTGCACTCACAGCTTCTTTAATACGCCAGCCCGGATCATCCGTAAAGCGTGATGTGTGTAATGATCCCATTGCATAAGGAAATCCCGAGCCAGTGGCAATGGTGTGATACTCACCTACTGACCAGTCCATGGTGCTTATCTCAAACAATCTGCCACCAATACCTACCAATAGATCAGCCCCATTGTCATCATTGCTTATGTCTATCTTGAATTCCTCAGCTGCCTTTTGTAATGAGCCACAGAATTGTATTCTCATCCATGACTCTAAGTTAGTTGTGTTTATCTCTGGGTAAGTTGCATAGGTTGTAAGTTGCCCAGTACCTAGTGAGCCACTAAATCCAATTAAATACGGGCCTACCTTGCGTATCTTTGGCTTAGCCAAAGCACTAATGAAGTTAGCGTCTGACATTGATCTATCAGCACCCATGTACACCTTGCCTTTATTTGTCAGGCCTACAAGTATTGTCATTGGTATGCATCTAAATGTTGTGCATTGTCTAAGTTAATAAAGGCATTTAATCTGGTAATTAGTCCACCATTTACAGTTTCCTGTGTTTCGGTTGTGTCTAACCTGTAGTCACATGTCCACTGGCCGTCTTTGTCGCTTATCTGCTGTGTAATTAGTAAGTCATCTGGGATTAGGTAAAGAAAGCCTATGTATGAAACACCCAGTGCATTGCCTACATACCGCCCGGCTTCAATTTTGTCGAACGTGATGAGCCATTCGTTGTCCCACTTCTGCAGCTGCTCTAATGACATGTTGCGCGACTTTTGCTCAACTACGGCACACACGTTGGCTTCATTGTCACAAATAACTGCATCAACTAATGCCGGGCTATCTTTAGGGGTGTGTACATAAGTAAATTGTGGATAGTGGTAATTCCAAAGTTCTACAGCTCTTAATTCATGTTGTAATGATTGTTGGCCTTTAGGTGTATTAACGTCAAGCATTACTAATTCCTTTGGTAGGCAGTAATTAGATTGTAATTTAAGTTAGTAAGTATTTAGGTATTCACACCGGTTTGGCTAGTGGGCAGGGAATGGCATTGGATCTGCCATTCACACCGTATGTGGAAGCGGTACTGATAATGGGTCTTTCGACAATCGCGCCAAATAGATCACTGCCTTGTCTTGTGCTGCTGGGCGATTCGTTTCAGTAGCGGCTCATGATCCTCACCCTGCATTGGTTGCGTTTATTGGGTTACCCTTGGACTTATCAACCCAAGTTTGATTACGCCATCTAACGGCGGTTTAACAGCTGATTAGGCTGTCAGAAGTTTGTGCCATTCCTAGGCATTTATGTCAGTCAGGTGATTATAATAGTGGGTAGTTAGTCAGCATTTCTGAGGGGTCGTGCTGGCTAACTTTTAATCGTTCTGGCCCGAGTTTCTGATCATACCTCTGCACTATGCCACAGCATTTAGTTAGCCATAGTCGCGTGTCTGTGTATGGATCTACTCCACAGTCCACTGGGGCTAAGGTTTCGCTGCATACCTCGCAGCTCTCTGCAAAGTATTTGCCGGCATCCCAAGCACCGTAAAGTTTCTTGAGTACCGAGATGTATAAATCGTCTTTTCCATATTCCTTTTCGTCATTCATCATTACTCCTTTGTCTTATGTCTGGTGTGTCTTTGTCCATGCACTTAAGTACCTGTGACACAAGATCTCCACAGTGTTCACAGTCAAAGTTTCTAACATTGCGTGAGATCCGCAGTAGAGCCTTTAGCAACTGGTGATGCTCCAATTCCCATCTAGTCATTGTTTTGTATGTCCAATGCTAAGAATGTGTCACAAGGCCATGTTTCAGCACATGTCACACAATCTCTTAGCCACTTACAGTTGGCACAATTCTCTGACTTTGACCCACACAATAAACAGTCCACATCACGCGGCTCATGTCTTAGGTGTAACGCCCGGGCAGCTTCTATGGCTTCCTGTAGGTCAAATAGGTCATTGCAATTACAGTGACAATGCTGGCTGTGATCTTTGCTCATCCTCGTTTACCCCACTTGTCACACACTGAACAGATAAGGCCCTTGTACACCCAGCCGCCACATGTGCATCTAAAGATGTCAGAATCGGTCATGGCCTTTGTCCCTCAAATACTCAACGTGGCTTTCCAAAAACTCATGATAATTTTTAAGAACATCACCCTCATACGCTTTGTTCTTGCCATAACTCATCTCATCATTCAGAAACCATAAAGCTTGTTCCATGCCGTCAAAGAAACCTAAATCGTATTTCCTTTTAAGTAAGTTAATTCTCATGATCGGTCAAACTTTGGATCGCATTGTGGCTCATTGTCACAGAAATACCCGGCATACGGCTTGCCCGTTTTCTTGCTTATGCCACTACGTCTAGCCATTGGGCCATGTAGGCATGCTGGCACATCTAGTGGTGTGTATTCCTCATCCTCTACGCCCTCATCCATGGCTGGTATAGAAAACCATGGGTCGGCTTCCATGGCTGTACTGGGTGGCTCTATGGCTTGTACCTCGACTGCCTTTGGCTTTGCTGGCCCGGGTGATCGCTTTTCTTGACTGCCTAGTATTTCCTCTTTACTACTTAGGCCTTTAGATGTGCCAATGTTAAGGCTTGCAAGTGATCTGCCCCAACATGATGTTTCTAGGTTCTGCAGCTCTGATCCCAATGTGTATGGACTCTTGCCAATGATGAACTCAGATGCAGTACCTACACCCGGAAGTAAATCCTCAGGTGATCTATAGGCTCTGGCAATGCCCCACATTTTGGTTGGGTCACCATCCATCACACCCATGTACTCAAATTGTATTGATCCCTCTGGGTACTTCTCAAAAAACAATGCCACGCGCTCTTGCACTGTTGTGTAATTGCTTATGTCAAATGCCATTAGATTGTCCAGCCATCTTTTGCCATCTGTAGCTCAATGTCTACATGGCTATTACGCCTAAATTTAATTAGTTGTTGTTTGTGGTGTTCATTCTCAATCATGATGCCCAGAAGTGTGCCTAAGACAAGCATTATGCCCATGTAGGCCAGTAGTACATATGTATTCATGCCCTGATTCCTATTCTTTATTTATGGCTCTTGGTAGCCATGTCCTAATTATGCACACATGCCCCGACACTGCAAGCCCTTTTGCCTATTTGGGCGTGTCATGCCTTGTGTCTAAATGTTCCTGCACCACTAGATGTAGTGCATCCACCTTATTTATCAAGTCTGGCAAGGACTTTCCGCCATTGGCATGTGGCTGAATGGCATAGGTCATAGTGTCAATGTAGGCCTTTATTGGCTTAACTATTGCCCACTTTACTAATAGCCCAGCAAGGCTAAGGATGGCTAGTAGTGCAGCTGCTATTTGTCCAAGGTAGATGATTGACATGTCATTCAGGCTTTGTCCCAGCGTTTATAGCTGCTTCCATTTCGGCCTGATCCAACTTGCCGTCATTCATAAGGCCTTTGGCAGTGGCTCTAAGTATGAGTAATAGTGGGACTACGGCTGCCATCACAGCTGCCTTTAATGGTTCAATGCCAAGCACTGTACATAGGCCCAATGTTCCTAAGCCTGTGTAAAGGACTAGTGCTAGAGCGCGGATAATAAATAATCTCATGCCAGTAACTCCTTTGGGTCAAGATCCTTGCCCTTTGACCACTGGACATTGTCCCGGTACTCAAGGTGTAAATGTGGGCCTGTGGAGTTGCCACTATTGCCACTTTCGCCAATAAGCTGACCAGCCTTGACAATCTGCATGGGCTTAACTCTTTTGGCATTCAGGTGTGCATAAATTACATAGCCCTTGGCAACGCGCTGGACTACCTGTATGCCGTAAGCCTTGCCCCAAGTAGCAGTGGTAATAAATCCGTCAGCTACAGCCAGTACAGGTGTGCCTACAGGTACAGCAAAATCTACGCCTGTGTGATAGCCCTTTGACCAGTGCTTGCCTAGTTTCTTGTAGGCGGTACTGATCTTGCCATTCTTAATCGGTAATGGCATCAGTTACTACCGGGCAAGGCACATCAGTTTCTACTGCATCAGTGTATGCAAAGCAAGCACCACACATAACTGGGTTAGATGGGTTGCACAAATTAACTGGCTCTAAATTGTAAATGCAATCAACTGTTGCACAAGTAAATACCCAAATCATTATGCTGCCTCATAAGTAAATGCAGTAGACCATGTATTGCCGGTTGTCCAAGTACCGGGAATTGTGCTTGATGTGTTTGTGGAAGTTGTATAAGTACCACTAGCCAAAACCGCGTACAAGTCAGCGCGTGTAGTTGTTCCAATAGCCACAAAGCCTTGTGCGCCGGTTGCACCTGCAGTAAGGCCTGCGGTTCCAATGTTCCTATCAAAATTATCTGACGTTGCTGTGACAGGTAATGTAAATCCAATACGACCACTTACACTTGATGTTGAACCTAAGGTGACAAGTACTTTGACAAATACAAGTTTGCCAAGTTGCTTAAATTTTGCGAGTGTAATTGTTCCATTGCCTAATGTGAAGTTTGTAAATGTTGGAGTGTAAGAAGTCCAAGCAAGTAAGCCAGTACCAGTGCTTGTATCAATTCCATCTGCTAGTGCTTCAATAGCTTGTGCGCCCAAATAAACATAATCTGTGTCTGTTGGGTAAGGCCAAGCGTTGTTAGCGGTAGTGCCAGCCATTAGGCATCCTTCCATTCCGTTTGTACGTCAAAAGTATTCCAAGTAAGTAAATTATATACCTCTAACCACATCTTATGCCCATATGTCAATGATCTTGGGCTTTGATAGATAGTTAAATAAATTGAAGTGCGATTTGCGTTTATAGACCAGCCCTCTACAAAGTTGATTGTGTCTGTGTATTGTTTTAAGGGTTCTGGGAGTAGAGCTGCTGGCCAGATTAAGGCAGTGTTTAGGGTCAAGGTTAAAAGGTCGCCTCGCATTACATTGTCTATTTCATCTATATGTAGTGGCACTGTAAATGATCTAATTGCATACTGAGGAATTGAGCGAGAATAAACATATTCTGTCGCTTGTGATTCTGCACTGCTAATGTCCTCTAAGATTGTCACTTTTGTAGCAACTCTAGGGCCATAGAGATCTATAGATGATTGACTAATGGCTTGAGCTGTTGTGCCGTCAGCAATTTGCACATTTGCGACATTTACTAAATCACCAATGTTCAAGCTGTTTGTCATAGATTCGGTTAATACTATGTCGGATGTGACAGTAATTGTCTGTATAGGTGTGAGTCGTTGCAATGCGTCATCATATGTAATTTGGCCAGTTTGCGTGTCATACAAAATGCCTTTGGCGGATGATGCAGTTTCTTGGCATAGCGTGAGCGTGTCTGTTGCAGATGAGGTTAATGCAGCCACAGTGTACTGACCAGTACCATTGATTGCTGGGACTGTTGCAACTGGGTATGCCGGTTCAAAATTCTCCCAAGTCAAAGTGGGGGTATATTGCGACCACTTTAAGGATGTTGTGTTGGGCGATCCTAAATCTGACCACAACAAAGCAAATGCCCGAGTAAGTAATTCATCAATTCTGATTGTGTCTGTTTGATATGGCAAAGTAATGTTTGTTGCATCTGTGCGAGATAAGAAAGCCAATGGCGCTGCACAAGAAAGATCATAATAAGCAATGTTTTGATTGTTTATGCCAGCCGACATGCTTATGTCTATTTGTGATATGTAACCAGTGAAACAAGCTGTGCTGTCTATTAAAAATTGGATCTCATCATCTAATAAAAAATCTAAATTTGTGCCAACGTTGCTATAACATCTCAAATTCATAGTGGCTGGGTATGGCTGATCCTGCACATCTTGCCTGCCATAAATTATTGAAACTGTGTCTATGACTGTATCTGTCAAACCAGTGCCATTACGGTTCATCTCAAGTATTGGCGTGTAAACCGTCACAATCTTGCGCCATTCAGATTAACTAATCCCATCTGGCGTGATGAGGTCTTAAATAATTGCTCTAATTGTCGGCGTGTGCCATTGGCATCTACTGCCCCATTTATGTTGATAGTTGTATTGGCATTTGATGTGTTACTAGATGTTCTTTTGGTAAATCCTGCTTCTGGCAAATCTAGATTCAATGGGTTTTGTATAAACCTACCAACCTTGGCTAGTTTGTTGTAGTTTCTTTCTATTGCTTCTAAGGCATTAGCAACCTTTTCAAGAGCATTTGCCAACTTTGTAAGGCTGTTTGTTGCCGGGTCACCATCCTCTGTGATCGTGCCAAACAATTTACCAAAAGCATCTGTCACTGCCCTTAATGCGCCGCCAAGGCTGCTTGCGCCGTTGCCCTGATATGCACCTGCAAGTTCACGCGCTCTGGCAGTAAGTCCCTCTGGATCCTCGCCACTAAATCCTTTGGCAACTAGCAATACATTTTGCAGTAATAGTTTTAGTTTAGGTATTAACTTAAAGCCAATGTCCTCTTGAATCTCGCCAAAAGTTTCTTTAAGAATTGCTAACTGGCCAGCAAATGTTTCTGTGTTGGCTTTGGCTGATCCACCAAATGTTGCTGTAAGTGTAGATACGGCCTTGTCAAAGTCTTTTGTTTTAATGATGTTGGCATCTAATGGCACACCAAGTTTAGTTAATGCGCCTAGGTTACCTAAACTTGCTTTGGCTAGGGCCAATGACACAGTTTCCAAATCTTTATTTGTGGCTGCGCTTATGTCTATTGCAAGATTGTTGAGTTTCTGTGCTTCCGTAAGGTCACCAGTAGCTCGGGCAAGGTTGGCTAATGCCGGGCGCAACTTAGTGTCGGCAATACCAAATTGCAGTTGTTGCTTCTTAATGTATTCCTCGCTGGCTGCTATCTGATCATCAATTGCGCCAGTAGTATTCTTTAATGCTTTCGCCAGTTTCTTTTGGCTTGCTTCATCCTCAACTGCTGACTTAACACCATCTACACCTAACTTGAGTGCATACGCGCCAGCAGCTACGCCAGCAATCGCAAAAGACTTGGCCATAGCCTTTGAGTATTTGCCAATGGATGAGCTAAAATTCTTTGTGCCTTTGTCGGCCTTGTCCATGCCTGCAAGAAACTTATTGACATCTGCAAGTAGGGACAGTTTAAGCGTGCGTGTATCGGCCATTATGAATTCCTTGCCCAATTATCAAGTACCTTGACACAGGCTTCTTGCCAGCGTTTCTTAATTGTTGGCTGCATTTCTTTAAGAGTTGGAAAGATCCAGTAACCCTTGTTGCCCCTGCCCTCTCGGTCAGTGCGCTCTGGAAACTTAAAGCCACCATTAGGGAATGTGGACAGACTGCCCTTGGCGTTACGCTCGCCACCAAATTCATTACCAAACAACAACTGGCCAGCGTTTGCGCCACCTGATGCTCGACCTTTTGCCCCACCAACATAGATTGTTGGGACTCTATCTCTGGCTGGCCTGACTGTAGCTGCAACAATAGCTGCTTGTGCCGGGAATCTTGCGCCTACATAGCCAGATGTTTTGATGCCACCAGCAACCCATGAGCTAATGGAATACACATCATTCTTTAATTGCGCTTGTGATGCTTTGTCCATTTGGCTTAGTGCCTTTAGTAATCCGCGATAGTCACCAAGATCGGGCTTGATTGTGATAGTGCTTCTACCCTCAGCCATGCCCATTCCTTTCTCGTATCAGCGAAATTGCTGTGCTTACGTCTGCGAGCGACCAGTACAACAGATCATTTAGGGGTATCCCAGTGGATACTGCTATCCGCACCAGTAAATCCCTTAACTCTCTTTTGGGCTTTCCTCAACCACCTCAAAGCCCTCAAACTCATTTACAACCCACACTTGCTGGTTAGGTAAATTTGTTTTTCCTGCTGCCTTGGCTGCTTTGTAAAGCATGCAAGTGATTACATCCAATGATCCTTGGCTAATCTTTTCAGCTGCTTGAGTGACTGTGTATCCGAGATCTCTTTCAATCTCAATCCAAAGCCATGTTGATTGATCGCTCACTATGTAGTTATTGCCTTGTTTTGTTGTGATGTTATATTGCATAATGGTTGCCCTGTTCTCTCGGTTAAGCTCGGCCTACTGAGCCATCATTTACGACAAAGCTAAGTGAAGTAGTTAGTACGTCAGTTGCCGCGCCACCGACTGTTGGGAACACTGGATAGACCGAGCCAGTAAAAGTGTCACCATTCACATCAAAGGAAAAACTAAGGGTAGTGTCTGGCGCTGAATTAGCCGCATCCCAAAGGGCGGAAATAAGACCGGCTGTAGCTGTTGAATCTTGGTAAAGTTCAACATTTAGTGTGGCCGTCTTATCTACAGTCTTGTAGGCGCGACCCGATAGGACTTCTAACACTTGCTGGTTATTTTCCATTTCAAGTGTAACTGTTGATGCTTGGTCAGCGTATGACACAGAGTTAATGCTCAGTGTCAGATTCCGACCAGTTATGTATGTTGCTGGCATGACTTGCCTTTCTAGTTGGTTGTGACCATCTCTACACTGAGTTGGCTGATAAGCATGTCGGCATTTCCGATCTGCTGGACTGTGGGCTGTGACCATCCTGATAGGAATGAAATGTTATTGGCTAACAGATCAGTCACGCTAAATATTAAAGTTTCTATGTTGGCCAGTGCTGCCTGATTGTCAGCTGCATTTACGATTACTGTTATGTCAAAGCGAACGTGACAACGTGATCCGCCAATAGCAGTTACGGTTATGTAGGGCGCACCCGGCACAAGCACAATGGCTGGTGGGGTAATGTTCTCATTTGGGAATGAATAAACTACGCGACCGGCAGCTGCAAGAGTTGTTGCGAGGGTTGATCTGTAGGTAGCAAGATTAGCCAATGTAGCCCCTAGTGTCTAGGTGCTTACCTAGTAGACCAGATACCCGGGTCAGCATTGAGCGACCCAATCGGTATGGTGCTGGGCTTTGGAAGTCCACACCTTGCTGGCCTAGTGTGCCAGTACGGGTAATCCAAATGTCGCATGCTATGGCAAGTGCTGCCTGTTCAATTTCAGGGTAGCCAGTGTCGTACATAGTTGCTTGGCTAGTTAATAAAGCGCGACCAGTTGGCACGACTAATCTCTTTGTAATGTCTGCATTAGTCACTGCAGCTTCAAAGAATGTCACGCCAAATTCATCAAAGCCAACTTTAGTTACAGTGCGCGATCCGTCAAAGGGTGCGCCACACTTGCTGACTGTAAGAGCTTGGCCAACTACAAAAGTATTGTCATAGCAATGGAATCTGGCCACATTGTTTGTAAGTGACACAGCGTTAATTGCTACATAGTCAAAGGTCAAATAGGACAGGATTATGTTTTGCGCCGCGTCTGCACATTCCTGCACGATTGCATCCGCGTAAATGTCACCAATACCAAGTACGGCTTTGAGTTCGCTTAGTACGATTAGTGGCATTTCAATTCCTTATCTAATGAAGTGTGTGTGGGGGACACAGGGCCGCATCCCCCACACTTCTGACTAACTCTGACTAGGTCAGGTTAAAGCGACGTACTCCGCCGGCAACAATTGTCTTTACGGCCATGTAGCCATAAAGCATTGTTTCAATCTCACCTGTGGTTACTACGTTAGTAGACAGCTGCAATACTGGGCTCTCGTAGATTGCAACAGATGATGGGACAACAATAAATGCTGATTCATCAATGTTGGTTGATACTGCCTTGTTAGAGATGTATAGATCGAGCCCAAGCACATTACCGCGTAGTGACTGTGGGCCAGCTACTCCAGCATTGTTCTGTGGGTTGTATGCGTTGTAGATTGGTCGGCCACCTGAATCTTTAGCACCAAGCAACAATGACCATTGGGATGTACCAGCAATGTATGCAGTTGCAAGTTCACCAGTTGCTAGGTAAGCGGCTGGTGCTTCTGTAGATACATAGGAAATGATGCCATCAGATGATGCAGCGGTTGCAGTTGCAGCCGTTCCACCTGATGTTAGTTCAGCAATAACTGCAGCTTCAGTTGCCTGTGCGTATACCCGGCGCATGTTTTCCAACATGGCTTGGTAGAAGCTTGGATCAGCGCGATCAAATAATTCTACTGAATAACGCTGTAAGCCTTTGTAGGCCTTTACAGTGCAATCAACATATGCTGACACGATTCCTGTTTCGGATGGTGCAGCACCTTCTGAAGTTTCTGCAACTGATCCTGATGTGGTGATCTTAGGAATGGATACAGTCATACCTGCATTTGGCAATGCGCGTGTGCCAATGGCATCAATCGCACCTCTTGCGCCGATCTGGGTATCTACTACCTGTGACACAAACTGTGTTGGCTTAAATGCTGGGTTGGTTGTAAAGGAATCGTCAGCTGCATTTACATGCTTTGCATCCTCTGCCTTTGCGTGTGCAATCCATTCAGCACTTTCGTGGTTTCCACGTTGTGCCTTGATTGAATGCTCTAGGAAATGTGCTTGGGTCTTGATTGGTGAGCGCGGCTTGGTGTAAGCCACTGGTGCAGCAGCGTGAATAACCGCAGCTGCGGTCACTTCATCTGCCGGTGTTGCGGTTGTTTCTTCCACTGTTATCTCCTGTGGTTGTTCCTCTGCCGGGGTTTCGGTTTCGGTGGTTTTTGGGGTTTCGGATTCTGTAGCTGCTACATCCGAAATGGTGGCATCTACAAATGCCGGGTTGGTTACATGTGCCACAGCTTCTAGGTTGGCAGATGCTACGACCATGACACCTTTTTCTATGGTGTACTCATTGACTTTGGCTTCGACACTAAAGGCTGGGCGTAGGCCCTCACTTGCCTCTACTAGGGCATCATTACCTGCACCAGTTGGCGCAATCTTAAATGCCATTGAGATGCCAGCTGGGCTGACTTCTACACTGCCACCAATGCCACGACCCAATGGGCGTGTGCGGTCATGTTCCATGTTCAAGACAATCTGGCTTGGGTCAATGTCACCAAATGCGCCAAACTCAAAGCGCACTGGCCCGGCGGATGTGTTTCCTACTTTAGAGAATGGCACTACCAATCCTCTAATGGTTCTAGTTTCTACAGATGCGGCCAAGACTTGGCCCTCGAAATTAAGTTGCATTTGTTTCATTCCCTCTCGGTGCTAAATCCATAATGGCTCTAGCTTCCTCTACGCTAATGATGTTAGTTTCAAGCATTCTTGCCAGCACTTCAACTTGCTCTAGTGGGTTTCCGCGTAGGTACGCATCTAGATCAAATCTGACGGTAGTTCCTCTAGGTGTCAGATCATTCATGCTTAATCGCATCTCAATGGCATGCATGTGTGGCGATAGCGAGAAGTCCACAAGGCTGCGTCTTTCCTGCGACACATTGGAGTAAGTCGCGCTGGCTGTTTCTGCGTTGAGATACCATGCTGGGATGTTGCATAGTCTGGCAATTTCAGATGCAGTGTTTAAGCGTGACTGCGACAATTCCATCTGCTGGGCATCATAGCCAAATGTCTGCACATCCAGTGGCCCTGACAAGTAAGCAGTAGCTCTAGTAGCGCGTGATTGTTTCCATGATGCAAGTAGGCTTGACACCTGCTCTGGCGGTAAGTCCACACCAGTATTCTTAATAACCATTGTTGGATTAGGCTCACTTGCCATACGCTGTACAGCCTCCTCTAACTTAAGAGCTGTGGAAATAGTGCGGCCACCTCGATTAAGAATGCCCTCATCAATACCGCTAAACATAATCAGTGAGCCAACACCCATGTGCGGTACAAGTGATCCATCTAAGTAAAATCCGTTCACAATCTCTTGTGTCTGTAGATCAGTTGTAAATGTTACGCGCAATGGGTCAATGCGCCGGCACTGTGTAGGTCGGCCATCCTCTGGCGATACTGCTAAGACAGCCCAGAAAGCGTGTCCATGAAAGAGTAAATCCTCTACTGTCCAAGTAATAACAATGGATGTTGGTAAGGATGGATCAGGCTGTGTCAGTAAACTTCTGCCCTCAATTTTGGCATGCGTAATGTCATTATACGCATTGAGTGGAAGTGTACCGATTGTGCCACAGATAATGTTTCTGGCTCTGGCAACTGCTGGTACTTGCATAGCATCACCACGATTGATGCCAAAGAATTGAAACGGATTGAATGTGTCTTGGTAGAAAGGTATGGCCATAGCTGCAGTAGCTTTAACTTCAACTTTTTTGGGTTCAGTACCCAGCAAGAAATCAATAAATCCCATGATTGCATTATCCCATAAATACCAAAATTACTAGCATTGAGATTGCGTGTCTTAACGCCCGGGGCAGTGATAGGAATGACTGCCCCGGACTTGATACTCTGCCAAGATAACGTACCTAAGCACTTACTATAGTGACCGTCTGTTGTGGTTCACAAGCATGACCCGCCGCCATCACCAAAGCCACTGCAGCTGTGATCGGTACTTGCGCTGCTCTGCGCGCAATACGCCAGCCGCCATCACTTGCTGGCCGTCTAGCACATGACACTAAATGCTGGTGCATTGTTTCTTGTCCGGGATGTATAAATCTGCCAGACTGCATTGCGTTTAATGTTTGATCGCAACTGATCGCAAATGCAGCACTAGCCCATGGTGTCGGTTCAGTAGCAACGCCAGCTTGTGCCAGCCTTGGCGCAATGTACCCTGATGTATTTGGATCATAGGCAAATTTTCTAGGCCTATATCTGCGAGCAAGTTTAGCCAGTTCGCCTGTGAGTTCTAGATCATTTATTCCGCCATCCTTTTGCCATTCATGTAGGAATACTGCCAAGCCCTCTGGCCTTTCTTGAATAGTGACTAGGCAAGCAAGTTCACGACTGAATGAAAGATCTAATGCCATCCATGTAGGTAGTCCATCTTCTAGGCTGACATCTTTCTCGCCCTCATTCCACATGTTTATTGGGAATGGATTTTCTATAGCATCAATCCATAAGCAAAGTGACTCTGTCTTAAATGCATCCTTGGTGTCAAAGATAGATGCATCTCTAATGTTTTCTTTTG
>Ga0209651_1000554_pt1 | contig 13299 bp, 10 predicted proteins | sample LauGreFBDMM110SN_2_FD_188216 | JGI IMG/M metagenome (GOLD analysis project Ga0209651, IMG submission 188216) | Freshwater lake microbial communities from Lake Michigan, USA - Fa13.BD.MM110.SN (SPAdes) (version 2) | ecosystem: Environmental > Aquatic > Freshwater > Lake | place: Lake Michigan... | reverse complement strand
CCTGAGCCAGGATCAAACTCTCCGTTGTAGAATTGTTTGACTTATGGCTCTCGAGTACTCCTCATATGGGAATCTTCGGGTTGAACAATCTTTCGATTTCACAATATGTTAAAGAACGTCGAAGTTTTACCTTCCGTCTCCCCTTGGGTCATTGCCACTTTATCAGTGAGCAAATGTTTCCTTTTGGGGTTGCAAATGTAGAACGTCTTTTTGATTTGGCAATAGGCAGGTGAAAATAATTCGACAATGCCTACCAACTCGCTGAATAGCAGCGATAAAAAGTTACTAAGGATTGCTTTTTGTCATCGGAATCACCTGTCCTGCCTGGGTTTGATGTCCGTTCAGGGCAAAATTTGCAACAGCCAAACCCATCATTTTTGGGCTTGTCGATGCCTGATAATCGGGGAATGCCTCCGCCAGCATCTCGGTTTGAACCGCTCCAAGGCATAGGGTATTGAAGAAAAAACCCTCTGGACCAAGCTCGACCTGCAAGCTTTCGGCCAATCCTGCCATGGCCATTTTGCTCGTAGCATAGGCTAAAAGGCCCGGGTACTTGGATGCTCCTTGAAAGCCTCCCATGCTGCTGATGAAGACCACATGGGCCCCAGGAGCAAGCAATGGCAGGAGGTCCTGCACGAGCAGTGCCTGGGCAGACCAGTTGACCGTAGCCATTAAATGGAAGTCTTCGGCGCTTAACTCCCTAAAAGGCTTGTTTACGAGCGCTCCGGCATTGAGGATCACCGCGTCAAGCGCAGTGCCCCTGAGTTCCGCAACGAATGCCCTTCTAGAATCCGCACTGGTGTGGTCTAGTCGATGCGTGGTGCATCCTTCTAGAGCAAAGGTGCTGCGGGAGCTGGCATGAACCGATGCGCCCAGGGTGGCCAATTCAAGAGCGGTGGCACGGCCTACTCCGCGCGAAGCCCCGGTAACCAAAACCTGCTTCACTCCGGCAAGGGTTTAGTCGACGCGCATCCGCAGGACGCCGAACAACTCGGTCTCGGAATTACTCGATCTATTAGAATGGCAATGCTCCACCAAAAGGAGGTCCATAGAAAAACAGCCGTCATAGGGGGGTAAGATAGGATATAAAACGAAACGCAGACCAAGCCGCGAGGTAGGCTACCACTGCGTAGGCACTGAACTGAATAATGGCAAATCGCCAGCTGCGCGTTTCTCGAACCACTACCGCGATCGTGCTCATGCACTGCAGGGCAAAGGCATAGAAGAGCAAAAGCGATACTCCTACGGCCAGGTTAAAGTAGGGTTTGCCGGTATCGGGATTGATTTCTTCAGCCATCCGCGCCCGCACGGGAGCGATTTCGTCGCCGTCTACACTATATAAGGTAGCCATGGTTCCTACAAACACTTCTCGAGCCACAAAAGAAGAGGCTATAGCCACTGAAATTTTCCAATCGTATCCGAGCGGAGCCATGATCGGCTGAATTCCGCGCCCAATGCTGCCCAGGTAGCTCTCTTCGATGGGCAGGGGTTGGTAGTCCCCGCTAAAGTCAGGCAATCCTTTGGGGCCGCTGCTGGCTAAAAACCAAAGAACCACGCTTATGGATACGATGATTTTACCCGCTTCTACCACAAAGGATCTTGATCGGGTCCAAACTGCGGTAAAAACATTGCGCAGCAGAGGCATACGGTAGGGCGGCATTTCCATCAAAAAGAGGGCGGACTTTTTATCGGGAACGACGCGATTCAGCAGTGCCGAACCCAAAAGTGCCGCAGCGAAGCCCAATGCATAGAGGCCAAACAAGGTCAGGCCCTGAAGGCTAATGCCCAGCCAGGGGGTATTGGGAACTACGAGTCCTATTATTAATGCATACACGGGCAGTCGAGCCGAGCAGGTCATAAGGGGCGTGACGGCAATGGCCAGCCAGCGTTCTTGGGCGGACTCCATATTGCGCGTACTCATTACGGCCGGTATGGCACAGGCGGTTCCGCTCACCAGAGGAACAATGGATTTACCGCTCAATCCAAAGGGTCGCATGAACCGGTCCATTATAAAGACTACTCGGGCCATGTAGCCGGTCTCCTCCAAGAGCGATAGAAACAAAAAGAGCAGGGCAATTTGGGGCAGAAAAATCAGGACGCCCGCTATGCCCGGCAAAAGTCCGCTCGTTAAAAAGTGGTTAATGAATCCACTGGGGAGGGCCTCATTAAGGGCCTTAGTCAAGCCTGCGATTCCACTGTCAATGGCGTCCATGGGAAGGGCCGCACCATAAAAAAGCGCTTGAAACAGCACAAACAAGACGCCAAAAAGCATAATGCTGCCCCAAACGGGGTGCACTACGAGGCGATCAAAGCGAGCCGCTACCCTGCGGTCTTGCACGGGGTCGTAGTGGTAGACCTTGCGCAGCCATTGGTTTACCCAGCGGTAGCGCTGAATGGCCTCGTCGGCACGTGCCCGCTCGGGGCTCCGGCCTGATTCCCGAACGCTGTCGGCAAAGTCAGGGTCGTTTAGTCCGTCAAGCCATGCTCGGTAGGTGAGTCCTGCACCAATGCACTCCTGCTTTTTTTGCAGCCAGGGCAAATGGGAGCCTGCAGGCTGAAAGAAGGGCGTTTTTTTGCTGGCCTTTGCCGTTAGAATTGCCGCTTGAAGCAAATCAAAGCCTTGACCGGTTCGGCTGTTGACCGGAACCACCGAAACTCCCAAGGCCTCCTCCAGGGCGGGAACATCGAGTTCTGCCCCCCTGCGCTCCATCTCATCGACCATGGTGACCGCCAAGACAGCCGGAAAGCCCATGTCCAGTACCTGAGTAAAGACAAAGAGGCAGGTTTTTAGGTTGGTGCCGTCGGCCAAGCCTACCACCACATCACAACGCTCTGACTCGTTCTCTGTGGTAAGAACTTGAAGCACTACGCGCTCGTCGTTGGATGAAGGGTGAAGGCTGTAAATCCCGGGCAAATCGACCACCTCAGCCAGCACGCCCGCTCCCAACTTAGCGAGTCCAACGTGGCGTTCCATGGTTACGCCTGGGTAGTTGCCTACTTTTTGGTTTAAACCCGTTAAGCGGTTAAACAGCGACGACTTTCCGGTGTTTGGTCTGCCCACAAGGGCGACCCTAAGGGCACGCTTAAACGCCATAAGGCTCCGTTATTGGAATGAGGTCTGCGAGCTCCTGGCGCATGCTTACCAGGGTTCCCTGGACTCTGAAGCAGAGGGGATCTCGAAATGGCGCCGCAAAAACCAATTCCACTTCTTCGCCAGGCAGGCATCCCATCTCAAAAAGTTTGACGGGAAGCTCCACATTAGCCTGCAGAATGAGTGCCTTTTGGCCTACACCGAGTTCCGATAGTTTCACTATACTAAGGTACGTTGGGCATCGGCTAGCCTGTTGCGTATTTAGATTCATTCTAATGATTGACCAAAGTCCTAAAAAAGAGCGGGTAGTCCGCCCTGGCTTAGGCCTGCAATCAAAGAATCAGAGACAAGGGACGCTCGAGGTAGCCTTTGACGGTATTAAGGAAGGCGGCGCCGGTCACTCCGTCGATTACGCGGTGGTCGCAGCTCAGGGTCATCTTCATAACCTGGCCCGCTTGCACTTGGCCATTTTTGACCACTGGAACATCCTGAACGCCTCCAACAGCCAAAATAGCGGCATCGGGGGGGTTGATTATGGCTGTAAACTCCTCAATTCCAAACATGCCAAGGTTAGAAATGGTAAAGGTGTTGCCCGACCAATCGCTTGGCTGAAGCTTCTTTTCTTTAGCTTTAATTGCGAAACCTCGCACCTCGGCTGAAATTTCTGCAAGGCCCTTAACGTCCGCATGGCGCACCACAGGCACCAGCAAACCGTCTTCTACGGCTACGGCAATTCCAACGTGCACGTCAAAGTTCGTGCGCACGCTGTCTCCCATCCATGCGGAATTCACGGCGGGATGCTTTTTAAGCGCCTTGGCGACCGACTTCACCACAAGATCATTGTAGGAAATTTTGACGTCGCCGTCCTTATTAATTTCTGCACGCGCGGCCGTGGCTGCCGACATGTCGACGGCAATGGTCAAATAGAAGTGCGGAGCCGTAAACTTGGATTCCGCCAAACGCTTGGCAATGGTTTTGCGCATTTGCGAAACGGGGGTATCGACGTAGCCGGAGCTAGGGTAGCTTACTGGCGCTGCCGAGACGGTATTGGGCTCCACTGAGGCAAGAGTGAGGCTGCGCTCCACGTCGCTTTTAGTGATTCGCCCTCCGTCGCCGGTGCCCTGTATGCTCGCAATGCTCAGGCCGTGTTCGCTTGCAAGAGAACGAGCCAGGGGCGATGCCTTCAGGCGGGCGTCTCCTGGAGCGGTAGCGTTCAAACTGCCCGAAGCTGCTGGAGCTGCTGCCGGCTGAGAAGGTAGCGAAGCAGTATGGCTTATCGGGGCTGGCTCGGGAACCGACGCCCTAGCGGGCTCAGGAGCCGCCACTTCTGTGGGGCTTGCATCAGCCTTTGGGGCCGTTGCGCCTCCGGTAACCAGGGCCGAAACATCCTCCCCTGCGGCTCCGAGAATCGCTAGAATAGCATCTACCGGCGCAGTCTGGCCTTCTTGCACCCCTACATATAGGAGTACTCCCTCTTGACCGGGAAAGGCCTCAAAGTCCATGGTCGCCTTATCGGTCTCAATTTCTGCGAGGAGCATGCCCTCGCTGATTTGATCCCCAACTTTGGCATGCCATTTTGCAACGACTCCTTCGGTCATCGTATCGCTCAATCGCGGCATCGTAATAATTAAGGCCATAGCTTATTCCGTAATAAATGGGTAATCTCCTTCTACATAGACGTGCTGCCAAAGCTCTTCGGCTGACGGATAGGGCGAATCTTCAGCGAACTGAACGCATTCTGCCACAAGGCTCTTGACTCCTGCCTCTATGGCTGCGAGATCGTCTTCGCTCGCCCAATTCTTCTTGATAATCATGTCTTTGGCAGTGAGAATCGGATCAATCTTTTGGTATTCTCCTACCTCGTCCTTGGTGCGGTAGTGCTGGGCGTCTGACATGGAGTGACCCTTGTATCGGTAGGTTCGTATTTCAAGAAAGGTCGGCCCATCTCCTCGACGAGCGCGCTCCACGGCCTCAAAAACAGATTCATAGACCACCGCAGGATCCATTCCTTCAACCGGAGCGCAGGGCATTTCATAGCCGAGTCCGAGTTTGTAGATGTCGCTGTGGTTGGCAGTGCGCTCTACCGAGGTACCCATGGCGTAGCCGTTGTTCTCCACAATAAAGACCACTGGAAGCTTCCAGAGCATGGCCATATTAAAGGTCTCGTGAAGCGAACCTTGACGCACTGCGCCGTCGCCCATATAGCATAGGGTCACGTGGGATTTGCCCAGGTACTGATCGGCGAAGGCCATGCCTGCACCAAGCGGAATTTGACCACCCACGATTCCGTGACCACCAAAGAAATTGTGCTCCTTAGAAAACATGTGCATTGACCCTCCCTTACCCCTTGAGGTTCCGGTAACCTTGCCGAGCAGCTCGGCCATAATTTTGCGCGGATCCACACCCAAGCCTATAGGCTGAACGTGGTTGCGGTAGGCCGTTATCATCTTATCTCCGGGCTCCATCGCAAGAAGCGAACCCGCTAAAACCGCCTCTTGGCCGTTGTAAAGGTGCAGGAATCCACGAATTTTTTGCTGTATGTACAGTGCCGCGGTCATGTCCTCGAACTTGCGCCAAAAGAGCATGTCTTCGAACCACTTTAAATAAACCTCTTTGGTAAGCTTCTTTTTTGCCATGAATGGGGTACGCTTAATTGCGAGGTGCAAAAGTAGGGTTTAGCCAAGAAAAGTCCTTGCCTTCTTAGGGTTTTTAACCCGCTACTTCATGATTTGGTTCAAATCGATCAGGGCACTGAATCGAATGGTGTTTTCTAGCGGAGAACGCACCGTTTGATCGGCCGGAAAGAGGTAGGCAAAGTCAAGCCCTATTAGGTTGTAACGCACCCCAAACCCCATGGTGAAAAACCTGCGGTTCCCCTTGGTAACGTCTTCGTGCTGGTAGCCTGCGCGCACGGCAAACTGGTCGTTGTACCAGTACTCCGCACCTACATTCACCATAAACTCACGCATCAGCTCCCTAAAGCCGTCGGGCTTGGCCGCTGGATCCCATGACTGAATAATTCCCTGAATCACCCCCACGTTGTCGTCTTTGCCGGCAATAATTTCACTGCGGTCTCCGTTGTTGTTGGTGTCCAGCAAGTCGCGCAAGGGCTTGGTTGGCACGAGCAACTTATTGATGTCGGTTAGCAAGGTGATGCGGTTGTACTGGTCCAGCTTCCAATTGAAGCCACCGCCAAGGCGCATGTTGGTGGGAATAAAATCCGAAGCGCCACTCTCTGAATAACGAATTTTAGCTCCGATGTTGGATAGCGTCAGGCCGCCTACCCACTGACCGCGCTGCCCGTCGGGCATGCTGAACTCATCGCCCTGGTAAAACATGCTAATATCCGTGGCTACCGTTTGGCCAACTTTGGTTAGCTGACCGCCAACGACCTGACCTTGAGCAAGGTCTGAAAGGGCGTAGCGTAGCGATACTCCTCCTGAAAAGTTATTGGACAGCTGCAAGGCATAGGCCACGTCCAAAGACATTTCATAGGGACGGTAGGTGCCCTGCTCTTCGCCTTGCTCGTTGCGGAAGGTGATTTCACCCAGTGAAAAGTAGCGCAGACTCGCTCCGATGCCTCCGCGCTCCCCAACTCCCGCCGCTACGTTGGCAAACATCAGTTCCACGTCGGGCACCAGCCTTCTTAGCCATGGGGTGTAGGAAAGTCCGCCGTACACGTTGCCCTGGCCAACAAAAGCCAGCTTTGCGGGATTCCAAAAAATGGCGTTGGCGTCTGGACTCAGGCCAATTCCGGTATTGGCCATGCCTCCGGAGCGGGCGTCGGGGCCAATGTTGAGCATGGGCATTGCCGTAGTTACCACGTTAAGGTCGTTCAGCCGGTCATAAAATGTCTGCGCCACGAGGGATTGAGCCCCCAGGGCGAGCAAAGAACTTAGGATGAGGTAGCGTGAATGCGTCATAAATAAATAGGGGGCAAATATAATCCGTGAAATTAGGGGCGAAGCAAAATAAGTCGCTCTGCACGGCGAACCACCTGATTGTCCTTGACGCGTCGCACCACCACCCGGGCAATGAACCACCCGTCATTCAAGGGAGTTCCTTGCGTGTTGGTTCCGGTCCATTCGGGTGCTTGGAGCACCGATGACGTGGCAAGACCCGACCATTCCGCCGCCCAGACTACGCGTCCTGCGCCGTCGGTAATGGACCAATCTGCGGCAAGACTGTCGCCGGCAGAATTATGCTCCACCTGCCAAGTAGTGGGGCCCGCACTGGGGTTGGGGAACAAGCGGACCGCCCCAAGTTCAAGTTTTGCTCGTGAAATCACCTCGAAGTCAACGCTCGACTGGCTCGGATTATTATACGTATCCCATGCCCGCACTGTGAACGTGTGGAGGCCGTCTTCTAAATTTCGAAAGGGCCATGTTGCGGTACCATGCTTAAAAGTGTTGGCATCAGCCTGATAGCGCTCGTTCATAACCAGAGGTTCGCTCCAGACCTCGTCGAGGTATCCCACCAAATCATGACCAATGCCCGCACCTATGGCATTGATGCCGTTTGGATCCGCAAGCCGAACCAAACCCAGGGGATTAGCCCCGGTAATTCCTCCGCTAACAAAGGTGGTATCGTCCATATAGATTTGAATGGCTGGACCTTCGAGGTCGGCAGGGGCGTCAGCGGCCAAATCGCCCAAGAAAATTTTGCTATTTGAGCCTGCGGCATCCCTGTCTGCGGTAAAGGCGTAGGTAAGTAATTTACCCTTCCCCCACTCAAGAACGAGATCAAGAGGCATGCGCCACTCGGCGGCATAACTACCCTTGACCACGTCCACATATCCCTGATAGGCCAACTGGTTCCTAAACGAATACGAAGCCTCGTAGCCCACGTTGTCGTTGTCGAGCATGCTTCGCTCTTGCGGTTTGTCAAACAAACGAATGCGTGCTGTGCCGTTAAAACTTGTATCAATGACGCCGCCCTCGCGGAGCACCCTTCCCTTCACCTGAACTAAATCCAGGGCATTGACACTGTCTGTGGTGACCCACTCACCAGAAGCGGTGCGAAACACCTTGATGCTGTCGACCTCCATGCGCTGCGAGGGCCCGTTCAGGCGCAATGCCGGGTCACCGAGAAGCGTGAAGCGCAGCTTGTCTGAGGTGGTCACCGAATTCTTTGCCTGTCTTATAATCTCTCCGAAGGTTTGGTACTTGCCCTGATTCTGCTGAAGCACCACATTAAATACGCTGTCGGTTAGAAGCGTTGCTCCGCCCACAAAGACCGCGCGGGTAGTAGTGAGCAAGGCAATGGCACCCCCGTTGGGATTGGTCAGCAGAATTTCTCCGGCAGAGGTCCGCAATGGGTCGTCATAGCGTGCAAACTCGCAGGTTACCGTGATAAATAGGGGCAAGCGAACGCTGTTGCCAAAATTTCGGCAATCCTCGAGCTGCAAAATGTCTTCGCTGGCCCAATTGACTTCGCCTCCGTGACCCACGTAGGTAGTAATCAAATTACCCTCTTCTGTAGAACGCAGAAGTTCCTCGCGCAGCTTGGGGTAGGACTGGTTGCCGGCACTCGAAACTTGAGCATAGCCGTCTGAATAAAGTTTGCGGACCTCAAAGTCGGCATGCTGGGTATCCACTCGCTGGGCAATTTTATCGCTGACCAGGGTCAGAATCTGTTCCCAGTCTTCGTCGACGTCGTCGGCCACGAAGTTCAAACGCTGCCTCCAGGGCCCGATCGACAGCGCCGGATCGGCATACCGAGCGATTTTAGAGACTACGCCCTGGGCCTCTGCAAGAGAATTCGCAGGAATCCGACCAATTCCAAGATCCAGGGTTACCGCTCCTAAATTGCCTCCTTCCCCAGGGTCGAGGTATCCAAAAAAGTCGTCAGACACATAAGACGATTTAATGGCCATGCTGGCGGGGGACTGATAGGCCGGTACCCAGTTCTGGTTTGGAGCCAGTCTGCCCTTGTAGTCGTAGGATGCGTCGCCAAAAAGAAGGAGGTAGCGAAGCTTGGTGGAGTCTGCCCCGCGTGCCCAAAGCATTCTAAGAAGGTTTCTGAGGCCCATTATGTCTTGAACTCCTCCCGAGAACTCTCGATAAGCCTGATCGACCGCAACCACCGCAACCTTGAGGCCCGTCTGCCGGTGCATCGTAGCGAGGTTCTCCGCAGCGGGAATGAAGTCTTCGGGCGCAAAAATTACGTAGTCCACCGAAGGCATTGCATGCAGGTTCTGAAGCGGAATCCTCGCTCCTAAAATGGGTTTGCGCGCGGCAGCAGGGGCTATGTACCACACGGTATGGGCCCGTTCAGCCTCCAAAACCGCCGCGTTGGGCAGAAGTTCAGCAGCATTCAAGGGGCTTCCCGAGGCCGTAGTCCTCCAAATCCAAGTGCCTGCTGCAGGCGCCAACAACAGTCTTTGCTGGGAATCTGGGTTAAAACGGTAGGACTGCACGCTCCCGGCAGGGTAAGCGAAGGGCGCGTCGGCCTGAACCGACAGGTAGTCCAGCCAGGCCTTGGCCGCCGGATTTGCGCTGCGCTCTAAGGTAACAGTAGCCCTAGCCCAGCTCGGGCCCGTAGCAACCTGGGTCCAAGACTGGCCAATCTGCCGCGCAAAGGTCTCTCCGTTAACTCCTGAAACGGCCTGCAGCCCCAACGAACCAATGAATCCCTGTCCGGTACGCAATTCCAATTTGGGTCCCGATGAGGTGGTTCTCCCGGCTGCTGCCAGCACAAAATAGGCAGTCGACTGGCCGTCCAAACGGTCAAGGCCGAGGTCTATTTCGCGGCTCAGGGTAAAGTCCAAGAGTTCCCCGAACCATGCCCTGCCGCTGCCCACTAAGTTGGATTCGTCCAATTCATGCCAAAACACGTGATGGTATCGGCTAACCGTTTGCGGGCTGGAAGGCTGAACCGCATAGGGGGCAATGCGCGATCCGCCCTCGGTGGTGGTGGCAAAATAGGTTTGGCGGCTGGCGTAGGGGTTGGTTGAACGCGACCAACGGTTGCTGCTGCTGTCCACGCTCCATCGGTGCGGACTTTGCCCTAAAAAGTAGAGGTATTCCGATGCGCCCAGAAGCCCGTCTCCGCCGTCTTCAATTCGAATGGGCAGGGGCGACAAGTCCCTTTCTTCGCCGGAACTGGCATTTACTTCATTCATGGCACCGGACTGGCGACCCCAGATGCCCAGTTTTGACGACTCAAAGGGAGGACTTCCAAAGCCCAATTGTTCTAAATCCGCTCCGCTAAGTCGATAAACAAAATCCTCGTCGGTAAAAACCTCGGCCCATTGGCCTTTACTTAAAACGGAATTTGTGGGCCACGACTGCGCCTCTAGCGTCGAAAAGACTGCCAAAGACCAGGCCGTTAGGGTCCAAAAAATGGGGCGCGAAAGCTTCATGCTGCGTTCAAAGTTCGTAAAGTTCAACGCGCCTTGGGAGAAAAACGTGCAACTAGTCTTGGAAAATCGTATAATTGTGGCCTCAAATGATGCCTCACTCCATGGCCCTAAGACGCCTTATCGCGGTCGCCCTGTTCCTAGGATGCACTTGGCTAACCCAAGCGCAAGACCCCCATTTTACCCAGTACTACGCCAATCCCTTGTACTTAAACCCAGCGTTTGCAGGGGTTAAGCAGTGCCCTCGGGTCACCACGAACTACCGCAACCAGTACCCAAGCTTGGGCGTTTACCAGACCTTTTCGGCGTCCTACGACCAGTACGTAGATGGCCTAAATGGCGGAATCGGATTCATGATTATGCAGGATGAAGCAGCAAACGGTGACCTCTCGCTGACAGAAGCATCGGGTATTTACTCCTACCACCTTCAAGTAAACAGGGATTTCATGGTTCTTTTTGGAGCTCAAGCGACCTTTCGCCAGCGCTCCCTGAACTGGAACAACCTCACCTTCCCCGACATGATTGATCCATTCTTTGGCTTTGTAAAGCCGACCAACGAGATCCGTCCTGACGAAACCACGGTGCAGCAAATCGACCTGAGCTTCGGTATGCTCGGCTTTACCGAGAATTTCTACGTCGGCGCTTCGGCCCACCATGTCACGCAGCCCAATGAGGCCTTCTTAAGCACCTCCACCCTACCCATTAAGGTAACCGCTCAGGCTGGTGCAACCATTCCCCTTGGGCGCAAAAGACTCTACAACGACCTTGACAATTTATTGATTCCCAACATTGTTTATCAAACGCAGGGCGGAGCACACCACATGACTGCGGGTGTTTCTTTCAACCGAGGTCCACTCACGGGCGGGCTCGGCTACCGCCAGGCTTTGGGCGTTGTCAGCACCAATCCCGACGCACTTATTGCTATCATAGGAATTGCCCCCAACGACGTGCCCTGGAAGTTCGGTTATTCCTATGATTATACCATTTCTGCCTTAGGAAACGTTATGGGTGGAGCACATGAAGTCTCTCTTGCCTACCAGTTACCATGCAGAAGCCGCCGAGCGCGCTCGAGCGAAGTGAAATGTCCTAAATTCTAACCTTCCCAATAATGAAGCGTTCCATCCTTTCTTCCATTACCGCCTTAGGCGCGCTGGTTTTACTAGCCTCGGGTTGCGCAAAAACAAGTTCCAATACCACGGGTATGGCACTCAACGACCGCAAAAACGGGGGCTTTCAAATTAATCTTGGCTACAAAGGCCAGGAGACAGGCCCCGGCCTGGTCTTCATCGAGGGCGGAACCCTGACTATGGGTCGCGTGGAAGAAGACGTCATTCGGGACTGGAACAACCAACCACGCCGCGTTACGGTTTCTTCCTTTTACCTGGACGAGAACGAAGTAACCAACGCCGACTACCGCGAGTACCTCTACTGGCTTCGTCGAGTTTACGACTTTGACTACTACCCCCAAATTTACCAGTCCGCACTGCCCGATACCTTGGTATGGCGCGACAAGATGGGACTAAACGACATGTATGTGGAGAACTACCTCCGCCACCCTGCCTACAATTTTTACCCTGTGGTTGGGGTTAATTGGGAGCAGTCCATGCGTTTTTGCCAATGGCGGACCGACCGGGTAAACGAGCAAATTCTAATCGACAAGGGCATCCTGACCGTGATGAATACTCAGGCCGACGACCAAAACTTCAACTCTGAAGTATACCTCTACAAGCAGGGCGAATACACCCAGCAAAACCGCAAGGGCCTCAAGGACCTCAGCCCAGCTCAGGTTTATGGCAAAGAAGGCCGCCCAGCCCGCATCGAAGACGGAATCCTTCTGCCGAAGTACCGCCTCCCGACCGAAGCGGAATGGGAATATGCTGCCTACGCAGAGATTGGACAGCGGGTGTACAACCGCCAAGTTGACCGCAACAAATACACTTGGAACGGAACGTCGGTGCGCAACAGCAACAAAAAAGTTCAAGGGGACATGCTCGCCAACTACAAGCGCGGGGCAGGCGATAACATGGGCGTGGGCGGATACCTGAACGACCAAGCGAACGTTACCATGCAGGTCAAGTTTTACCCACCCAACGACTTTGGATTGTACGACATGGCAGGCAACGTGGCAGAATGGGTTCTTGATGTGTACCGTCCGCTTTCGGGCCAAGACATGGACGACCACCGCCCCTTCCGCGGCAATGAGTTCAAAACCTTTGACGATAACTACGAAGGCCTTGGAGAACTTGCGGTACTCACGGAGCCACAATACGATCGCAATGCCAACGGAGACAGCGTCCTAACGCGCCTTCCAGGCCAATTGCCGCAGCGTTCCGTTACCGTTGAAGAGAACCTCAAGCGCCGCAACTACCAGAAATCAGATTACCGCGACTTCTTGGACGGTGACGTAGAATCTTCGCTCAACTACCGCAATGCCGGCGAAGAAGAGACGGGCGACCAAATGTACCGCTACGGTGAATCTACCCTAATTGGCAATACCACAAGGGTATACAAGGGTGGCTCCTGGCGCGACCGCGCATACTGGCTGTCTCCAGGTGCAAGAAGGTACCTCGAGCAAGACCAGGCCACGGACTACATCGGATTTCGCTGTGCAATGGACCGGGTTGGATTCCAAAACGAATCAAGCAAGCGCACTAAGTCTTCGCCAAAGCCGAAGCCTGACACCTTCGTTCGCTACCGTCCATAGAAGACAGTATGAATCAATGGTATGCGCGCTTTGATGCGCGTGTAGGAGTCTGCACCGACAGCCGTAAACTGGCCAGGGGGCAGATTTTTTTTGCCCTTCGCGGAGGCAATTTTAACGGGAATTTATTTGCGCCTCAGGCGCTCG
>Ga0209651_1000548_pt1 | contig 13351 bp, 14 predicted proteins | sample LauGreFBDMM110SN_2_FD_188216 | JGI IMG/M metagenome (GOLD analysis project Ga0209651, IMG submission 188216) | Freshwater lake microbial communities from Lake Michigan, USA - Fa13.BD.MM110.SN (SPAdes) (version 2) | ecosystem: Environmental > Aquatic > Freshwater > Lake | place: Lake Michigan... | reverse complement strand
TCTGTGTACTGAACAGGTGGAGTCTTCATAAAGTATGACGATGGTGAAAGTAGCGCTCCACCAATCTTGCGATCCATACCGATCTTGGCACAACGAAGTGCATCAATGATCACACCAGCTGAGTTTGGTGAATCCCATACTTCGAGCTTGTACTCAAGGTTCAATGGAACGTCACCGAATGCGCGTCCTTCAAGACGAACATATGCCCACTTGCGATCATCGAGCCATGGAATGTAATCAGAAGGTCCGATGTGAACGTTCTTTGCACCCATATCGTGATCAAGTTGGGACGTTACAGAGTTTGTCTTTGAGATCTTCTTTGACTCAAGACGATCGCGCTCAAGCATGTTCTTAAAGTCCATATTTCCACCAACATTGAGCTGGTAGGTACGCTCCAGGAAGACACCGCGATCTTGGAACAACTTCGCCATGATGCGGTGAGTAATTGTTGCACCGACCTGGCTCTTGATGTCATCTCCTACAATCGGAAGGCCAGCATCTTCAAACTTCTTCGCCCAGACTGGATCTGATGCGATAAATACTGGAAGTGCGTTTACGAAGGCACATCCTGCATCAAGTGCGCACTGTGCGTAGAACTTAGCTGCAACTTCTGATCCGACAGGGAGGTAGCAGATAAGAACATCTACTTGCTCTGCCTTAAGAGTTGCCACTACATCGACGGCAGCTGCAGTCGACTCTGTGATTGTTTCGCGATAGTAGCGACCGAGACCATCGTGAGTTACTCCACGAAGAACTTCTACGCCAGTCTTTGCGACATCGCTAAATTTAATTGTGTTGTTCTCGCTCGCCCAGATTGCATCTGCGAGGTCAAGTCCGACCTTCTTCGAATCAACATCAAATGCCGCTACGAATTTGACGTTGCTGATGTGGTAGGCACCGACTGTTGCATGCATGAGACCTGGGATCTCTTGATCTGCAGCGGCATCCTTGTAATAGGTAACACCTTGAACCAATGAGTTGGCGCAGTTTCCTACTCCAACGATGGCAACGCGGATGTCACCTTTTCCAGTTGTGATTTTCACTCTATTTCCTCTCGGTTTTGATCATGTCTTCAAGCCATGCAACTTCTCGCATGGCCGATTCCAACGAATGGCGGCGCCACTCTTCTAGATATTTATCGATACCCGAAGGCGAGCGCTCAAGTTCTACTCGAAGCATCTCTGCCTTCTCCTGAAGTCGACGGTGACGCCCTTCAAGAATTCTGATTCTGTTCTTTGATGATGTTGGGCTAAAGAATGCGAAGCGAATTTCAAAGCCATCGTCTTCCCAAGCTTCTGAGTTCACGCTCTCGGCAAGTTCAACGAAACGATCATCTCCCGCCTTAGTGATTGCGTAGACAATTCGTGAACGACGCGATCCCGCCTCGCCTGTCGTCTCTTTAATCAACCCGGCCTCGAGCATTCTGCGCAGCTGTGGGTAGAGGACTGAAAATGAGAGGGCTCGAAAGGGACCAAAGATTGCACTGATGCGTTTGCGGAGTTCATATCCATGGAGCGGGCTCTGAGAGAGCAGGCCAAGGAGAGCGAACTCCAGCGACTCTGCACGTGAGCGCATCGCATCCTCCTAGGTATATATCGAGCGGTATATATCGAATCGATATATCGGGCGCTATTCAATCCGAAATAGCCTGTGAAGGCAACTCTGAGGGGATTTCGACTCGCCGAGGGCCGCAGGAGGGTTCCCAGGGAGTTGGTTCTACTCTCCAAGCATGAGCCAGAAGAAAGTTACTCGTCCCGATAAACCGGCTAGAGATACCATCGCGCCTTCTGATCTCACCTTTGGTCTATCCACCTGTAAACGATGTCTCTGGATTAAGTATTGGTTTAAAGTCACAATGCCTGGACAATTTCCACTTGTTAAACCGTTAGCTGATGCACAGGAAGAACACTTTCGTAGAGCTTCGATGCAGGATTTGGATCCATCTCTGCCTGCAGGTGTCGTTAAACAATGGGGTCAATGGGTTAAGTCAGCCCCACTCACTATTGGCGGGCGTCAAACAACGTGGAAGATTCTCGGAATTTATGATCTCCTCGCCCATTACGAAGATGGCTCTGTGGGAATCATTGATTGCAAAGTTTCAGATTCAGATCGCGATAATGGCGCTTTCTATGCGCCTCAGTTGGAGGCATATGCCCATGCCTTAGAAAATCCTGATCGTGGCAAACCTTTCCCAGTCTCCACGATGGGTCTGCTTGTATGGAAGCTCAATGGCGTTGCAGAGACTGCAGATGGCGCACATGGATTTGGCGTTACTCAGCACTATCTACCGGTAGAAAGAGATAGTAAGAAATTTCAAGAACTGCTCGTTGAGTTACTCGATGTGATCGAGGGAGAATTTCCTGATGCTGGCCCTGATTGTCAGACCTGTAATTATTTGGTGCAACGCGCCGAGCTAGAGTCTCGCTAGCTACTCGGTTACATCCTCTGAGCTTTTTTTCCCAGACTTCTTCACTTTCACCGCATACTCATCCACATATTCTTGACCGGATAGCTCTTGAATTCGATTCATGATCTGATCTGTGACTACGCGTAGGTAGGCCAGATCAGTGGAGTCACCGTCGAAGTACATCGGTTCACCAAATGTCATACCTACTCGCTGAATATTTGGAATGACCTGTCCGGTGGGCTGAATCTTTTCGGTGTTAAACATAGCAACTGGAATTATTGGAGCCCCAGATTCGATGGCTAGGCGTGCAATTCCAGTACGCCCTTTATAGAGACGACCATCTGGTGAACGTGTTCCTTCAGGGTAAATGCCGAGGCACTTACCCTCAGATAAGACCTGCAGGCCGGTAATAATGGCTGCCTCACTGCGGCGACCGCCGGAACGATCGACAGGAACTTGACCTAACGCGATAAAAGTTAACTTCTTCAATAAACCTTTAGGACCAGGTGAAGTGAAGTACTCGCTCTTTGCAAGAAAAGTCACTTTGCGTGGGACAACAAGTGGCATAAAGATGGAATCGCTAAATGAGAGATGGTTTGAGGCGATGATCAATGGTCCTGTTGCAGGAACATTGCGAAGACCTTTCACCTTGGGGCGAAAGAGGATCATTAAGAAAGGCGTCAAAAAGGCGCGCAAAGTGCCGTAGGGCAGATTGTTCATGCTCATAATTTAACCCCTTTTCTACTCAATTGGCGAAGTTTGTGCGAATATAAAGCATGACATCTATCTCCGATGACGCAAATGACGCACATGCTGCCCAGAATCCGGGTGAAGATGAGAAAGATCTCATTGATGAGAAATTCCAGGCACTTGTCTCAGGATTATCACTTGATGAGAGTTCTCCGACAACCTATCTTGATGAGTTAGATAGAAGTGTAGATCACGAGCGCTTTACTCCCCCGGTTCCTGCGAAGCTGAATATGAAAAAATTCTTCTCAGATGGCGTGAACGCCTTTAAGAAGTGGAAAGATAACCCTCGCTCGGATAATTCGGGCCTCGATGATGATGGAGCACAGGTATGAGTACAGATTTTCGTTGGGGAATTCTAGCTAGTGGCGGTATTGCTACAGCATTTGCAAGAGATCTCTCATACTTTAATAACCACATAGTCGCTGCAGTGGGATCGCGTTCGAAAGAGAGTGCGGATGCATTTGCAACCGAGTTTCCCGGATGTGTTGCTTACGGTAGCTACGAAGAGTTAGTCAACGATCCAACTCTTGACGCGATTTATGTCGCTACACCGCATCCTTATCATGTGAGCAATGCAGTCCTAGCTTTGAACGCTGGTAAGCCCGTCTTATGTGAAAAGCCATTTACTATCAACGCTGCTGAAGCAAAACAGATGAAGGCGGCGGCAGATAAGAATGGCGTTGCACTCATGGAAGCAATGTGGGCACGATTCTTACCGCACATGCATAGAGTGCGCGAGATCTTGGCATCTGGAGTGCTTGGCGAGATCTTGGCCGTTGAAGCAGATCATGGACAACGTCTTTCAGACTACGCCAATCCGCGCCACTGGGAACCTTCACTTGGCGGCGGCGCGCTCCTTGATCTTGGCATCTATCCAATTTCATTTGCTCATATGGTTTTAGGTAAGCCAGATTCAATTACATCATCTGCAACTTTTACAAATAAGGGCGTTGATGCCAGCTCAACTGCGATCTTTAATTACAAGAGCGGTGCGCAAGCTGTTCTGACCTCAAATATGATGGTCTCAACCCCATGCCGAGCAACGATTTGTGGAACGTTGGGCAAGATTGAAATTGATCGCACCTTCTACAATCCAGCTTCAATGCGTGTGATCATGCACGATGGCACGACCACTGAATATCCCACCGATTACAAGGGACACGGGCTTCGCGAACAAGCGAAAGAGTTCGAACGTGTTGTTCGCTCTGGTGCGAAGAATTCACCGATTCTTACACCCGATGAGAGCATTGAAATTATGGGTTCACTCGATGAGATTCGTCGTCAGATTGGTCTTATCTACCCCAGCGAAAAGTAGGTAGAACTACAAGCGGGCTAGATCTGCAACGCCCACCAGGCCTGCTTCATTGCCAAGCTCTGCTGGAACGATATCTGGATATGGGTGTTTACCCGCAAAAGGCATATGTCGAACCATTGATTCACGGGTGGGTGCAAGCAAAATCTCTCCTGCTTCGACAACACCGCCGCCGACGACCACGCGAGTAGGATCTAAAATCACGCATAGGGATGCAATTCCTGCGCCAAGAAAATGCGCCGTTGTATTAAATGCCGCCAGTGCTACCGGATCACCGCTCTGAGCAGCCTCTGTAATGTGTTTGCCGGTCAGACCATCAAGTGTTCCGTTACCCAGCGCAAGTAAATTTCGCGCAAGTTCAGGTGTTGCACTTATCGCCTCGCGAGCATGACGCATGAGCGCACTGCCACTTGCATATTGTTCAAAACAGCCACGAGCACCGCATCCACAGAGATGACCTTCGGGAACAACGCGCATATGTCCAATCTCTGCCGCCGTTCCAAAACCACCTCGGTAGAGATCTCCATTAACAACGATTCCACCACCGATGCCGGTACCGACTGTAACGATGAGGAGATGATCATGGCCACGACCTGCACCGAAGGCAGCTTCTCCCCACGCCGCAGCGTTGGCATCATTTTCAATCACAACTGGCAAGCCAAGGAGAGTAGTTAACTGCGCGTCAAGATCAACACCATTCCATCCTGCGATGTTCGGTGTTGCGAGCATTGTTTTGCGGTCGGATGAAACAAAACCGGCTGCAGAAATTCCTACTGATTCAACAGAATATGAAGCCATCAATTCTCGCGCAACATCGGCGATGGTTTGAGTTAATGCAGTACCACCCTCACGAGGAGTGTCACGGCGTGCATCGATGAGAATCTTTCCAGACTCGTCAACAACACCGCCGAGGACTTTGGTTCCACCGACATCAATACCAATTGTGTAGCTCACTAGTGCAATTAACCTTCGCAGTGCTCTTTAAGCTGAGCAAGTGCTTGATCAATTGTTGTCTTCTCCTGCTTTGTAATCATCATCTGAGGGATCGGCATTGATAGGCCCACTGAAAGTTCATAGGTAACTTCAGTCTCATCACCTAAATCTTTGAGAATGTATGACCCATCCATTTTGGTGAGCATATTTGCATCTTCAAGTTCAAACTCGAGACGTTCAGGCGCGCCATCCCAGTTATAAGACAGGCTCACTTCATCTTTAACCGCACCGGCGGCGATGGTCAGGGTCGCACCTGTCACGCGGCCACCCTCATCGCGCTCGGTTACTTTGACTTTTGTTATGGAATCAGACCACTCGGGGTACTTCTCTAGATCGAAAAGGACCTCACTTACCTGACTCATAGGTGCTTCAATAACAATTGTTGATCTGCTCATATCGCTCATGGCCCAAGGTTACCCCGAGAAATCTCTTTCTGGGATCTCCCTTTTTTGTGATTCCCCCGATAGCGTTTGCCCATGACCGAATATTCCGTTAAGCCTCTCGTCCCTGCAGCCACTGAGGGAAACCTCACCGAACTCATTGCACACCGCGCATGGTTTGAGCCAGAGCGCATCATCATGTCGCGTCCTCTTGGTGACGGATGGCAGCCAGTAACTGCTCGAGAAGTTGAAGCAGAGGTGCGAGCAACCGCTAAAGGATTAGTAGCAGCAGGTATCAATATCGGAGACCGTGTAGCGATTATGGCGCGCACTCGATATGAGTGGACAATTTTGGATTTTGCGATCTGGTTCGCCGGTGGCTGTGTTGTTCCAATCTTCGAAACATCTTCTGCGGAACAAATTGATTGGATTTTAAATGACTCCGGATCAGTGGGATTGATCGTTGAAACTCCAACACATCGCGAATTAGCTCAGACAGTTATGCCTTCGCATACAAAGCATGTATGGACGATGACTGAAGATGTGCTCTCGGTACTGGCTCGCGCTGGCGCACAGATCAGCGATGATGAAATCGATCGACGACGAAACTCATTGAGCCCAGATACTTTGGCGACTCTGATCTACACATCAGGAACAACAGGAAAGCCAAAAGGTGTATCCCTTACACACGGTAACTTCCTCTCAGAGTGTGGAAACGTTGTACAAGGAGCCTCAGATCTATTCTTAAAGCCAGGTGGCTCAACGCTCCTCTTTCTTCCAGTTGCACACGTATTTGGTCGTATGGTTCAGATTGGTGCGATTACCGCAGGTCTACACCTGGCACATTGCAGTGATCCGGTCGGTCGACTCTTGCCGGACCTACAATCATTTAAGCCAACATTCGTACTGGCAGTTCCTCGAATCTTTGAGAAGGTCTACAACGGCGCCGAAGCTAAGGCTGAAGCTGCTGGCAAGGGAAAGATCTTTAGAAAAGCTGCAGCGATCGCTATTGAGTACAGCGAGAATATTGAAGCGAAGAAATTCAATCCATTGCTGACAATTAAGCATGGTCTCTTCGACAAGCTTGTCTATTCAAAAATTCGTGCGACCCTGGGTGGAGCCGTTGAAGCGGCCATTTCAGGCGGTGCTCCACTCGGTGCACGTCTTGGACACTTCTTCCGTGGAGCTGGTATCACAATCTATGAGGGTTACGGACTGACTGAAACAACAGCTGGAGCAACTCTGAATCTCACTGGCAATATTCACGTCGGTTCAGTGGGGCGTCCGATTCCAGGAACAACAATTAAGATCGCAGAAGATGGAGAAGTTCTCATTAAGGGACCAATCGTTATGCGCGGTTATTGGCAGAACGATCAAGCAAATAGCGAAGTCTTTGAAGGAGATCATTGGTTTAGATCAGGTGACCTTGGTCGACTGGATGAAAATGGCTTCCTCTACATTGTTGGTCGCAAGAAAGAATTGATCGTAACTGCAGGTGGTAAGAACGTGGCACCTGCAGTTCTAGAAGATCGCCTTCGTTCACATCCATTGGTAAGTCAGTGCATGGTCGTCGGCGATAATAAACCATTTATCGCCGCTCTTGTCACTATTGATCCTGACATGATCAAGGGTTGGATTGCAGCCAATAAAAAAAATGGCGCAACTATTGAAACCTTGCGCAATGATCCAGATCTTCTCGCTGTCATTCAGACCGCAGTGGATGAGACAAATAAGGCTGTAAGTAAGGCCGAATCGATCCGCAAATTCACTATCTTGCCGGAGGATTTCACTATTGCAGGAGGCCATCTCACTGCAAAACTTTCAGTCAAGCGCCATGTTGTCGCTCAACAGTACGCTGCGGAGATCGAAGCTCTCTACACCAAAGATTAAAGAGCGATCCTTCAGATGGTGCAATCCCCTAAAGTCGAGATTGCCCAGGAAATTCACGACGGTATCGCGCAAGATCTTGTCGCGCTCGGTTATGAACTAGACCTTGTTCTTGCCGCACCATTAACTCCGGCGGTGATTCGTAATGACGTTCGTACCATTCGTTTTCGAGTATCTGAGCTGATTGAAAAGGTGCGGGGCGAGATCTATGACCTCAGATCTCATGCAGAGTTCACCTCTTCGTTGCGTGAAATTATCCACTCAATCTCCCCCAGTATCGCTATTTCAATCGAGGAGATTGAATTAGATGATGCCGATCGCCACCTTCTGCTGAGAGTAATTCCTGAACTACTGCGGAATGCTCATATCCATTCTGGGGCTAGCCAGATTCACCTTCAACTTTTATCAGGTGAAGATGGAGTCATGGTGCAAGTATCTGATAACGGCCACGGTGGAGCTATCCCTACTTCGGGACGTTACGGACTCTTGGGAAGTATTGAGCGAGTAAAAGATCACGGCGCCTCAATTGAAATAGATTCTCGAAAGGAAGGAACAACCATCACGATCACTCTGTGAGCGCTTCGGTGCTCGTCATCGATGATCATCCACTTGTTCGTGAAGGGGTAAAAAAGTCACTGACCGCTGCAGGATTTAATTGTGTAGGTGAAGCTGGTTCACTGAAAGAAGCGATCGCAATGATTGCACTGCATAATCCAGATGTCATTACCGTTGATCTCAATCTGCCCGATGGAAATGGTCTCGAAATCATAAGCTGGGCTAGGAAAAATTCCTCGACTATTGCAATCATTGTTCTCACTTTGGATGACGATCTTGATCTAGTTTCTGCGGCAGCTCAATCCGGAGCGCAAGCATTTATCTCAAAATCAGAGAGTGCAGAGCACCTTGTATCTGCCATTAAGTCAGTCATTGCCCAACCGGCTCTCTTTATAAGCCGCCATACAGTTGCTCTCTTAGGACGTGAAAAAGTTCGAGAGTTACTATCTCCTCGGGAGCGCATGGTGTTAACTCATCTCGATGGAGAGCTAAGCCTGGCAGAGATTGCCAGCGAGATGTTCATCTCTCTGGCCACAGTCAAGAGTCACTGTGCAACTATCTATCGAAAGTTAGAGAGTCGGTCACGAAGAAGTGCAGTAGCGCGAGCAAAAACTATCGGTTTACTTTAAGTAGTTGGGAAAAACGCGATGACCAGATTTCCCATCGCCACTCCTGAATAATCCACTGGCGACCGCGAATTCCCATGGCCTTGGATCGATCAGAATCTAATAAAAGTTCTACTACGGCAGCTGCAACATCTGCCTTTCGCGTTCCATCGACGACCAATCCAGTCTCTCCATCGAGAACGGCATCTGGTGCGCCTCCAGAATTTCCAGCGATGACCGGTAACCCACATGCACTTGCTTCAAGATAGACAATTCCTAGTCCTTCAACTTCTAAGCCCGCCAATCGTGATCGAGATGGCATCACAAAGAGATCACCTGTACAGATGTATCGAGGCAAATCTGCATACTGAATGCGTCCGATAAAAGTAACTCGCTCCTGGAGACCCAATGCTTTGACGCGATTTTCTAGGTAGCCTCGATAGGGGCCTTCGCCAATCATCAGAATATGTGCCTCTGGAACTTCTTTGATGATCGCAGGCATCGCCTCAATCAAAACGTCTTGCCCTTTTCGATGTACAAGTCGACCCACGCTCACAATAACTTTTTTCTCAGCCAGGCCAAGCTGACTCCGTAATTGAGTTGCATCCTGTGGAGAGAAATGATCGGTATCGATTCCTGGAGCGATCTTGACCATGCGTGTAGCGGCTTCTTTTGTGATTGATTGTGCAATTGCTCTCCGCGTGAATTCACCAAGATATGTCAGATGGTTCACATGGCGAGAGATACTTTTCATCGCCAGAGTAAATGGCCAGACCTTTGACCACCACACTTCATGTCCGTGAGTGAGAGCAACTATGTGCTGTACCCCAGCCTTGCGCAGGCCCTGAGATAAGAGTCCGAGTGGGGCGGCAGCGCCAAAAAATACTGTAGAAATGTTTCGCTCTCGTACGATCGCCTTCACGCAGTAAGCAACTCCCGGTGTCGGAAGAAGAATTTTTGCTTTATCGCGTATAACTTCTACCCCGAAATCCTCGAGCCATCGTCGGTCGTATTCTTCGCTATTATCTTGAGCACTTGTATAAACAATCACATGGGATCGAGGAAGTCTCTCAATAAGTCCGATAACAAAAGTTTCGATCCCTCCTGCTCGGGGGCCGAAGTCATTGGTGATGCAGAGAATGCGCGAATCGCTACGTGAAACTTCTCCCATGTAGCCAAGGCTAACCCGCCTCGCTGATCTGCCCCAACTCACCGTGAGCCTGATCCAGAAACGCTAATCTTGCCCCCATGAGCGCCTCTGAAGGAACCGGCCAAGTTGTAGCAACCCTTGTTGTCGGAAGTGATGGCAGCACGGCAAAAGATGGATCCTCGCGCGGGGTCACATCAACTCTGGATCGCGCACGTTTTCTGGAGCGCCGTCGCCGCGTTGATGCGATTTTAATCGGTGGAAATACAGCACGCAGTGAGCCTTATCGAAAAACTCCAGTTCCAGTTGTCGTCATCTCATCATCGATGATTAACGCCTTGGCAGATAATCGCCAGGCCTACTGGTGGAATGCATCTCCTTCAGAAGCGCTGGAACGAGCTCGTCGCCTCTTTGGCCCATCGATCTTGGTCGAGGCAGGTCCCTCGATTATTAACGAACTCATTTCTTCCGGAGAAGTTGATCGTCTCGAACTCAGCGTTACGCAGGTTTGCGGTGGTGAAGATCGAATCGATATTCAAGAGATGCTTTCACACTTTGACCATGTAGAAAATGTGACCGAGGGCGAAACTACTTTTTACACCGCAACTCGCAACTAGTTTTATTGGAATGCGGCGATAAGAGCTACGCCAAGAACAGCGCTAATAATTCCTGCATACTGAACTTTGTGTAAGCGTTCGTGGAGATATTTAAATGCCAAGAGCGCAGTCATAATTGGATAGAGCGCACCAAGGACATTTGCAAGGGAAACCAGCCCCTTTGTTGTTGCAACACCTAGTATTAAATTTGCACTGAAATCTGCAACTCCAATAAAAATCAACAATGGCAAATGAGCTTTACCCATACCGCCGGTACCACGAAGGCGAATCAAAATCGCCACGCTTACTATGAAAGTGGCAGCGCGCATTGAAACCATAGTCATCAGCGCACTCGATTGAGAACCTTCGGCCATAAATGCTAGACACGTACCAAAGCCAAGTGCTGCACCGAGTGCTAGTACAACGGGCTTCAGAGGCAGTCCTTGTGACACTTCCGGTCCGCTTGCCAAAAATGCACCGAGCAGGGCAAAGGCAACTCCGATGGTGACTAGGGTGTTAAATCGTTCATCAAGAAAGAAGATTGCGTAGAGAAGTGGGACGAGTGCACTCATGGCACTTATTGGTGAGACAACTCCCATACGTCCTGTTGCAAGTGCGCGATAGAGACAAATCAAACCGATATACCCACAGAAGCCCGCTGCGATTCCCGGAATCAGATATCCCTCGCTACCCAAAGCTTGGGCATCCCACGCTCCAGATGCTGTTGCAAGGATGATGCCAAAAATGAGTCCAATGATCTGAGTAATAGAAAGCACCGCTGTTGGCGGAAATTTCTTACTCAAATTTCCTGCGTGATAATCAGCAGCGCCCCAGAGTCCACTGGAGAAAAGTGCAAGTAAGGCAGCCATGCAGCAGAAGATAGCGCAGAAGCGGTCCCGCCTCCCGCATGCAAGCGCATGCTCAATTTAGAATAAAGCAATGGAGACAGCCGGCTTTAATCGACTGATTGAAGTCCTTCGAACCGCCACTCCCCGTAGTGAAATTATCCTCGAGGAAGTCCCGCCGCCTCAGAAATTAGCGACCTACTCTTTCGCCTTCACCGCAGATGTCACCAACGGATTAATCGGGGATGCCGAAGATGATGTAGCGACAGGAAGATTTGTTCTCTTGCACGAACCTGGCGGCCAAGATACCTGGGAAGGTGAATTTCGATGTGTCACCTTTGTCAGCGCAGATGTCGATGCAGCTATGCAGGAAGATCCGCTTCTGCCAGAAGTCGGCTGGACTTGGCTTCTTACTTCTTTGGAAAATTACGGCTGCTCCTACAGCGCTCCATCAGGCACGGTCACCCGTGTTTCTAGCGCATCCTTCGGCAAACTTTCTCCTCGCAATAACGAATCAGAGATTGAGATCCGTGCTTCATGGACTCCTGTGCTCGATCAAGGCAAAGATGTCGGACAAGTTCTGCTTAACCACGTGATGGCATGGTGCAACCTCATTGCCGAAATTTCATTCCTGCCGCCCATTGCAGATGGCGTCGCTTCTATTACAAAACCGCGTAAATAAGCCACTCGTATGACAGAAGAAGTACAAGCACCGACTCCGCTATTAGCGCCATCGGCTGGCCTGCCTGAAGTAATTGCTACAGAGGATTCATTCTCTGCTGCCATCGCAGAGCTTGCCCAAGGTAACGGCCCCTTTGCATTAGACGCTGAACGTGCAAGTGGTTATAAATTCAGTGCCCGTGCCTATCTCATCCAAATAGCTCGAAATGGCGGCGGCTTACATCTACTTGATCCCATTCCATTCGGGCCAGGCCATCGACTCTTTGCAGAACTCAATAATTTGCTTGCAACGGATGAGGTTATTCTCCATGCCAGCACGCAAGATCTGCCATGTCTTCGTGAAGTGGGTATCAATCCGGTTCGACTCTTTGATACAGAACTCGGTGGACGTTTAGCGGGGCTGCCTCGCGTGGGCCTTGGCCCGCTTTTAGAATCTCTCCTTGGAGTCTCACTCGCTAAAGAACATTCGGCCGTTGATTGGTCGACTCGGCCGTTACCAAAAGATTGGCTTAACTATGCAGCGCTCGATGTTGAATTACTTGTTGAGTTGCGTGATGAAGTAGATGCTCTCCTTGAGGCTGCCGATAAATCACATTGGGCTGAGCAAGAATTCGCAGCGATTTTAACTGCACCTCCTTCGCCTCCCCGTGTAGATCCTTGGCGTCGAACATCTGGCATGCACCACATTAAAAAGCGACGACAGCTTGCAGTCGTTAAATCGTTATGGGAGTCGCGATTCGAACTTGGAAAAGAGCTCGATGTTTCACCTGGTCGCTTGCTCTCTGATGCAGCGATTTCAGCAATCGCAATTTCTGTCACAGATGAATCAGTATTTGAAAATAAGAAACATCTAGAAAAAGTATTGCGCCCCATTGGTTTGCGAGCGCGTTGGTTAGAGCAGACCCCGCGTTGGTTAGCTGCAATTGCTGCAGCCCGTGCTCTGGCAGAAGATGATCTTCCGCCGACTCGAGCAGCAAGTGATGCCCTGCCACCTGTAAAAGTGTGGCGAGAAAAATATCCGCTGCGCTATGCAGCCCTTACTCATGCCCGTCACAATCTTTTACTTCGGGCTGAAGAGCTCTCTATCCCCCTTGAAAATATGATCTCCCCCGAACATGTGCGCCGCATCTGTTGGAGTGATCCATCGGGCAAGGTTGCCAGCGCCCTTGCAGAGCTTGGAGCGCGCCCGTGGC
>Ga0209651_1000538_pt1 | contig 13492 bp, 31 predicted proteins | sample LauGreFBDMM110SN_2_FD_188216 | JGI IMG/M metagenome (GOLD analysis project Ga0209651, IMG submission 188216) | Freshwater lake microbial communities from Lake Michigan, USA - Fa13.BD.MM110.SN (SPAdes) (version 2) | ecosystem: Environmental > Aquatic > Freshwater > Lake | place: Lake Michigan... | reverse complement strand
AGTTGTAGGTCAGAGTTTGTTACATAAAAGTTTGCAATACGAGTTCTAGTATCTGCTGCCTTGCGTGCTGCATCTGAAACCATATTGGTTGCTGAGCAATTAAAGGATGGCAGTGGTGCCATTGCTTCTGCTAAGTCGCGTGCTGCGACGTCAATGAAGTTTGCAACCAGAGGCTTTGGGTATTCCTCTGAAAACATTGCAGGATATACCTTAGAGATATCTCCCTGACGCACCGAGAGCACATCACGCATACGTTGATCTCGCGCTGATGAGCGAGTACGTAAGCGTGCTAGCTTAGCGTCTACTTCTTTGACTGATAACAATGGGGGTCCTTAACCGTCGTAGCGTTCTGGGTTCTTTAGGTAACGAGCCTTTTGTGCAGGTGTCATCTTGGATGGAGAAATTTTATCTGGCATTACTGTCACCTTCTTTTTAACAGGTGCCTTTACAGTTGTCTTAGGCTTTGCTGGTCCTTTTGGTTGAATTTTTTTAATTTGTTCTTTTGTTGGTCTTCCACCAGGTTTCTTCATTTGTGCCATTACTTAACCGCCAATTGCTTTCTTAGCGTTACTTGCTGCCTTCTTCTTTGCTTGAGTCTTATAGATAGCAACTCCGCGTGCAGCAGTCTTTTTTAGATCTTGGTTACGGCGTCCTTGTACAACTTTTGCTACTCTTCCTTCTGCAGCCGTTAGATTACGAGGAGTGTTGTACATATATGAATCAAATTTTTCACCTGCCGAAGCATTGCCACGAGTACGCTTAGCAACTATATCAGCAGTTTTTTTGCTTACGCCCTTTGGAGCACTTGATGTTACTCCCCGTTTACCAGGGTAAACTTCGTTATTCTTGGCCTTGATTGCCTTCTCAACTTTTTTTCTTAGTTCCTTAGCCATTGTTATCTCCTAGTTAGATGAATGTACGATCTTTTTCTGCGAGCAGTTCATCTATGTTGATAACTGTTCGTTTGCCTCTCTCGAAACGAGAAAGGAATGGATTTTTCATATGGTGTACTGCGTGTACACCTTGGCTAAGCATCTCGCGTGCGCGGATCTCACAGAACCACAGAGCCATTACCATATCGGTCTTACCCTTAGTAGTAGGTGACCAGGTAATTAACTGTTCGATAAGAGCTTTAACATTTTCTGTCTGGTCACTGGGAAGATGGATAAGATTGTCTCTATGGTGTTTGCCGTCAAACTGCTTCGTTCCAAACAGAGTGGACATACTGGCAACACCGAAACCGGAGTCCCACTTGTTGGTTCCGGTATGGTGTTCACGTAGTAGTACTCCTCGGCTTGCAAGATTGGCACGGATGCCTTCATCTTGTGTTAAGAAAGATTGAAATGCGTTCTTCTCTACTATCCACTCACTGGGCTGGTATAGAGATGTCCAGTCAAAGATTAACTGACGGATCGCAGCAGGCGTTGGCCTAGTAATTTTAATAGCATCAACAATGTAGCGTTTATGTGTAGCCCGATCAACAGCGTAACAAACGACGGCTGTATCACCAACCATAGCGGGATCAAGACCACAAATAAAACTAAAGCCGTTGACATCACGTGGATGACCTGGGTTACCAGGAACCAACCGGCCTGACTTACGCATACCATCTATAGAACCTCGCACACATACTGGATCAAAGATGGCATCATCTGAGATATCTTGTTGCTGATAGACTAAAGCCCAGGTACTTGCATCCATAGCTTGACGTTCGTTGTATAGGTTACGACCATTCCATCTAGGATAGAGGCCGTCTTCATCTAAATCTGATTCTACTTGTCCGTCAAATGGGGCATCGGATGCAGGCCAAAGAGTCTCCCACTTGTCGGGATCATTGTCTGTGGTCAGCAGAGCTGGCATTGCCAGATAGGTCCAAGGGACTAGCCCACCAGGGTAGCGGTCTTCTGAACGCAGTTCCTTGTATAAGTCTACTGCGGTAACACGGGTACCTACGATAATTAACTTACCAGTAGGGTTAAGACGAGAGCGCACATCTTGGGTTAACCAGCGGATTTGCTTCTCAAACTCGTTGGCGTTCTTCAAGGTAACGGCGTCGTCTACGATAATCATATCGGCACGCTTACCGTAGATCTGACCACCTATACCAACGGCTTCGATGTTCGGGTCCTTTTCAGATGACTCACGAAGTTCATCACCAAAGGTGACACGGGTAGCCTGCCACGAGGCTGACTTAGAGTTAAACCCTACGCCAGCAGCGTAAGCCTGTTGGAGTGCTTCATAATTTGGATGAGTCAGGCGTTGCTTGATGGCGTAGAGAAAGTCGGCAGCTAACTGCTGCGTCTGAGATACGATGAGTACTCTAAAGTTAGGGTTCTGACACACCTGCCAAGTGACGTAATCAATGGTCACAGTCATAGACTTGGCGTGGTTGGGCGGTATGTTCAGTAGGATTCTGTTATTAGCCAGACCCTTTTCAAACTTCATACTAGGGTGCATCCAGCCAGGTTCGCGGCCTTCGATTACATCTATTAGATTTTGCTGATGTGGAAAGGTGCGGGAGTGTAAGTACTTCTGGCGGAACTCGGCAAATGTTAAGTCGTGAACATCGGAGGCTGCAAAGGACTTGTCCTTAAGACCAAGGCGTGTTCGGTCAACCTTGTCTGTAAAGATCTTGTCAGTCCTACGGTAATACTCGTAGGTCTTCATTGATTTGCCGGCGGAGATACAGGCCATCTCAATAGTCATACCTTCAGCTACACAGCCAAGGATAATTCTCTTGGCTATGTCTGCGCTGTTGTCAGCCATTGTACTCCTTTGACCGACCGTAATCGGATCATATCTTTATACTAGGCGAGGTAGGTTTTTAATAGAACTATCCCCACTAAAAGTACTGGGCAGTTCGGGCTTGACGCCCGAAGGAGCTACAGCGAACTGAGGGGTAAGTTAGTACTCGGCCTAGGGGCCTCGCTAGAGGCCATACCGTTACAGCTCAGGGTCTTTCCTACTAAAGCCCCTTACTATATATAAGGCAGGAAATTTAACGCATTTCCCGTTTTACAGATGTGACCTTCATCACAGTATATATAACCGCAGGTCAGAGCCATATTACAGCTTCACTTTAGCAAATATATTTTGTTGGGGAGTACCGCCCACGCCCGCCTGCAATTTAACAAGGGGGGGTCGTCGTCGCCGGTCTAACCGTATTGTGCAGGCTAAGGGTTAGACAGTTACGGGCTAGATGTCTAGGTTGTTTGGTAAAGCGTGGACGGCTGACTAACCCGTGGGCACCCTTAACCCTTAACCCTTGCAGCTATTAAGTAATGCTCTACCGCGCAGCTTGTTAGCCCTAACCGATACCGGCGCAGCTCTTACCGGCGCAGCTCTACCCTCTCACCGGTGCAGCTTGTCCCTTGTCCGGCTATCTATTGCCGGTGATCTGGTGACCTATTAGGTCAAGCCTTACCGGCTAACCCTTAGACATTCCCGCGCTTATTGTCTAGGGTGTTACAAGCTGCGACACGGTGAAAGAATGATCCGCTTAGGTGTTGCACTATGGGGGATAGTACGACACAATTATCCCGTGAGCCTCACTTACCTAATCAAGCTCACAAGGAGAATAACTAATGACTAAAAAACTAGAGCAAGATCTACCCGCTCTACTTAATGAGCTAGGCGTTACGCTAAAGATACGCCACCGCTCTCACCCTAACAAGGTTACAGAGTGGCAGGCGAAAGCTAATTGTTACCGCGTAACCCTTAGCTATCAAGGGCGCACTTATTCCCTGTACTTTTATCAGGGGCGCGGTAATGATAAGGACATAACCGTGAGCGATGTTATTCATTGCCTATCGAGTGACCTTAACCTGTTAAGCGGGTGTAACACTCTAAAGTGTTTTGGTGAGTGTTTTGGTTGGGACGAAAATACAGCCGACACTTACCGCGCCATAAAGCGACAGAGTGCCCGCTATAGCAAGCTAATCGGTGACCCTGTAATCCTAGAGGCGATAGCCTCTAAAGAATACTAAGCGAGAGGGCTAAAGTAATGACTTACACAATAAAGCGGGACGGCGTAGAGGTTAAGCGCGTAGAGAGTGAGCTAGAGGTAGTAGTGTATTTTCACCGCACCCATTCATACTCTATGGATCACGCCCTAAAGTATGAGGGTTACACAATAGAGAGGGCGGACGCGTGAGATCCCGTACCTATTACCGCGTCCGCTTAGCTGTACGCCTAACCTTAGCCTTAGCCCTTGTCGCTCTAATTCTATGGATAAGTGCCCGCGTATGGTGGACAGGGACGGGCTATTGTATCGGCACGCTTGAAAGCTGCTTTCACTAGGTAGGTGACTATCCCCTCCCGCTTACGCGGGCGGGAGAGGGTAGCCGGTACCTAGCCGGATCTTAATAGAGTAAAGGGGTTAGATTATGACTGTTGAAAGAGTGGCGAACAGCGGGGCTTATGTCTTATCTGCACTAGCGGGAGAGGGCGCGGGAGAGTATCTATTTACCCGCACTTATTACGGCTACACGCTAAAGCAAGCTAAAGCACAATTTAAGATAGCGATAGAGGGAGAGGTAGCGTAATGGCTAAGAAGAGTAAGCCAGTATGTATGGAATGCGGTAGTAATGATGCACTGTATGTAACCTTAGGTAACGGTAATCGTTTACCTAGTTACACAATTAAAATCGGTATAGGGATAGTGTGTAATGGGTGTAAAGCTGCTAAGGAGGTAGCGTAATGAAAGAGTTAGAGCAATTCTTAAATGTAGAGGCAGAGTGGGTACTAGAGAGACTAAGTACAGGTACGGAGAGTAATGACCGTAACTACTATCAAGGCAGACTAGATCAGCTCGCGCAGGTGAGACGATTACTAAACCTACCGCAGATTATGAGAGAGAGTGTGGCGTAATGATTACTTATGTCTATTTAGTTGAACAGGTTATAGCTATTAAGGCTAACTCTAAAGAGGAGGCGGAGGGGCTATTGCCTATGTACCCAACAGGGTATGAGGGTCAGGCTCACTATGTGAGGGAGGAGACAGTTGAATTATTGAGAGAGGAGGAAAGTAAATGATAATGAATGATTGGGAGCCTGCACTAACCAAAGAGGAGTGCAATAACGGTGAATTAGGTGCTTGCTATTGTGGCGAGTGTGAGAGAGAGGGAGAGGGAGAGTAATGAAAGATAAGTGGTTAGTAACCATTGAGATAGATACCTACGACGGCGATCCCAAAAGCTGGAACTGGGATACCTTGTACATAGGGGAGGAGACAGTAAAGATAATCGAAACACAATGGAAGGGTAGAGTACTACCCACTAACGAGGGAGAGAGTAATGAGTAAACTAATTTGCCACGCTGATGAGTGTGATAATTCTACAAGTGAGACATTCTTTCATTGTGAACAACACGGTGGAGAAGATGGAGAGAGTAATGAATGAGGAGTATCTAAAGGCTAAGGCAACCTTATGCCTTAATCAGGCTGAGATAGACTTACAACAGGAAGAGATAGCGCGAGCTATCAAGAACCTAGAGCGTGCCAATAGTGCGCTATCGCGCTTGTTTAATTTGGAGGAGGACGAGAGTGAGCAACCTATACACCATCCACCCGCCTAAGTCTGATCTAATACTATTCTATGAAGTGGTAGAGCCAGGGGGAGAGAACACCTGGGGCGGGGCTAGCTGCATAGAGGCTATCCAATGGCTATTCCTTGCACCGACAGGCTCACGCCTGTTGATAAGTGCGTGGGATAGTGATGAGGAGGACGCTCATCTAGTAGGGCAGAGCATAGATGTAACCGACCTTATCCAACAGGCAAGGGAGGTAGGGTTATGAAGTACAAAACTATGGGTAAAGGTGAGTGGCACATAGTTAAACTGACACCTTCTCAGGTGTTAGAGATGGCTTCTACCGTAACTTTACAGATGAGTAAGGGTGAGAGGGTAGATAACTGCTACTGGAACCAGACCCTTGATGGTAAGTTCAGAATTATGGTAAGCCAATGAGCTTGGTACTAGGGATAATCGTGGTAATGCTGGTAGCCTATGGGCTTATAGTGTGGGAGGACAAGATAAATGGAGAGTAAAGAGGTAAGTGGCAAGCAATCTATCCACTACCGTAACTATAGAAGGGCAAGAGATAAGGCACTCGTGCGTCTAGCACACCTATACCCAGACACATACAAGCAGTTGCTTGATGAACAAAGGAGTTTCGATGAGCAAGAGGGCAAGAGCTGGATTATTAACCCTGATAGTAGGCTTACTATTGCTGTCCATACACGGGCGAACGCCGTCCCCGATGTTGCCGGACGTACCGATTATGACAGCTCGGACGAAGGCTACAATGGAGGAGAAGCGTGAGAACAAGGCACTTATCATTAGTTACCTCGATGCCCTCGGATACAACGATAGTCAGGTCAAATGTGGACTCACCTTATGGACCCGTGAGAGCAGGCTTGACCACCTCGCAGACAACAAGCGATCAACAGCTTACGGAATTGCTCAGTTGCTTAGAGAAAAAAGTAGCGAGCCTAGTATCCAAATCCTCCACGCTGTGCGATACGTTGAACACCGTTACTCAGGAAGTTTCTGCCGTGCTCTCCAGCACTCAGACCGAAGAGGCTGGTACTGATGAAACTCCTTGACCTTTACTGTAAGGCAGGGGGAGCGAGCAAGGGTTACGCTGATGCTGGTTTTGAGGTTACTGGCATTGACATCAAGAAGCAGAAGCGTTATCCCTTTACCTTTATACAAGCAGATTGCTTAGAGATACTGCAAGACTTAGATTACTTGCGTACCTTTGATGTGATTGCAGCTAGCCCACCTTGTCAGACACACTCACGCACTCAGCATTTACGCAATGCTCAGGGCAAGAGCACGGACAAGGTAGATCTGATACCTCAGACACGAGAGGCGTTGATTGCTAGTGGCAAGCCTTATGTGATTGAGAATGTGCCGGAAGCACCGTTGATTAACCCAGTGCAATTCTGTGGCTCATCATTTGATCTAAAGGTACGCAGACATAGACTCTTTGAGTCTAACCTGCAACTAACAGGCTCAGTGTGTGACCATAAGAACCAGGGAAAGCCAGTAGGTATCTATGGATCTATGCGTGATGAAATTCCGGGGGGGGGCATACCGCAAAGACTATAGAGCAAGCGCGTGAAGCAATGGGAATTGATTGGATGATCTGGGGTGAACTTGTAGAAGCTATCCCACCTGTGTATACTCGTACTATAGGTAAACAACTAATAGATTTGCTGGGTTTCTAACCCTTTCCTAGCAACAAAGCCCCATCAGTCCGTTCGCTGGTGGGGTTTTGCTTTACCCTCCGTTGGAGTAGAAGCCTTTACCCTTGAAGGTGATAGCGGGAGAGTCCCACTTACGGACCATACTTATGTGGCACACAAAGCAAGAAGGCTCACGAGGTTCCTCGTGGATAGACCGCTCTATAGTTAATTCACTATTGCAATCAGGGCAACGATAGTCATACTGCATCAGGCACCTTTATCACGTTTCTTAAATCTTTGGCTAAGTATCTGCCATCATCTACCGCAATCGCTTCACACTCACACCTAGTAAATCCAGAAGCAGAGTTAATAATCTCTTTGCATAAAGCGCACTGTGCTGATGTCATAGCTGCACCGCCTCCTCGATTGGTAAGTATCCTACTAACTTGCTGATCTTATTAGAACGTGCAAACTCTGTTGTCGCTGGCATCCAATGGCTTAGCCATTCAGGTTCAGGTACATCCATCAGGTCAAAAGAAAAGACTCCCTGCGGAGTCGAGTTGATGTAGTAGGGGATAAGATCACGCTCTGCTGCTTGCGTTATCAGCTTGCGATACTTCATCTCCTCTATAAGTAGCGTATCATAGTGGGTGTGTCTGCACTTGAGTTCGATGTAGTGACCAGCCTTAGCACTGATGCAGTCAAAGGAGTCATAGATACCTTCAGACTTGGTAAGGTCTGGGTACAAACTCTCTTTGAGAAAGTTAAATAGTTCTAGTTCTTTCATTGCCACGGTGATAGACCACCTAGATTATCTTGCAACCTACGCAGGGACTGAGCACACCTACGATCTGCAGTAGAGATAGCACACTCTAGTACCCCTGCTATCTGTTGCAGGGTAAAGCTCTCGTGATGGCGCATACGTAAGAGAGTCTGGTCTTCTTGTTTTAGTAGAAGAAAACCCTTCTTAATATCTATGAGGTTAGCAAGCAGGTTGCCACCTTCTGCCGGTGATGATGAGCCTTTGGGTTGCCCATCTGAGATCATCTCTTGTGCTTGCTCTAGCACTGTGCCATCTATGATGGATGCAATAACAAAGGGTAGCAACTGACCAAGGGTAGCTGACTCGTAGTAGACCTCATCATTGGTCTGATAGCCAGACTTAGCAGCCTTCTCCTTGCGTGCGTATCGCTCTCCCGCACGCTTCATCTGCCACGCAATGCGCTGCTCGTTGTGTCTGCGTCGCTCTTCGATAGGTTCCATTAGATCAATGGTGTGGTCTTCTACCCTAGTCATAGCCCACGCCATCAACTCTTGCTTGATGTCATCCTTCTCAACGTGCTTGTTGTACCTACGATGGATGGTATTAGCAACGCTAGGTACTAGGTCATAGATTATTGGGTGCAGTTCAGTCACAGTCTGGTAGCACCAAATCTATAGTGTGCTGAATGTTCAGCAGCTTGATAGCAAGGAAGTCTATGTAGTTGCTAGCATCAGCTAGCTCTTCAATCAATTCTCTAATCGTATCTGAGGTAGTAAAGGACTCAAACTTCTGACCTTGTGCTATAGCATATTGACTATGGCCCACACCTTTGACTCGGTTAGCACGAAGTGATGCAAAGGCTTCAATGAAAGAAGTTAAATCTTCAGTGCTCACACCTAGCGCACGATAGCCAGTAACTGCAGCGTGATCTGCTAACGGGTTGGTTGTGGGCGTATGAGTATGAGTTGTGTTGCTCTGTCCTGTTGCAAGATGTGAAAGCCCATATGCTGCAAAGTCTGTAGCACTATGACCCACTCGTTCTCTGTCATTGTCATACATCAGTCTCCTCCACATCTAATAGTTTTCTGTTAACAAAATCTAATCCTGCATACTCAGCGTATTCATCTAGTGTATGTACATTGCCTAACGCACCTGGTCCTACTCGTTTATTGGTCAAGATGTCCACCACCTCAGCTTTAGATACTGCTTCCAACTTACCCCACTCTTCAGGAAAATCCTTCCAAGTATGGCGTCGCATATTCTTTTGGAATGCAGATTCATTCTCGTAGTATAGATGATAAACGTAATGTTTGTCTGGTATTAGTAGATTATATCCGTGCGTGTATGCCCTTGCTGCCATAAGGATTTCTTCACCCATAAACATAATCTTTTCGTTGACACCTAGCTCAGCATAGTCACCGGTGGTAAAGATAAACCCACCAGCTACAGCCTTCTGCAGTATCCAGTCTTGAGGGGATACGGCTGTTTGATTGGGGATCATAGTCTCATCAAACTGTTCAGGCTTATCTATAAATGCAGTAGATGTAACCTCAACTGAGTACTCAACTACCTCTTTAAGATTGTTGTTATACTTCCAGATGCCAGGATACATAGTAATCAATGGCTTATCAAAGCCATATTCTTTGTACTCTTCAATCAATTTGATAAGACTTTCATCCCAGTTATATTCAAAACGGGTATGTGCATCCACCTGTAGGTAGTAATCCTGCCCATCATAGAGACTATTGGCAATGCTCCGAGAGATACCTACACCTAGGTTCTCAGGTGCTAAAGATTCAACCAACCGTAGGTTGGGATACTGGGGTATATACATTTCCTTCTCTTTGTAGTAACAATTATGTACCCCAAAATGGATGTCGTGAAACTTACTACTCTTGTAGATAGCATCATACATAGTCTTGCCTAATTCAAAGTCGTGGTAAGAAGCAAGTTGAATAAAGATGGATGCCACTACTGACGACCTATCAGCAGTTCTCTTGTAGCATCAATGCCATTGGCTAAGTAGTAATCATTGATGTCCATACCTGGTGGTAGTGTAACGATCTGTGAGTTCATTACCTCATTCGCCACACGCTTAGCAAACTCAGCTCCAGGGTTAGACCCATCCTCCTTCACATCATTATCGCCAACAACATAGATAGTTTCGTACCCCGCAAATAGCTTTGGAAAGTGGTTCTTCCACGCTGCAACACCTGGTACTCCTACTGCTGGTATACCTAGTTCACCACTAGTAACGATGGCATCTAACTCACCTTCACATACGACGATGTGTGGTGAATCAAGAGTGATGTCACATACGTTATACAGGTGTGCCTTCTGCCCAGTAGGTGAACCATACTTAGGTTTGACATCATCTAATCGTCTAAACTTAAAGCCAACACAACCACCAGATGCGGTGATGTATGGAATGGAAAGCCATCCTTCATACATCTCGTGACCGTTGATTGGGTTTGTAATAGTTCCTAACTGGAACAGTCCTGCTGTCTCTTCAGAGATCCCACGTGCGTTTAGTACGACCAGTGCTTCGGGACTTATTGCCTGAGCGTATTGTTGCGCCGCTTCCAGTAGCAATTTCGACTGCACGTTTGAGGCCATCATTAAACTCCAAGTTCTCTAGTATGCACACTAAGTTAGCTGCATTGCCACCTTTACCGCAGGTGTGACAGAAGTACAGGTTGTCGTAGGTATTCATAACAGCAGACCTGCGACTGTCGCTATGTAGGCAGCATCTCACTGATGCGCTCTTACCTTCTCTTACTTCCCCACCGAAGTGCGAAACAATGGGACCTATGGGGATTGTGTTTGCATCAATGGCACCTTTGTATCTGCTCGCCTTACGTACCCTGGACCAGTCTTGTGCTGGCATACACACCCCTTATCATCACACTTATCGTGCCAATGAGCTGAACGCTTGTAGTGAGCAAGGCCGTTCTCTTCTCCACCTTTAAGGCAGTTCTCACACATCATTGCAGTCTGGTTTCCTTAATAATATCTACTGGGATACCTCGCAAAGCGCGCTCTGCATCTAGTAAACCACAATTGTAGGCATTGTGTTCTGGGTGTGGGTTCATCGCATCTTCTGATTCAACTAAAAGGTTTGCAATCTTACTAGCAATCTTGTGTTCATCAATTATTCTAATTTTCATCTTTAGTTTCCTCTTCAACTGGTACAACTTCTGGTACTAATATCTCTGTTGTTGTTATTTCTCCACCTGGAACTGGCATTGTTGTGACTACTTTCCCCCATCTTTGGGATTGACTCATTGACTTACCACGTTGTGTGGTACGCCGTCTGTGACGAAGAGGCTTAATGGCAACAGCCATTACTGCTTCTCCTTTTCCCACTCTAAATGGATAGATCCTTTTTCTATATGTCGTTTGATTAAAGATTGTAAACCTTTTTCTGAACTACCTATAATTGTAATACCACAATTACAACTCTTTGAATAGTGTGGTGGTTCGTTATATGTATAAATTCCTTCGTTCATTGCCTCTCCTTTAACCATTGTGCTAAGTCTTGAATGACCCAGGCTTGATCTATTGAAGCGTTGCGACGCTTAACTATTACATATGACAGAGGAACTTCCCCAAGACCTCTAGCCTTAGAGTAGTTAAGCGCCTCAACTTGTGCTTCTCTCCAGAACTCAGGCAGCGAAAGGGTTGCCCTGTTCTTAAGTTCAAGGATGTAAGTTTCTCCCGCGATAACAGTAACGATGTCGCCTTCATCCTTTGCCCCAGCTTTAGTCAAACGTTCTGCAATGACACCGCACTTGCGGAGCCACTTCATTACATCTGTCTCAAACTGAGAACCTTTAGTCTTGTTGTACTGACTCATCTACCAATACAACCTTGTTGATCTTATAGATGACATTACCTTCTTCATCTTTAACTAATTCGACAACACCAGATTGCAGCAGAGCACCAACGAAGTTGGTTAGGTCAACCTTGATGGCATCTAGTTCTGCACGTAGTTTGTTACTAGCATCACGCACTGCATCAATCCTTAGATTGTCTCTGTATTTATTTGATAACTGTTCAGACATTTATTCCTCCTTGGTATCCACTCATAGCATCTCTTCGTAACATCCAACCAAATTCATTTTGGTCTGAGATCTGTACTGCTGCGTAGTTTACCAGTAGCTGTACGTATTTCTTTCCGTCTGGTTGGTGTGGTCCAAACCTATTCTTAACTGCTGCAACCTTCAAGGTTGCCTGTCCTGGATCGTATCCCAATGTAAGTATCAGTGCAGGTAGCTGACTGACCTTTCCGTGAATTGCTCTGCGATGAGGTGGTTCAGAAGGTGAACCATACTCTGACTGTTCTGACACGTGGTGGAGCACTACTACACAGGCTTCAGTCTTGCGTGCCATATCGTGTAGCTCCATCATAATTGCTCTCAGTCCTGCCCATTCGTTGTCCGTCTCAGCGGTTATGTTCATTAAGTTATCAATGACAATCAACTCAGGTGGCTGTCCAAAGAGTTCAACATAGGCCCTGATCTCTAACTCCAAGTCGTCAATATTTGGAGATGAATCAAAGACCCACTTGATGTGCGAAACTTTATCTAAGTGTGCATTGTAGTACTGGCTATTGTCTGAAAGGTTTGCCTCTACTGTCACTTGTGAGTGACCAGATAGATGCGATACAGACCTCATCATTACAGTAGTGGTATCAGTATCTGCGGAGAAGAAAAGTGTAGGAACTTTGGCTTTGATTGCATAGACCAGAGCGAACATAGACTTACCAGCATTAGGTGCAGCAGCTACCATACATACTTGGCCTCTGCGAAACTTAATACCTTCTGCCTTTAACCCATCCCACACATCAGGTAGTGGTGTTGCTTTGGTAAGCACTCCACTCCAAGCGCGGGAAAGATTAAGCAATGTCCTTCTCCTGTTTCAATGTAAGCCCTCGTTGACTTCTGATCTGTTGGCGTTGTCTAATAGTTAGACCACCCCAGATGCCGAAGTATTCTTTGGTTATTCCCCACTCAGCACATTCTCTGCGATGGGGACATCTATTACATATACCTACTGCAAATTTAGCATCATCAACTGATACTTCTTTATTGCCAGTAGATACATCTGGAAACCAAAAGTCCCCACCGATAGTTGCACAACTAGGAGCTTCGTAGTGACTCGGCTCCCGCATTGGTTATCGAACCCAGATTGTCTCGCACTTATCCGGCGCACCCTTGGGTGCTGCACACATATAACCTGACCACGGACCCTTTTGTCCTACACCTGAACGCAGTGACATCTGACCGTGCTTACAAGAGTTACCGTTACCTGCTGGTGCAGGTGGAACATAATCATTGATTCGTGTAAGTGTGATTGGTGATGCGTTGAACTGCTGCGCTACTGCTGCAACTGTTGGTGCTCCACCTGCTAGTTCTGCTCCAGTTGCACGGATGTTTGCAGCGTTCATTGCAAGATCTGCAAGACCTGCTTCTAGTTCTGTTGCAGTTGCTGCGTAAAGATTGATGAGTGTTCCGTCGTTCAACTTGTAGTTGATCTGATAC
>Ga0209651_1000524_pt1 | contig 13618 bp, 11 predicted proteins | sample LauGreFBDMM110SN_2_FD_188216 | JGI IMG/M metagenome (GOLD analysis project Ga0209651, IMG submission 188216) | Freshwater lake microbial communities from Lake Michigan, USA - Fa13.BD.MM110.SN (SPAdes) (version 2) | ecosystem: Environmental > Aquatic > Freshwater > Lake | place: Lake Michigan... | reverse complement strand
TTTAGGTGTAATCGTGATTATATTGATTTACTTATTATATATTTTTTATGTTAAGAAAAATAAGACATTGGTCGCTAGCGCAAGTTTGAAAGGAACAAATTCGCCAATTACTGCAATTGCGTCTGCGCAATCAACCAGATACGCTTATAGTATTTGGTTATACATAAACACATGGAATACATCGAACGAAAAGGTTATTTTTTCGAGGAACAATAATATTAAATTATATTTGGATCAAACCAAGCCCACCTTATATTGCGCCATCACACAAAATCCGGCGTCAAATCAAGTGATCACCATAACTGACAATTTCCCAGTTCAAAAATGGGTATGCATTTTAATTAGTGCGGATGATCGTATTATAGATTGTTATTTAGATGGAAAATTGGTGAATTCCAATAAACTAGAAAATTCTCCGGTTCCTCCTCTAGCGGCCGCATCCGCTCCTATTAATTTAGGTACTTTATTCGACGCTTATGTAGCGGGATTTAATTCTTGGTCGGCGCCCGTTGGGCCACAGGAAGCATGGAATAATTATATGAGTGGAAATGGCGGATCGTCCGTTTCGAAATTCTTTTCCGCTTATGGTGTGCAGGTGTCTGTTACAAAAGATAATATCGAACAATCCAAGTTTTCTTTGTTTTAGCGCTGTTCTCAGAGTTTATGTGTATCAATATATTATATATATTGATTCATGAGTAACTACGATCCTCAAGCAAAATCAAATAATTCATCGAATATGCCTGATTTTTTAAAAAATATATCCAATTCAGCTTCAGGTGCGTTGCAATCCGCTTCAGAATCAGTGTCAAATACGGCGTCTACTGTAAAAGATTCTTTAAAGGAATTTGGTTCTAGTGCATCTGTGAACGGATCCAGTGAATTTTTAAGCTCGAATTCCATCGTGGCTAAGTTCGCTTTCATCATCTTGGTTCTTGTTGTGTTTTTATTTTTGGCCAATTTAGGAATATTATTAATCGGATATTTTATGCGACCCAACTCCACGCCTTTTTTAATAAAAGGTACTTCATCGGGAACAAGCGAATTGACTATTACACAGGATCCAACAAATTCGAGTAGCGTTACTATATTAAGATCTAATAATCGTAACACAGGAATTGAATTTACGTGGTGCACATGGTTATATTTTGCAGAAATTGACACAAACAATCCTATAAGATATAAACATATTTTCAATAAAGGAGATGCAAATTGGGACGATAGCGGAGTTGCTAGTGTGAATAATGCCCCTGGATTATATTTAGATACAAAATACAAATCAACGAATGTTATAGGAACACCAGGAGGGGCGGCTCCTACAATGGCTCCTAATTCTCCTCAAACTGCGGTTTTGCATTTTGTAATGAACACCGTTTCGAACACCAATCCGATACAAACCCTGGATATTTCCAATGTTCCTATTAAAAAATGGTTTCATTGCGCGATTCGTATGCAAAATACAACCATGGACGTATATATTAACGGAGTGGTTACTGGGCGATTGGTTTTGAATGATGTTCCCAAACAAAATTACGACAACGTGAATATATGTAAGAATGGAGGATTTAGTGGTCAAATTGCGGATTTACAATATTATGACCGCGCATTAAGTGTATTTGAAATTAATAATATCGTCATCTGGGGTAGAAACACAAACGCGAGTTCTGCGACAGGAACTTCGGATGGAACGGGATTCCCCTATTATTTGTCTAGCGCATGGTATTCGTCCAAATTTTGATTCTTCTAGTTAATATATAAGATGGGCGACGAGAACCCTACAACGGAAGATTCATACACATTATGTGAAAGTTATGTTGACGACAACGCAGAAGAAAAAAATCCCGTTCTTATCACGGTATGTGATTTATTAAAACAGCGCCAGGAATATTTAGAATTTCACGTACCGCCAATTCGAGAAGAGCTACAACCTTCCCCTTATCCGTCATATACAGAATATCAAGTGAGCATGCGAAGAAAGGCGGAAATACTTGCCTATAAACACAAGTCTGATACGAATGGTGACACTACAAAATCTCAAAAATGGGCGTACTTGGCAAAAAATAATAGACAATTATCTGCGAAAAAGAAAACAAATTGTCCTGATGATTCTCTCATTTTTTCATTATCATCGTCATGTGATGTACCTGGCCCGATTGTTAGATTATTTAAGGATCCCTCCGTTCCGTTATATAACTATGGTTATAAACCTCCCAATTTTAATTTACAAAATAATCTTCCATTGCCGGAATGGAACACCTTTCCAAAAGAAGATAGTGAATTTAAAAATAACGAATACAATTATATCGCCAATCTCGTAATAAAGAATCCAAATAATAGAAATTATACTTATGAATTTCAAACTCCGATTTCTGTGAATATTTCCGGCATTATAAATGAATCGGGAACAGCGGTTGAAACCATAAAAATGTCTATTACAAATCCCAAATTTGCGGTATACTTTTCAGACACACCGATTGTCGATATAACCCCCGTCGTATTTTTAAACGTTCAGCCCATTGAAATTTCTTTAAAATATAGCAACGCTGGAGATTTTTCAGCAACAGTATATTCAGGTTTAGTGAACGTAGCCAATTTTAGACTTTCGACGCAACCACAATTTGTTTACGATTTGAAAATGTCATTTAATGTGAATTATGTATTGTATGACGCGCAAAATAATGTAATCAATACCGATTCTAGTAATGTTACTATTGAAAATCTTGATTCCATATTGAATTTAACCGACACATCCGATCCTAATTATATGAGTTTTTCGAATTGTTTGGTCAAATCTGTAAGTTCGGTTCCATTTGCCCCTTTCAATCTTGTAGGTAGAAAAAGTTAATAAAATAATATAATGACATACTCACTATATTATTATGGCGGACGTCCCCGATAAATCATTAGAATTCAAAGTTCTAGATAATTCGCTTCTCCAAAAATACGATGTAAAATTATATGGTAGCGACCGTGATACGTATGATATTATTAATGATTTTTTAGAAGAGAACCAAAGCGAACGTGCTTTTTATATCATTGATCTTGGACAATTAACAAATTCTTTTTCGAACTGGATGCGATGTTTACCGGACGTGCATCCATATTACGCAATTAAATGTAATCCGAATCCAGTTATATTGGAGGCTTTGGCCGCTCTCGGTGCCAATTTTGATTGCGCGAGCGAAAACGAAATTAAAACGATTATTGAAATTACCAAAGATCCTACGCGTATTGTTTTTGCCAATCCTTGTAAAATGTCTTCCCAAATCAGATACGCCAGAGCGAATGACGTCGATATGATGACTTTTGATTGCGAGGAGGAGCTTTATAAAATAAAACTATACCATCCCTATGCAAAATTGGTTCTACGTTTGGCAGTTGATGATAGTAACTCTATATGTAAATTCAATAAAAAATTCGGGTGTAAATTGGAACAAGTGGATGAATTATTGACGATTGCTAAAACGCTCAAATTGGCAGTTGTTGGGTTCAGTTTTCATGTGGGAAGTGGTTGTAGTTCGGCTGATAATTTTTATGACGCCATTTCAGATTGCCGCAAGGCTGCCGATATGGCAAAAAAACTTGGAATATCCATCGAAATAATCGACATAGGTGGAGGGTTTCCTGGAACAGATCGCGTAATTAAATTCGAAGATATTGCAAAACGAGTGAATGAAGGAATCCAAGATTTTTTCGCCGATGATTTGAATGAAAATAAAATACGGTTTATAGCAGAACCCGGTCGTTATTTTGCGGAAGCGACGCACACTTTGGTTCTTAATGTAATTGGAAAGAAGAAGGTGGTGGACGAAAAGGGCGAAATTATCGTTTATTATTTAAATGATGGAATATATGGCTCTTTTGGCTGTATTTATTTTGATCATAATAATCCTACCATCTTACCCTTTAATGAACGCGATGGGAAATTGAATCGCAGTCGGTTATTTGGTCCAACATGTGATAGTATCGATTTAATTGCCGATGAAATTATGTTGCCCGAATTGGCAATCGGTGAATGGTGCTATGTGGAAAATTTCGGTAGTTATACGATTGCATCGTCGAGTAATTTTAATGGGTTCAAGACATCGACATTTAAATATATTTTTAGGTCCTAACTCAGGGAACCTACGGTCATCAGAATCCGCGAAGCGGATTCTAGACCCGAACCCCTCCCTTTGTGGAGGTGATAAATTTATTTTCTAATTTACGTTCCCCTGGTAATATACCCAGAAAGGGAGGGGTTCGGGTCTAGAATCCGCTTCGCGGATTCTGATGACCGTAGGTTCCCTGAGTCATACGCATGGTTTCTCTTATGTTTTTGTCCATGGGAACAGTATATAAAACACTTTCTGCCTTTGAAAAAACTTCTAAGAGTTCCTCACTCTTGGACAATTCGCAAATCAATCTACCATAATCTAAAACCGTTTTCGAACTCTTATTAAAATCCATGACGTTTTTATTGTGTTGAATACAAAAGTCCAAGAAATCATCAAGATGAAATAACAAAATCGATTTCAGAATATAATAAGAGAAGGTATATGTGGTTTCTTTATACTTTGATAAAGATCCCGATAATACATTTTGATATGTTAATCCGTGATGATCCAAGATTTTCGCACCTTGGAATACCGAATATATTGTCTGTTGCAAAAGAATCTTTTCCGTTTTAAGAATTACTTCTTCTCTAGGTCCGTTCGTAGAAAAATAAGATTCAAATAAAGAATTCATTATAACCGCCCACATCTCACAATACGTCTCGAAAACACCTAAATCTTTTTTTAACGGAAACGCCTGATTCATATTGCGATCGAGCTCGGCGACATCCATTTTTGCAAAATCGAGTCCAAGACTATGAAACGTTTCATGAATAAAAACTTTGAACCATTCTTCTTTTCGAAAAATATGAATATTGGTTACGGGCGCACAAACGGTCGTGAATGCTGTATTTGCGTGAATTTCGCGGAAAGGCTCCCCCTTCATTTGTGGAAGTTTTTTCAAATGGTCGGTAAAATAAATATGTATATTCATTTCTAAAGAGCAACTCGAAGATGCGTATTGTTGTGCGATAAAAAGCCACAAATATATTCGATATAACGTATCTTCAAAAAAACGATGGATGCGGGTTTTATCCGTTTTTGATAATGTCATTTGCGCGGGCACAGGATACATCATTTCGATCTTAATTATTCGCCCGCCTTGTCTATATTTATACTCTTTTTCATAATAAAAAGCTCTCGATAAAACATCTTGGATTTCCGGCGGTATCCAATTATATCCATCCCCTTTTTTGCACGTTGGTGTTTCAATGAATCCGCCGTCTTCTATGTTGCGTGAATCTTTGGTCCAAGATTTCTCCGCTTTTATTAAATGTTTGTAAATATCTCCGATTACCTTTCTATGTTTCGGTTTAAAGTGAAATGCGTATTTCTTTAGTTCTTTGGAAAAATTATCTTTTATAAAGGATTGCATATAGTATATGGATATTTCATTATGGCGCGAATCGACTTACATCAATTCCTTGTGTTGCAACCACATTTTCTGGCCTCAATGCCCAGTCATTGCCTTGAATTTCCAAGGCGAGCGACCGAACCCGCTCTTGTGTTCTGATTCTGGATAACTCTTCGGTCTCGGGTTCATATTCGACATATGCCTCGGATAAACCAAACGATGGTTCAAATCCTATTTTTATTCCATCCTCTTGTTTAAAATAAAGAATAATATCAGGATCATACGGACGACCCACTTGTCTTATTTCCATCAGTTGTCCAAGAGTTTCCGCCGTTTTAATATGCTCGTTACTTATTTGTCGGAGTGTAATTTCAGTCATTCGAATACCATGGCGATATGTAATCAATTTGTAGTGTTTCCCGATTTTCAAATCGGAAAGTAAGAAAAGTTCCGTCGTCATTTTTTGATTTACATACAGCAAATCAAAAAGGATCAATTTTTATATTAACGTAATATTTGTCGAACTTTCATGAGTAGATGATCGGGTTCCGCCTTATTTCCGCGCACAAAATGAATCAATTTCGCATTTCTAGTTGCGAGCAACATTTGTTTTAAATCCTCATTTTGCGAGAATTTAGCGGTTAAAGCTAATTCCCTTTCTTTCAGGCTACGATCCCCGTAAAAATTAGGATCGATTTTCACGTTCGTCGGTCGCAAAATCTTGGATTTCTTTTTACCATCCGGTCCTCCTGCAGCGACCGCCAATTCCACACTTTTCGATATTTCACTTTCGCTGTCCAAAGAAAATTGCAATGAAAAATCCGGAAATCCGTTTTTAAACTTGGCGCCTTGGTAATAATGTTCCACCGATCCCCATTTTTTCCCGTCCACGGTAAAAAGCGCATCATTCCAACTATCGTCCAATTTTCGTCGCCATTCGGGAACACGACTTAATTTCACAAAATGTTCGCGTTCTCCGGTCGGTATTTTTTCATTGGACCCTTTGCCCGGCTTGGAGGACTTATCCGCCTTTCCATGAAACATAAATACGACATTTGGATCAAACGCGTCATTGGGATTCACCACGTCGGATTCGTCGTCGGAATCCTCCGGTAAATCTATTCCCATTTTCGATTTCAAATCGCGGAAATCTTGGATCATATTGAATAAGCCGGAATTACGTTCGATACATTTATTGATCACCATATTTTTGATAAAAAACGGGATCTCGTGAAATTTAAAAATGCGCTTCTCTTTATATGTGATCAAACGATAATGATTTCCACTGAAAGTCGTCATGATATAATAATCCGGTTTGAAATTCGCCGCTTCTTTTAATTGAGGATCGCTGTCGCCGCAATCAATAACACTATCATAATTCTTTTCATCGAATGAACGTTCTGATAATATAACCATCTTTATATTTAATAATCGCTCCATCGTGGCAATAGCCCAAGAATCCGCCCAAAAATGCGGAGTTTTTATGTATTCCCTGAATTTCTCCAACGTATCTATTTTTGCAAAATCGCCGATTATTTCATCATTAAATGTTTTTGCATCTCGTTTATCAGATTGTATTTTTGCATATTGTTTTTTCGCCTCGTTCGTTTCTTGGACTATTTTTTGTAATTCTACCTTATCGTTTTTCTTCTTGGCCTCTTCTGCTCTTATTTTATAAACTTTTTCTATCGTGTTTTTTATTGCCTTCAGCTCGCGCTCGTATTCTTTCATTGTTCCATCTAGGGATAAAAACAACGCGCGCCTCTCTTCGAATAAAGGTTCCGTCATCTCTTTTGCTAATGCCGCTCGTAAAATATCCACGGTGGTAATTTTTCCAATTTGTTTGAAAGCGTCGCGAATTACCGCAAAGAAACAATCACCGTTCGATTCTACAGAATGAATTGTAAAATGATCATTTTTCATGAATTTGGCTATCCATGGTTTATCTTTCGAGTCCGCGAAATCTTTTTTTATTTGATCGGCCTCTTTTTCAGTCTCTTCTACTAATAGAGAAGGAACCTTTATTCTATCGTCCGTTTCGAAAAACCCCTTTTTCAAGATGGCAGTCGACTTTTCGGTTTCTATGGTTCTTGGTGCCTTTACTTTCGAAACTTCGTCTAATTCGTCTTCTTTTTTATCTTCATCCTGGTTTTCTTCCGTGGGAAAAAGCTTGTCGCCCGATTTTACCTTTCTTTTCAAAAATTCCGCATCTACAAATTTAAACAATAAAGGATCGTCTAATTTTTCAACATCTACGTCGCCGTCTTCGTCTATCATTTCTATCGCCTTTTTCGAAGGAAACTCGAAGACGCCAATTCGTGCCTTTATTGCATTTCCTTTGTCCAATAAATAAATACATATATAAGAAATATCTTTTGCCAAAAAAGAGTTATTTATTTTACCCAAGGATACGTTGACCCACTCATCAAATAAATTCAGTTCATATACAATAGATTCGTGTCCTAAATCATTCGCGTCTAATGATCTAGATTCAGGATAATGAATACTTTTATTTATTTTCGAATATACCATTATATATTATGTTTTATATAAAATATAATGACGAGAATACGTGCATTATCAACGACGTCTTCTGCTCTTTTTATTATTTCTACCCTTGTTCCTTCTCCGCGTTCCTCCCCTTCTCGCTTTATATTCCCTCACTTCTCTAATATTATTGTATTGGTTGCAATTGAGTCTAACAATCATATCTTTAATTTTTGTAGGCAAATCGTTAAAGCTTTTAAAAATACCCTTTCCGTTATAAGTTATTAAACGATAATGATTCGCGCTTTTTGTCGTAATAATATAATAATCAGGTTTCGTCGTATCGGGACCTTCGCACATAACAGCGCTATAATCTTTATAACTCGGCATTCTCGTTCCCTTCCGCATCGCTGTCGCCATAGCTGCGATCGTGCCTTCTTCAGATACAATTATTGTTTTAATATTCAAAGCCTTTTCAAACATGATTATAGCGTCTCCTTCTGCCCAAAAACTCGGTGTTTTTATAAATTTTTTATAATGTTCCATGCTTTCCTCTTTATGCTCAGGGTCTTCGTTTGAAATCAAATTTTTAGATAATGTATCCATTTTTGCAAAAGGTGATACTTTTTTATTATCCCTTTCTTCTTGGGTTGCGTTTGCATATGCCGCTTCTGCTTCTTCTTGTGCCAAATTTACAAGAAATTGTATGCCCTCGGAAAGTAAAATTGCATCGCTCACGGTAAATTTTGAAACATCAAATGTGCGCTTAATTATCTCTTTCAAATCCTCATAATTTTTATCAGTTCTTTGAAATTGTTCTCCTCTGCCCAATGTTTGTTGTAATCCATTGAAAGTCGCTCTAAAAAATATCGGCAATTCCTGACTTCTGTATAAACTTAAAATAAGTTCAATGGTGTTTTCAATGTCATCTCCATTATTCCATAAATTTACTAATTCTAAAACCACTGGACAAAATAGATCTACTCTGTCGTTATAATAACCAACAATGTCAGGCGAGTCTGCAATTAATGATCTCAACTGAAGAATAGTCATCTTTATTCCGGCCGATTCAAGCGCAATTCTTATCGCATCAAAAAAACAACTACCGTCATCAATAGTCTCCGTTACTCCAAACATTGGATCCTCCATAAATTTATCGATCCAATCACTATGACTCCCTCTTATATCTTTTATTTCAGCAGAGCGTTTTGACGCAGTCTTTCCTTTTTCTTCTTCGTCTGTAATAAAATCGGAAAACCACAGTGGATGGATAAATTTATCCATTTTAATACTTCCATCTTTATTAATAAAATCAGCTTCGTCTTTGGAACTAAATTCATATAATCCGATTCTTTCTTTTAATACATCATTTTCACATAGATAAATGAATATATAACAAAGTTTTCCTCTATTGGCTCTGCGTATTTTTTTACCGAAAACCACATTTATTTTTTTGTTATGAAAAAGAATATCGTATATATCCGATTCTTCGTCATAATCCGTATCATCATGTAAATCTTTGGTTTCTTTGTAATTAAATCCTTTGTCTATTTTTGATCCTACCTTTATATATTCTTTTGTTTCTGCCATTATATATAATATTATAATATTATATAATGACGAACAAGCGTTCATCGTCCACGTTCGGATCCTCCCTGGCTACAGGTGGAGGATTTGGAATAGGATCTGCTTTGGGTAATGCCGGAGGCGTAACCGTTTGCGGAGGAAACGACGCGTCGTTTTACTGCCAATTCGTTAAATTTTTCAACGTATTTAAAATGTTTATTGTAATCTTAGTTTTCATAGCCGTAATTGTTTACCTTGCTTATTCATTTAGCGGCACCAAATCTTCCTTGAAAAAAATGAAGGGTGGATGTGGATGTTCTGCTACTAAATCGTCAGGTAGGTGGTTTTCCTAGATTGATTCCATTATATCCATATACTTGAAAACAGCGCGACTAGATAAACTCTTATGATCCTTTGCAGTTTGCTTTGAAAAATATTGAACCGACGGTAAAATGGTCGATTCCCAGAGAGGCTCCTTCTCAATATATCCTTTAGATAGTATAATGATCAAAAACAAATTCTCAGTAATTTCGTCGAATTCGTTCGTTCGATTCTCCTCGTCAATATACGACTTGAGTAAATCAACCAAATTAGATAAAATAGATGTAACCGTGGTTTTAGGTAAAACGTCCTTCTTCATAAGGTGAACAATGAACGATGCGTTCGCCTTTCTTAAATCATTCATCTTTGTATAATTACAAAAACCATCATAATCTACGTTATGGTCCACATAATGTATTTTTTCCAGTGTTCCCGAATAACGATCTACAATTTGAATCAATGAATCGCGAAAAATATCAAATCTATTGACAAGTTCCTTATACAAATCCGCGTATAATTCCGAATAAAACTTATTCCCACAAACTATATCCAAAATAATGGATAATACACGCGCCTGATTCTCATCGGAAACAGATGAATCTTCTCCACATAGTTTATCGAGCGCGAAAAAAATAGAATCCTTTTGTGTGTCATAATTTTTCGATGATAGTTTATTCATCAAAACACGAATATCCGTGAAACTTTTCTCTACCCCCTCTTTGCACTCCACTTTTGTATTTTTAAACTGGCGAATTTTATTCCAATCCTCTTGCGCCTCGACTGAATTTGCACCGCGATTCAAGTCGCCATTTCTTCTACCTCTCTTTGCTCTATTATCGCAAGATGAACGATCCGTTTTTTTAATAGCGCACTCGGGTTCCGGTGGCGGAACTACAATGTTCTTTTCCAGATATGAAATAACATCCGTTGTAAATTTATCGAGAGGTTTTACGCCGTATGTCTTAAATATTTGACTAAAATCAGATACGGCGTAATAATTCATAACCTTTGTCATCTATCTAGATAAATAGAGAGCTTTTATTTTAAATCGTTTCAACGAATCAATATAAACAATTCTTTGTTATTATAATATGATTATGGAAAATTCATTTGAAACATGGGATGATTTTGCATTAAATCAATATTTATTGCGCGGCATATATAATTACGGTTTTGAAAATCCTAGCGCCATTCAAAAACAAACCATACATCCAATTACGACTGGGAAAGACGTAATAGGACAAGCGCAATCCGGATGTGGTAAAACCGGTGCATTCGTTATAGGAACTCTGCAAAGAATTGATTTATCTTTGAAAGAAACCCAGGCCATTATCATTGCGCCCACTCACGAACTCGTAAAACAAATTGCCGTGGTTGCCGAATCCATTGGTTCTTCCATGTCAAATTTGGTGATAAAAACAATGATAGGTGGTACATCCATATCAGAAGATAAAGATATTCTACGTAAAAATACTCCGCATATTATTATTGGATCGACCGGGAGAATATTGGATATGATTAAACGTCGTTTTGTAAAGACGGACAATGTGAAAACGCTTGTATTGGATGAAGCCGATGAAATGTTGTCTCGTGGATTCAAGGATCAAATCTATAATATTTTCCATTGTTTGAAAGAAGACATTCAGGTTGTTTTATTCAGTGCCACATTGCCTCCCGAAATATTACAGTTGACAAAAAAGTTTATGAGAGACCCCGTCGAGGTAATTGTGAAAAAGGAAAATCTTAATCTGGAGGGAATTAAACAACACTTTGTTGCTCTACCTGACGATTCTGCAAAATATGATATGTTGAAAAAGATTTTTGAACATCTTGTTGTCAACCAATGTATTATTTATGCGAATAGTGTTCCCCGCGTTGCCGATTTATGTGACGCCATGATTGCCGATGGATTTTCAGTGTGTTGCATTCATAGTTCCATGCCAAAGGAGGATAGAGAAAAATCCTTTTCTGAATTCAGAAAAGGAGTATGTCGAGTACTAATTTCGTCAGATATAACTGCACGGGGTATTGATATACAACAAGTCAGTACAGTCATAAATTTTGATATTCCCAAGTGCGTTAATAATTATCTACATCGCATCGGTCGTAGTGGTAGATGGGGACGTAAGGGACTGGCCATTAATTTTATTACACGATATGACGTTTCTACAATGCAAAACATTGAACGTCATTATAATTCCACGATTACTGAACTACCAGAGGACTTTTTTCAATGATCCAATAAATTGGAAACATAGATAAGTATTTCTTTCTCTAGAGTGAGAACCGGAGACGAGTGTCTTAATAAACATCTGGCGTTTTTAGTTTCCTCGTTTCTATTTTGAGGTTTCCCGTCTTTTACATAATGCACAACTGTCCAAACCGGTGAGTCGAACGGGTACGCATGCGGTATACGAATATTTATCTTCATTATAAAATTGGGTTCCGACAAGTAGGAATAAATTATATTATTTATATCTCTAGGCAATTCTTCAATGTATGTGGTAAGAGGATTATGTACATTCAGTTTTTTAATGGACAGTCTGTAAGAGAAAAGGTCTGTTCTTTGTAACGAAATGGAATGATACGAATAATCCGTGTCTAAAATTCCAAAATGCGTTTCTATTTTATTCATATCCATAGTTTTGCATAAATAATCGTGCCGTCGATTGATCATTGCCAAATTCTTACACCGACATTCTTGTAAATCACAGTTTGTACAGAAAAGTTCGTCGTCGTTCATTCTATCCTTTTATATTTTCACGCAATGAATATTTTATATTCAATTTTTATAATACCTGATAAAATTGAATACATTGAAAACGCGTTAAATAAGTATACATTTAACAAATGAAGATTGATATTTCAGGACCTCAAGGAAACGCCTTTGCATTAATGTCGATTGCAGAGCGCATTGGTAGACAACTAAATATACCTAGTAAAAAGATTGAAGAAATCGGAAGAAAAATGACATCTGGTGATTATGACAACCTTCTCAAGGTTTTCCACCGCGAATATGGATCAGTGGTAGAACTTCACGACGCGGGCAAAAGAATCGTATTTATCAGAAGAAAGAGCGGTGTTACTCCTCTATAAATTTGGTTTCCGACATTGGATGAAAAACAGCCGCCCAGGCGCGTTCAAAAAAATGCCCAGCTTCAGGATTTGACGACGTTTCCAAATCTTTGATTAAATTTTCATAATGTGATTTTGGATGTTGTAAAATTTCTTTTTTATTTACACTAAAAATTCCATAATAGGATACGTACTCTATTTTCAAATCTTTGAATTTATCTGAGAACCATTTACCAAATGGACGGATCTTTGCTTTATCTAATTTATTTTCGGAGTTCAATTCAGAATTCTTTTCATCGCTGGCTTTCCATCCATCGAGTTGGAAATCGTATAACTCCTTCTGGACATTTTCATATTTAGAACATAAAAATACATTTTGTTTATTATTGTCTATTTCATTCAATAGCCGGGTTGATTTGTTTTTTTTGTGGTCTAAGTTTAATGATCCAGTCAAAAAAACGGTAATATTGGCTAAATTGTCGTAATTTTGTATAATGTGATACAAATACGTATGATCACATCTACCTACGTTTGGTAAAGATACTACGTCGGTTGTTTTTGGCGATGTGGAAAAGTCGGAATTATCGGATTTATTATAGATGATATTTTTGTATTTATTGTAAGGATTGTCATTTATCCATTTCAAGTCTTCATTATATCTAGCAATCACCAATTGCACATCGTCTTGTTCAGAATCATTTAAATCTAAATTTTCTTTGGT
>Ga0209651_1000523_pt1 | contig 13621 bp, 15 predicted proteins | sample LauGreFBDMM110SN_2_FD_188216 | JGI IMG/M metagenome (GOLD analysis project Ga0209651, IMG submission 188216) | Freshwater lake microbial communities from Lake Michigan, USA - Fa13.BD.MM110.SN (SPAdes) (version 2) | ecosystem: Environmental > Aquatic > Freshwater > Lake | place: Lake Michigan... | reverse complement strand
ACTTAGTGCCGTGGCATACCAAGCCAATGTCGCCGTGCTGCACACCGACGCCAGCGTCTTACCGCGCCGCCGCTCGGCTTGGGCGGCCTGGAACTACCAGGGCGGCACCGGCAGCGGCGCCACGGCGCAGCCGCGCGTGTGCTTGCATTACCTTCTTAACAAGTTGCAGCCTTTGCCATTTGCGCAAGCGGTGGTGGTCTCGCTCAATCCGCTTCAAACCATAGATCCGGCGCTGACGCTGGGTCGCTTTCATTACGCGCACCCGGTGTTTGACTTGGCAGCGATCCGCGCCCAGTCGCAACTACCGGATTTGCAGGGGCACAAAGGCACTTTCTTCTGCGGTGCCTGGACTGGCTACGGTTTCCATGAAGACGGCTTGAAATCAGGCCTGGACGTAGCCGCTCGCATCGCAGGCGCGCTCTGAGATGGCCATCGCGCAACCCTACATCGGCTTTGGTGTGGTTCGCCATACGCGGCTGCGTCCTGCGGCACACGCTTTCGCCTACCCCACGTATTTTTTGATGCTACCCATGCGCAGACTGCGCGCGCAAGCGCCCGGGGCGTTGGCGCTGAACCGGTTTGCGCCCATCAGTTTTTTCGATCGCGACCATGGTGACGGGCGCGGCCCGCAAAACGGTGGCGCACTGGCCTGGCTGGACGCCGAGTTGGCGCTCCACGGCGTGGTGGATGCCGATGGTGAGGTCTGGCTGCATTGCTACCCGCGGGTTTGGGGATTTACATTCAAGCCGGTGAGTTTCTGGTACTGCCACCGCGCCGACGGCAGCCTGCGCGCCATCGTGGTCGAAGTCAACAACACCTTCGGCGAGCGCCACTGTTATTTGCTCGATACGCCGCGCTTCGGCGCGGAATTGGGCGCAGACAAAGTGTTCCACGTGTCGCCCTTCGGCGCGGTCGATGGCGCTTACCGTTTCCGCTTCATGGTGACACCGGGGCTCGAACGCACAGTGGCCCGGGTCGATTGGCATGACGCCCACGGGCCAGTTTTGCAAACCAGCGTCAGCGGCCGCTTGGAGCCTGTGAGCGTGCGCAGCCTGCGCCGTGCGGCCTGGGGCTATCCCTTGATGACACTGGCGCTTGTTGCACGCATCCATTGGCAGGCGCTGCAACTCTGGCGCAAGCGCGTTCCATTTTTTCGCAAACCAGCTCCGCCCGCGCAATTTGTCACGCGTTGAATCGCTTGTTTACCATCTCCACTTTTTCTGAAATGTTGAATCCCCTTCATGCGTAGCAACACCGCCAACCCGACTTCCAAGCCAGTGTCGGCATCCACGCCCGCTGCGGCGCGTACGGTTTTCGCCCTTTTGCGCCGGCTTGAAGTCGGCAGCCTCACTGTGCAATTGCCCGATGGCTCGGTGCAGCGCTTCGGGCAGCAAGACCAACCGCACGCCACCTTGACGCTGCACAGCTGGAAGCCCCTGTCTGCGGCACTCCAGTCCGGCGACATCGGCTTTGCCGAAAGCTATATCGCAGGCGACTGGGCCAGCTCCAACCTGACCGATTTGCTGCGCCTGCTGATCCGCAACCGCGTAGTGATAGACCGGGCCATCTTCGGTAGCTGGTGGGGCGTGGCGCTGTACCGCATCAAACACCTGCTCAAGCGCAACACACGCGGCAACAGCAAGAAAAATATCCACGCGCATTACGACCTGGGCAACAGCTTCTACACCCTGTGGCTGGACGAGTCGATGAACTACTCCAGCGCCCTCTTCGGCGGCGATCTGGCGCGAAGCACCACCGATGCGCAGAACGCCAAAGTGCGCCGCGCACTCACCGAAGTGGGCGCCGGTGCCGGTCAACGGATTTTGGAAATTGGCTGCGGCTGGGGAGCATTGGCTGAAATGGCCGCGCGCGATTTCGGTGCGCATCTGCGTGGCGTGACGCTGAGCACCGCGCAGTTGGACTTTGCAAACCAGCGCATGCAGCGACTGGGGGTGTCAGAACAGGTTGATCTGCGACTACAAGATTACCGCGACATCGACGATGCGCCGTTTGACGCCATCTGTTCGATTGAAATGCTCGAAGCCGTGGGCCAGGAATATTGGCCCACCTATTTTCAAGCCGTGGCCAGACTGCTCAAGCCCGGTGGCCGCGCCTGTATTCAGAGTATCGTGATCGCCGACGGCTTGTTTGAGCGCTACCTGCGCAACACCGATTTCATCCAGCAGTACATTTTTCCGGGCGGCTGCTTACCCAGCCCGTCCGCGCTGCGGGCGCAGGCCCAATCAGCAGGCTTGGAAGTGGTGAACGAGCTGGCATTCGGCCATGATTACGCCGAGACGCTCAAGCGCTGGCGCACCGCCTTTTTGGAGCACCGCGCCGATGTGTTGGCTGGCGGTTTTGACCAGCGATTTATGCATATTTGGGAGTTTTACCTGGCTTATTGCGAAGCCGGATTTGCAGAAGACAACCTCGATGTCCTGCAAGTCACCTTAAGAAAGCCTGCATGATCCCTTACCGCTTTTGGATCTCTTTGACGCTGTGCGCCACGGTTCTGACCGGCCCGCCGGCCCTTGCTGAAGCCGTGCAGCCTACCCTCACAGCCGAGGTAAAGGCCGAATTGCCCGACGCCCGCACGCTGGGCACATCGCGCATGCGTTTTTTTGGCGTCAATTTATACGACGCCAAGTTACTCGCTGCGGCGCTCAAGCGCAACGATTACACCGCCAGTGCTTTTGCTTTAGAGCTTTTGTACTTGCGCAGCTTTGACGGCAAGGCCATCGCGGATCGATCTATCAAGGAAATGCGCCGCGTTGGCAGCATCAGTCCGGAGAAAGAAAAGTCCTGGCTGGAGACCATGCGCCAGACCTTTCCTGACGTGAAATCAGGCGACCGGATCACCGCCTTTCACAAACCCGGCGTGGGCATCCGGTTTTTCATTAACGGCATCGCACACACCAGCATCGACGACCCGGAGTTCAGCCGCTTCTTTTTTGGCATCTGGCTCAGCCCGAACACCAGCGAACCCAAGATGCGCGCCGACTTGCTTGCCGGAGCCAGTGACTGATGGACGCCATCCTGCCCCACCCCGCAACGCAGCCGGGGACGGCAGGGCTTAGCAGCGCGGCGACGCTGCGCTATGGGCTCATGGGCTTTGCGCTGGCTTTTGTAGCGCTTCCCCTGTACGTGTTGCTGCCGAATTACTACGCCGTGCAGTTCGGACTGCCTTTGGCAACCTTGGGCGGCATGCTCTTGGGCGCACGTTTGCTCGACGCGCTGGTCGATCCGCTGCTCGGGCGCGGCGTAAATACCCTGTTGGCGGGCTCGGCCGGTCGCACGCTGGCTTGGGCCGCGGCCGCGGCCGTTGCTTTAGGGGTGGGATTTGCAGGCTTGTGGTTTCCGCTGTGGACCCAGGGCGACGCTCTGCTGCTGAACCTGGCTGCAAGTCTGGTCCTGACCTATCTGGCGTTCAGCGCACTCACCATCGGCCACCAATCCTGGGGCGCGCTGCTCGGCGGTGACGCGCTACAACGCACACGCATCGTCGCCTGGCGCGAGGGCTTGGGCCTGGCCGGCGTGCTGGTGGCATCGGTGGCGGGCACGCTGTGGGATATGCAGGTGAGCGTAGTCCTGCTGTGGCTGGCGCTGGCGCTGGCCTGGTGGGGCTGGCGCAGCGGGCCTCGGCCACCCTCTGCGGGCCTTGAGGATCCCGCGCCTGCCGCGCCCGCAGCACCGCAGGGCGCGCTGTTACTGCCGTTTGCCAACCCGGCTTTTCGCGCGCTGTTTGCGGTGTTCATGCTCAACGGCATTGCCAGCGCGCTACCCGCCACGTTGATGCTTTTCTTTGTGCAAGACCTGTTGCAAGCGGCCAGCAACATGCAGGCGGTTTTTTTGGCGGCCTACTTTATTTGCGGCGCGCTCGGTATGGGCGGCTGGCTGTGGTTGGTGGCACGCTGGGGCTTGGTGCGTAGCTGGCTGGCCGGCATGCTGCTGGCTTGCGCGGTTTTTTTGTGTGCTGCGGCGCTGGGGCCGGGGGATGCCTGGGGCTACGCAGCCGTGTGCGCGGGCAGCGGCTTGGCGCTGGGCGCAGATCTGGCGCTGCCAGCGGCGCTGCTGGCGGGCATCACCCAGCAGGCGGGGCGTAACGGTGCCGCGCAAGAGGGCAGTTATTTCGGTTGGTGGAGTTGTGCCACCAAGCTCAATCTGGCCCTGGCCGCCGGGCTGGCCTTGCCTGCGCTGGCCGCTTGGGGCTACGCGCCCGGTGCGCAGGACCCGCAGGCGCTGCGCGCGCTGACCTGGGCGTATTGTTTGCTGCCCTGCGCGCTCAAGCTGGCCGCCGCAGCACTTTTGTATTTTTTCCACTCCCGAAAGATCCTATGAAACGACGTTTGCTTTTAGGCTCTGTTGCAGCCGGTGCCTTGGCGCTGGGCGGCTGCGCCTCCCACCAGATTGAAGACTATGCGGGCCAGCAACCGGCGCTGGATTTGCGCCAGTATTTCAACGGCGTGGTGGACGGGTACGGCATCTTCACCGACCGCTCGGGCAAGGTCGTCAAGCGCTTCACAGTGGTGATGCAATGCAGCTGGGAGGGCGACAACGGCGTTCTGGATGAAGACTTCACCTACTCGGACGGCACCAAGCAGCGGCGCATCTGGCGGCTCAAGGCCCTGCCGAACGGCCGTTACGAGGGACGCGCGGACGACGTGATCGGTGGCGCGCAGGGGCAGGCCGTCGGCAATGCACTGAACTGGCGCTACACCCTGGCACTGCCAGTGGACGGCTCGGTCTATGAAGTGCAGTTTGATGATTGGATGTACCTGATGAACGACAAGGTCATGCTCAACAAGGCGCAAATGAGTAAGTTCGGTATTTACCTGGGCGAAGTCACGCTGGCGTTTACCAAACGCTAAGGGCCTGCGCACATGGGCTTGTTTTTCACCCCGCTGAACCCGCCGCTTGCGGACTGGCGCAGTAAAACTGTGTGGCTGATCGGGGCCAGCAGCGGCATTGGCGAGGCCACCGCCGCCGCCTTGCATGCGGCCGGAGCGCGGGTGGTGGTGTCCGCGCGGCGCGCAGACGCCCTGGCCGGATTCGTGCAGGCGCACGCGGGCAGCGTGGCCATCCCCTTGGATGTGACCGATGCAGCAGGGGTTCAGCAGGCTGCGGCGCAGGTTTTGGCGCTCGGTCCCCTGGATTGCGTGGTGTATTGCAGCGGCATCTACACACCCACACGCGCCTTTGCGCTGGACGCCGCCGATGCCTTGCGCCATATGGATGTGAACTACAACGGCGCGCTGCGGGTGCTGGCAAGCGTGTTGCCCACGATGCTGGCCCAAAGGTATGGCCACATCAGCCTGGTCAGCAGCGTCGCGGGTTACCGGGGGTTGACCAACGGACTGGTTTACGGTCCCACCAAGGCCGCTCTGACGCATTTGGCCGAAGGGCTGTACCTGGATCTGCATCCACAGGGGCTGGGTGTTTCGGTGATCAATCCCGGGTTTGTGGAAACCCCCGCCACCGCTGTGAACGATTTCAGCATGCCCGCACTGATTAGCGCAGCGCAAGCGGCGCAACACATGCTGGCGGGCTGGGCGGCTGGCGATTTTGAAATCCATTTCCCCAAGCGCTTCACCCGTTTCATGCAGCTGCTGCGCATCCTGCCGGATCGCTGGTATTTCGCGCTAGTCAAAAGGATCACGCAATGACCCCGTCCGCCCACCCAGTGCCAGCGCATGTGGCGCGGCTCATTGCGCTTTTTGAGACGCTCACACCGCAGTCCTTAGCCAGGCTGGCGGACATTTACGCCGCAGATGCGCAGTTCAAAGATCCATTCAATGATGTGCAGGGCTTGGATGCGATCCGGGGCGTTTTTGAGCACATGTTCGTGGCGCTGCAACAGCCGCGCTTTGTGATCACCCGCCAGGTCACGCAAGGGGATGATTGCTTCATCACCTGGGATTTTTATTTTTACCTCGCCAGCTACCAGCGCGGCGTAGAGCAAAAAATCGCCGGGGCAAGCCACCTGGTTTTTGACGCCGAAGGCCGGGTTCAGGTCCACCGCGATTACTGGGACGCGGCAGAGGAGTTATACGAAAAACTACCCCTGGTGGGCAGCCTGATGCGTTGGCTCAAACGCCGCGCCAACAGCTGAACAAAGCGCCCCCAATAGGATGGGGTGGCGCTTAGGGGGGTAAGGTGTCGGCGAAACTGGGGCGCTGCATCAGTTTGTCAAACAGCTTGTGCAAATTGGGATGCGGCCCGCGCCAGTCGATCTCGGGGAAGCGGAAATCCAAATAACCCAAGGCGACGCCTACGCTAATGTCGGACAGCGACAAATGTACGCCGGAACAAAAAGCCTGTTCGCCCAAGCCTGTTGACATGGCCTGCACCGAGGCATGCACTTTGCTCAACTGCCGGTCTATCCAGGCGTTGCTGCGCTGCTCCGCACTGCGTCCAGTCCAAGTGGCCTCTAGCCGGGCCAAGATGGCTGCGTCCAGTACACCATCGGCGAGTGCCTCCCAGGTTTTCACGCCGGCCCGCTCACGCCCCACGCTAGGGATCAACTTGCCCACGGGCGACAGTGCGTCCAGGTATTCAACAATCACATGTGAATCGAACAAGGCCTCTGCGCCCTCCATCACCAAACAGGGCACCTTGCCGAGCGGGTTGGATTGACCGATGGTGGTGGTGGCACTCCATACGTCCTCGGTGACAAACTCGTAATCCAACTTTTTCTCCGCCATCACGATGCGGACTTTGCGCACATAGGGACTGGTCAACGAACCGATTAATTTCATGTAGCTGTACTCTGACAAATTCCAAAGGGCATTTTAGGGACAACACGGACGAACCCCGTCGGGCATTGTCAACGCAAACAGCCCTGAATCGAAAGGAATGAGCCCGCGCCTACAATCTGTTAATGACTTTTTCTGTTCTGGACGCCCTGTCTCCATTGGACGGCCGCTACGCCGCCAAACTGAATGCGCTGCGCCCGATGATGAGCGAACTGGGCTATATGCACCGCCGCGTGCAGGTCGAAGTCGCTTGGTTTATCGCGCTGAGTGACGCCGGTTTTGAAGAATTCACGACTTTATCGGCGGGTGCGCGGACCTATTTGCTGGGCTTGGTGCGCAACTTCTCGCGCGCCGATGGACAGGCAATCAAAGACATCGAAAAAACCACCAACCACGATGTCAAAGCCGTGGAGTACTGGCTCAAATCCAAGTTCGAGGCGCGTCCCGAATTGATGCGTAGCGCCGAATTCGTGCATTTCGCCTGCACCAGCGAAGACATCAACAACACCAGCCACGCCCTGCAACTTCGCACCGCGCGCGACATGGTGGTTTTGCCTGAACTCGACCGCGTGCTGCTGCGCCTGCGCAACATGGCCCATGCGTTTGCCGATGTGCCCATGCTCAGCCGCACCCACGGCCAGACCGCCAGCCCCACCACCGTAGGCAAAGAAATCGCCAACGTCGTGATGCGCCTGAACGCCGCCGCTGAGCGCATTGCCAATGTGCCGATCCTGGGCAAGATGAACGGCGCGGTCGGCAACTACAACGCCCACCTGAGCGCCTGGCCCGATTTTGATTGGGAAGCCTTCGCCAAACGCGTGATCGAATCACCCGAGCCGCTGGGCCTGGGTCTGAAGTTCCAGCCCTACAGCATCCAGATCGAGCCGCACGATTACATGGCCGAGTTGTTTGACGCAGTGGCGCGCACCAACACCATCCTGATCGACTTCTCGCGCGACATCTGGGGCTATGTGTCGCTGGGCTATTTCAAGCAAAAGCTGCGCCCCGGCGAGGTCGGCTCCAGCACCATGCCGCACAAGGTCAATCCGATCGACTTCGAAAACGCCGAAGGCAATTTGGGCCTGTCCAACGCCATGCTGCGCCACCTGAGCGAAAAGCTCCCCATCAGCCGCTGGCAGCGCGACCTGAGTGACTCCACCGTGCTGCGCAATATGGGCGTGGCGCTGGGCTATGGCGTGCTGGCCTACCAATCGCTGCATGCCGGGCTGGAAAAGCTGGAGATCAACCGCCTGGCCATTGCGGCCGACCTCGATAACGCATGGGAAGTTCTGGCCGAGCCGATACAAACGGTCATGCGCCGCTACGGCCTGCGTGAGCCCTATGAACAGCTCAAGGCGTTTACGCGCGGACAGGTGATGACGCAGGAACTGATCCAAGGCTTCATCCGCGAACTGGCTATTCCCGACGCTGAAAAAGAGCGCCTGCTGGCCCTCACCCCGGCGGGCTATACCGGCTTGGCCGAAGCGCTGGCGCGGCGCGTTTGAACGGCCACCATGGCCATCAAATCCACCATCTTCAAAGCCAATCTGCAGATTGCCGACATTGACCACGGCTACTACGCCGACCACGCGCTGACCCTGGCGCGCCACCCCAGTGAAACCGACGAACGCATGCTGATCCGGCTGGTCGCCCTGGCTATGCATGCGCACCAGCTGGTGTCGGTCTGCCAAGGTGACGGCACGCTAGCCTTTGGCGCAGGGCTTTCGGACCCGGATGAGCCGGATGTGTGGCTCAAAGATTTCACCGGCCGCATCCGCTTGTGGCTTGAGGTCGGCCAGCCCGAAGACAAACCCCTGCTCAAAGCCTGCGGCAAAGCCGACGCGGTGGTGTTGTACTGCTTTAACCACGCTGCGGAAGTCTGGTGGCGGGGCATGGAAAACAAAGTCAGCCGGGCCCGCAACCTCGAGGTCTGGCGCATTCCCACCGAGGCAGCGCAGGCGCTGATTCCTTTGGCCCAGCGCAGCATGCAGTTGCAGGCTACGGTACAGGAAGGCGCTTTAACTTTGAGCGACAGCGCCCACAGCGTGGTGGTGGAGCCCGTCCGCTGGAAATGAACGCGGCGTAGCCGGCATTAGGCCTTCGCTTGGCGTTCTGCGGCGCGTTCGGCGTACTTGTTGAAGCGCCAAGCGCTGGCATCCAAAGTAATGCGCCGCCAGGTGCTGCGCTTCTCCGAGGGACTGAATTCCTGCCAGCGCTGCACCTCTTCAAAACTGCGTCCGCAGCCCTTGCACCAGGCGTCGCCCTGGCTGGTGGAGCAAATCGCTATGCACGGCGTATCGGGCGTGCTGTGGTACCAGTCCAACCACGCCGTTTTCGCGGGCGCGGGCATGGTGACGTCGTCCACCTCCGTGAACCGGTAATACACCATCAGGCCATACACCTCGGCCAGCGCGCGGGTGGGCCCGGGCAGGCGCACACCATCGGGCGATGGTTCGCGGGCACGCCAGTAATTGATGGCAGCTTCAATGTCGGTGATGTGGATAGCAGGCATGGGACGGAGCACGATGGGTAGAGCATCTTAGCGATGCGGGCGGGGCCAACTGTGGGCGTGGTTTAATCCGCCGCGAAGGGGAGTAACTCCCGCCAACAATGTGCCCATAGGCATCATCTGTTGTCTCGACCTGCCGTCATCACGGAGTATTTGCTCCCGGTTGGTCGGGCCCACACCAGCGCGTGCGGGCCGAGTGAGACCTTCGACCCGGTGCCGCATGGCATGGTCGAGGGCTTACACGCAGTCCCCGTCTATGTCCTGCGTTTTTTCTACTGTGTATGAAAGACGAATATGGAATTTTTTTCTGCTCCCTGGTGGTCAGCGCTGCTGGCCATCGTTCTCATCGATTTGGTTTTGGCCGGCGACAACGCCATCGTGATTGCGCTGGCTGCGCGCAACCTGCCTGCGACACTGCAACGCAAAGCCATCATCTGGGGCACCGTCGGCGCCATCGTGGTGCGCACGGCCATGACGGTGGGCGTGGTCTGGCTGCTGCAAATTCCGGGACTCATGCTGGTCGGCGGCCTGGGACTTTTGTGGATTGCCTACAAGCTGCTCGCTGACCAGGGCGGCGGCCATAACGACGGCCCCGTGGTCACCACCTTCTGGGGCGCGATGCGCACCATCGTCATTGCCGATGCCCTCATGGGCGTTGACAACGTGCTGGGTGTGGCCGGTGCGGCGCACGGGCAGTTTGACCTGGTGGTGATCGGCCTGCTACTCAGCGTACCGATCATGGTGTTTGGCAGCAGTCTGGTGCTGCGCTTGGTCGATCGCTTTCCGATCATCATCATGGTGGGCTCGGCCGTGCTGGCACTGACTGCGGCGCAGATGATTCTGGGTGAGGCTATGTTGTCGGAGTACCTAGCGGGCGATGAATTGTTCCCCCTGCGGGTGGCCGTGTATGTGCTGGCCGTGGTCGGCGTCTGCGGCGGCGGATGGCTGGCTGCGCGGCGCTCTGCCCCCGATGAAAACGATGGTGGTGCGTCCGTTTAAGCCAGCCCGCTCAGCGCTCGAGCGCCTGCTGCCGCGCGAGCACGCCGAGCTCGCGGGTGCGGGTGTCCAGGATTGACGCCTCCACATAGTCCGGCCCCTTGGGGCCCCATTTCCCGGCGCGGGCCAGGTCTTGTGCCGCGCGCATCCGGTCCAAGGCCGCGGTCGCGTCTTGCTCCAGCGCGCTGATCTCGCCTTCGGCGCGAACTGCGGCCACCTGGTTGCCCAAAGCCGCATGCGCCTGGGAAAGTAAGCGCCAGGCTGCGGTATCGCGCGGGTGGTCCACGAGCCAGGCGCGCAGATCGCCAACGGCCTGCGCCGCCTGGGCCGCACGAATCAGCGCTTGCGCGCTCAGCAGCACCTGCGGACGGGCCGGCACCGCGCGGGTGGCCACAGATGCAGCCAACAAAGCGCGGGCACGCGCCGTATCGCCCACCGCCATCGCCAGTTCCGCACCCAGCCAGCGGGTCTGCTCCAAGGCCGCCGGGTTGTCGCGGCAACGCTCATACAACCTGGCATACAAAGCAATAGCCAGCGGCCCATCGCGCAGCTGCATGGCGGCCAGGGTGGCACCGTACAGAATTCCCGCCTGCTGCGCGTCTGATTGCTTCTGGAGCGCCTCATCCTTGGCCTGAGCCAGCCACACCGCCAGCACCTGCGGGTCGGCTTGCATGAAAACCCGGGCGCGGGCCGCCATCAAACGGGGCACCCAGTCGGCTGCCGGGTCGGGCGTCTGGCGGCTGACATGCTGCACCGGGGTATCAACCCCAATGCGGGACTGCATATCGGCCATGCGTTCAGTGGTCAGCGGATGGCTGCGCAAATAGGGAAACGCGCCACCATCGGCAAGCCGGCCAGACTGCTGCAAGACCGCAAACATGTCCACAAAGCCCTGCGGCGAAAACCCCGCATCGCCCAGCACGGCGAAACCGATGCGGTCAGCCTCGCGCTCCATATCGCGTGAATAGTTGAGCTGGCTCTGCACCGCCAGCGCCTGGCTTCCCACAATCGCCGCGTTCGCGCCCTGCGCGTTGTCGGCGCCCTTGCTGGCAGCCAGCATGCCCAATACCAAAGCGCCCAAAACCCAGGGTGCCATGCCGCTTTGGCGGGTCATGTTGCGGGCGATATGGCGCTGGGTTACATGGCTGAGTTCGTGCGCCAGCACGGAAGCCAGCTCGGCGCGGCTCTGAGTCGCGGCGATGAGACCCAGGTGAAGGCCCATATAACCGCCGGGCAAAGCAAACGCGTTCACCGAGCGATCACGCGACAGCAGGATCACCCAGGCATTCAGGTCCTCCTCCGCTGGAAGGGCTTCGCCCCGCTGCCTGGCCGCCGCCAGCAGCGGTTGCCAGATAGATTCCACATAGTCCATGAGCACCAGGTCGGGGAGGTAATCCGGGTCGCGGTACAGGTAACGCACGATACTGTCGCCCATGCGCCGTTCGGCGGCGGGCGACAAGGCATTGCCATCACCCAGCCCGGGCAGAGCCGATGAACTTTGTGCGAGCACCGGCGTGGCCCCCAGCGCCAGGGTCACAGCGAGCGCGGCGCACAGCGCCTGTTGAAAGCGCTTGCGCAACCCTGTTCCCCTATGATGCAAGCGCTCCATACCGTCGTTCCCAAACCCGTTCTAAAAAGCCATGACCCCAGCCGACCCGAAGCCGCTCACCCATTTTGACGCCCAGGGCCAAGCGCACATGGTGGACGTTGGCGACAAAGCTTCGACGCGGCGGCGGGCGGTAGCCAGCGGCCGCATCGAGATGCTGGCCGCAACCCGCGCGTTAATTGAAAGCGGCAGCGCCAAAAAGGGCGATGTGCTGGGCGTCGCGCGCCTGGCCGGCATCATGGCTGCCAAAAAAACCAGCGACCTCATCCCATTGTGCCACCCGCTGGCGCTCAGCCATGTGGCGCTGACCCTGGACTTAGCCCACGCACACAGCCACGGGTTCGACGGCGTTAGCTGCACTGCAACCGTGGAGACGGTCGGCCCAACCGGCGTGGAAATGGAGGCGCTCACCGCCGTCCAAGTCGCCCTGCTCACCATCTACGACATGTGTAAAGCCGTTGACCGGGGCATGATGATGACCGACGTGAAGCTTCTGGAAAAGCACGGGGGCAAGTCGGGGAGTTTTGTCAGTAGCTGACTGCCCGGTATCACCGCGTCGATGACGGCACCGCTAAAAACCGAAAACTGTACCTACCTAAAACCATTCAGTTTTCCAATGGAATAAACTGATTTGCGATACCCAGAAATTTGACTTGGTTCGGAACATTCTGTCCAAGCATCGCCAAAATGGATAGGTCAACGGTGTAGATAGAGAACAGGTAATAGTTTTTCCGCAGGGAGTTCTCTTTTGCCAATCCGGAGACAAGACCCCCCGCAAACATATCTACCAATGCGTCACCGCTCGCCACCTTGCTGGTGACCGTTGTACGTACAAATTGGTCAAATTCAGGTTGCTCCGGGTTGGTCGCAAACAAGAAAAAACCCAGAACTATCAGCAGGAAATTACCCATTTGGCACTCCAAGACGGACGTAACGAGGTGACTTTCAAGGGGCACTTGATTCGCCCCGAGTGGGGGCATTAAGCCCCTATGGCTGCAACAATATTACCTTGCCACCAGAACTCTGTTGGCATCGCCCGTTAGTTGTGGCTCCTGCTTGCGGCTCATGGTCATGCCAAAGCGGGGAACACGCTCGGCAAGGTAGCTCTGAAGTTTGTCAATGGTGGAAGTGCTTCAAAGCGGATCCTCTTGTACGGCGGCTTTATTTGACTTAAGTGTCTACTCCCGCTTTTTAATCCGTGTCTTCGCCACTATGCTGCTGTGCTGGAGCCGGTAACACTCACTGGCCGTCTCCACGATGTGGCAGTGGTGAGTGAGCCGCTGAAGCGCGCACACAGCGGTTTTTAGTAACAGCGCTTTGCTGATTGCGCAACTTCGCTTCTTCCACGACTGAAGGGCGGCTTCAGCCTTAGCCCGCCTATTGCGCCTGCGCAATCGCCTTCTTTAGGTCACGATATTCTTCACAGGAAAAAAAGCAGAGTTTGTCTAAGATTGCCAGATGTTCTTTGGCCTTATCCAACTGGCCCATCTGGATGTATGCCTCACCTATGTACTCGTGCGCACCCTTGTGTTTGGGGTTCAAGGTTAGAGCTTGTTTGTAGGCAACCAGTGATTCGTCATACTTTTTTTGGTTGCGCAAGCTGTAGCCCAACAGATTGAATCCGTCGGCATTGCGCGGATTGGCGACCGTGTAGGGCTCTAGCACGGCAAGGGCTGCGACCCAGTCCTTGAGCGCAATAGCGGCTTGTGCTTTTTCCAGTTCTAAATCACGGGGAGTGTCCGAGCCGCCACCACTACC
>Ga0209651_1000522_pt1 | contig 13640 bp, 15 predicted proteins | sample LauGreFBDMM110SN_2_FD_188216 | JGI IMG/M metagenome (GOLD analysis project Ga0209651, IMG submission 188216) | Freshwater lake microbial communities from Lake Michigan, USA - Fa13.BD.MM110.SN (SPAdes) (version 2) | ecosystem: Environmental > Aquatic > Freshwater > Lake | place: Lake Michigan... | reverse complement strand
GGGGGGTGGTGCACTTGGCGGGGGTGGGTATAGTGGCGGTCGTGGTGGACTTGGAGAAGGAATTAGAGAGGGCGGATACGGCGGCGGTAGTGGATATGGAGCAGGAGGATTTAGTAAAGGGCATGGCGGACGTGGATATAGAGGTCATGGAGGTTTTCCTATCGGAAATCGCGGTTACCGCTATCATCAAGGTTATCCTTTTTATTATGATGGCAGCAACTATGGATACAACTACGCCCCTTCGTATTCCGTTTATCCCGATACGGCTTCCACCGGGTATTGTTTTTGTGTCGATGAAAATCTTCTCCAAAAGGTGGACGATCGATATAAAATTACGGATGACCAAGGAAACACGGGAGTTTGTTATCCAAACTTGGACTGTAATAATTGTAAATACTCTTGTTAAAAACTAACTGTTGTAATGTTTTACACGTAAAAAAATTAATCCATTCTAGGATCATCGGGATTAAAATTTTTCATATTTCAAAAATTTTAAACAAACACAGTTTTTTTGTTTTTTTTTATAATAAAAAAAAATAAATAATCAACGATTTTTTATAATCATTTCTATTACCATAGTTGTGATTGTAGCGCTTGTACTTGGCCTTACTTTAGGACTTAAAAAACACGGGGGTGGCGGTGACTCTGGCGGTGACTCTGGTGGTAAAGCCACCAGTGGTCCTGGACCAAAAGGAAATGAAATTTCGGTAACTATTTCCTATGGTGATAGTTATGATCCAAGGTGGAAAAATTGGAAAAAAACACTTGAGCTGAATGTAAAACCAAATACAACGATTCAAAACTTGTTATATATTATTTTTGATACAAAAAATAAATCTTTTTGGTACGGCAATACAAGTCTTAATTATTGCTTTTTATGTTTATCCGACACTATTTTCTTAACGGATAAATCAAAAACTCTGTCTGACTATAAAATAACAAATGGAAGCACCATTTATATAAGAACGTTAAGTTTTGGTTATACAAGTGATGATGATATACAACCTTGTAAAAAAAACTGTATATGTATGAACACAAATAACCTAGCAGCAAAATCCTACGCTATTGAAAACACCAAAGGTACTAAAGAAGGAGCTGTTACTGGAACAAAAGAATTCATGGATAAATATTGTAATGTAGCCGCAATCGATTTAAATTCATGGCAAAATGAAACACCATTATCAGCTCCTCAGGATTCAGATAAACTATTTATGGTAAAAATTGGATGGTATTCAAATAATACTTGTAATGAAAATAATAAATTGTACTTGTTTGTTTATACGACGCCAAAACCTTATTTACAAGCTTCTTATGGATTATCCAAAGATAAAAATATGGCTTCGGTTTTTTACGTTGAAATTATGGATGATAATGGTACAATAAAAATCTACTACCAGTCAGAGCAAAAAGATTGGTATGAATTAAGAACACATAGACAATTTGTTGGTAATGATGTTGATGGTTGTATATGGAGGTTTGAATACGGTTTTTATGGAAATTTTGCATTTACCGGATTTGACCAATCTAATAATTCAGCAACTTATGAATATTTTAAACTTGTAACTATTGATGATAAAAGCTTTATAAAAAATCTTGACGACTCGCAAATCCAATGTTGTCGTTTGAAATACAGAGCTTGTAATAAGGGGATTCCTAAACAAGAAGAATACAACAAATCCGATAAAAAACCATTGAATGATGAGGTAAATAAATTTTTATATGCAGCAGGTTTAAATTCTGATCCTAATCCTCCAGAAGGACTAGATAGTTTAAGTACAGCGGATGATTATTCTGGTTCTGATCCTACCCAGCTTGAACAAGCAAGACAAACAGGGAAAATGTTTTTTGAAAAATTAGATAAAAAAACTTTTACACCCCCTGATTATTTTATTAATGATTGGGATCCTAAATATTTCAATCAACCACTTTCAAATCCTAGTATATCCAAAAGCTTGAAGGATAGTCACAATCAATTTTTATCTTTAGGAAATCAGCCTTTTGTCCCAGAAATAATAAGCAATCTTTTTAATGATAATGTTCAAATGAATCGAGAAATTATTTTCAACGGTACTAATCAAAGCTCTACAAAATTTAATCTATACAATGTTTCTAAATTAGTACGTAAAGATAATCAAGACAAATATGGAGATATTTTTTATGCTACTGTAAGTGACAGTTCTAGTGAATTTTTGCTTAATTTTGGTGAGTATTTTATACCAAGCACTGTTCAAGGATCTGGAACGGATAATGCTGTTTTTGAATATTACCCTTTTGGATTTAAAATAGACCAAGAAAAAACTCGGGATCTTTTCAGATATAGATCTCCCATAGTAATCTATAAACCATCAGCCAATGAGAATGAAAATGTTGATTTTTCAGCAAAAAATACAATTGATTGGAATGCCCCTTTTGTCATGAGATCGTTATTTTTAGACGCGGCGGGGAAAATTATTAATAAAAATCAATTCCGAATGTTAAATACCACTATTATGAATCCATTAGAGTTGAGACTTATACATTTTATGATGTATAACTCTTGTACAAAATATCAATTTGGGGATGATACGAAAGAAAATTATGGGATCGGTCAAGACAATACTGGATACAATAGTGTTTATGGCGGGTCTCAATATTGGTGGCAGTCTTGATGATCTTCCATCCTAGTCAAAAACTGAATGTTGTAATGTTTTACACGTAAAAAAATGAATCCATTCACTCCAAAAAGAATTTTTATTAATTTTTTTTTTTGTGGTTTTTCAGAAATGAATATTAAAATACAACAGGCGGAGCGGACACTGGAGCTGTGCGCTACAAAACCCGTCAACGAAAAAAATATCGATCCTCTGATTTGGGATCTATGGGAACGACTCCCCGACCTGGGCACCGATTGGATTCAATACAAGATTACTCTGGAAAAAAACCAATTCTGGTCCACTCCTCATGAAACCCTCGTGTTGGACACGGTAGCTGCAATCTACGCCCTTCGAGTTCAACAAGACTTGACGGTACAACCCAAAACCACAAGCGTAGATCTCGAGTCCAGGACCTCCAAGGGATTCAAAAAAACTCCCATTGGATTGGAGGACATTGGGGTATTTTTCCGTACGGGTAGCAAAGCGGAGAATGATACCCTCAACAACTCGAGAGAAAACATTATTCTCGCCCTGGCGTCCAAAAAAATACCCAACGACTGGATCGCCCGCTCTTTTTGGTGGTACAAGCTCGAGCAACAATTGGACCGCGTTCTGGTCCATCTTTCTCAAGGGGCGGATCGCTGGGTAGTCAACAAGAAAGCCGGGCGGAGTCATCACGCAGATTTTGGTATCGATTTTTTTGGCAAGGACCGCCTCGAACGATCGGTGTTTGTCGAATTCAAGCACAATATTTCAAGAATCGACAAGCTCCCCGAATTCCTTAGTATCGCTAGCAAACACTTTTGCGGAGAAGGTCCTTCCTACGTGGAAACATTTTATAATGGCCCGCTGGACGAGATTGCCAAACTCTATGGTCTTCAAAAACCCCCTAGGGACTCTTACTTGAAATATGTCTATAATTCCAACTATGACAAGATGGAATTTACCCGACGGCTCAAGACGCTGGAGTGCACGGACGAGTACAAGGCGCTGACCAAAAAAAGAATAGTCAACGAATCGATTGGCGATTTTTTAGAGGGTGTTCATTTCAATTGCGAGGAATTGAGCACGATGCTACAAAAAACACAAAAAGACAAGATTTTTCTAATGTGGGACATGAAAAAAAGACGCTTCGAAACAGACACCCTTACTCAAAAAGAGCTCTCTGTCAAAAAAGTCCACGAGATTCGTAATCGAAATACCCTGGTGCTCGAGACGGAATCCCCCAATACATTTATCCACGCCCTACTACGTTGGAAAAACCACGCGGGTATTTTGTTCCCTGCGTGGCAGATTAGTCTTCGACGAGTGTTGAAATAAAAAAATCCTAACTATCAAGTGTACGTCTATTTGGGTTTAATGAAAGCAAAATCAGATTTTTATTCAGAGGTTTTTGAATAAATTCTTTATTGACTTGATCGAGAGTCATTTTATATTTTTGAGGTAAAACAATCAAATCTAGTTTTTTAGAAAACAAAAACGCAATCACTAGTCCTAGTGAATACAAATCGGCTTGTATAAATTGTTGAAGCGTAATTGTTTGTCTAGATCCGGCTTGTTCTATTTCAGGAGCCATCCAAAAATGATCTCCCGCACGATAATGACAGGTATTCTCATCACACGCTAAACCAAAATCAATGATTCGAACGTCTTGGGTGGTTGGATTTATCATAATGTTATCCGGTTTAATATCTCTGTGTGCGATCCCTTTTTTATGTAAATAATTCATTGCTTGGACAAGTTTCTTTGCGATTGTTTGTTTTTGAGAAAAAGTAGGCGCCTGTAAATCCAAATAATCATACAAATTTTCATATCCTTCCAAATAATCCATTAACAGTACAGTGTTAAAACCTTCTTGATATAAACATAACGGACACACGAAATACTTGGAACAATTTTTCCCCAAATTAGCCAGATTATAGTATTGTATTTGGGCGTAGGATTTACCCGATTTAAATATTGTTTTACTATAATGATATACTTTCATTACATATTTTTTATTTGTAACTTTATCTTGAACTATATACACCGACCCAAAACTTCCCTGACCAATACTCCGAATACGTTTAAATCGTGTTGAATTTATACCGAAAAATTGTAACGTACGTTGCCAAAAACTTTTGGGATATTTTTCACAATATTCCGATTTCATTTTTTTTTTAATTATATAGATAGTATAATAAAATAAAAAAAATGTTTGGTGACCAAAACTGTTTTACCAATTCGTTTCAGAGTATTCAAAACTCGATTGCGGCCGTTTCCAACCGCCTCTCTACCCTTAGTTCAAGCTTGATTTCGAGCAATAACCTGCCCGTCTACCTTCAAAACTATACCTTTTCGTCGGGAGGTGTTTTAAGCTCGACCTATTTCACGATTGTGGGAGGACTTCCTACAAATGTTACGCTGGATCGTACCTGGAATCTTATCATGGCAGGAACCTGTCCTGCGAATCAGATGATGATTACGTTTACCTATGATTTTAGTCAGGTAGTGTCTTCGTACAGTGTGACGATCAAAGGTACGCTCGCTGGCACGCTAACATTTAATGGCATGGTATACGACGCGAGTCAATATTTTATGACTCCTACTCTTGTCAATAATGTACTGACGCTTAACCTAGACATGTCGTCCATGTCTATGGATCCGACTAATTCGAGCCCCATCGATATTTCTTATAATTTGTATTTGGCGGACGCTGCTTTAGGGGCTAAATAAAAATAGGCAAGACATTTTCTACCTCGGCGCAATTCATAGCGTTATTGGCAAAAAACGCTTGTATGAATTCCAATGTACGTGGGTCTTGAAAACTTTTCATCAAGATGGAAAAGTCGGCTTGAGGATTAGTACTCGTGATACAAAGTAAGTGATTTTCGACCAAGAATGGTTTTTTTTCTTGTACCCAGCAAAAATCAAATCGATAGGTCCCTTTACCAAATCCTCGTTCTATGAGTAAAACACGGGTCAAAGTTCCTTGTTGACGAATATATTTTTTCTTGGCGGGATTGCTGGATTTTTTTTCCACTACACGCCCATTTTTCATATCCCCCGAATAAATCAGTCGTGTTTGACTCGAATCCTCGGTTAGCTTTTCCTTGACCTGATTCCATACCACCGAGCCTACCGAACACTTGAATCCTAACGCTTTGAGCGTTGTTGCTCCTTTGTATAATGTTTTTATTCGATCCATGGTACACGCGGTATTAAAAAAAGTAAATTCACTCCTTTCCAGGATAAAACGCGAGTTGTCAGGCGTTGTTTTTTGGACGAGGAGAACAAACGTAGGTTGTTGGGTTTCCAGATATTTTTCTTGCGAGGAAACATCCATAATGTCTACGATCCGATAGTGTTGATGAATATATTTCCTTGCCTTGTCGTAATAGATACAATTGAGAAAGTTTTTGGGAAGCACAAAGAGGATAAAACCCCCGGGAGCTAATAATTCCAACGCGTGGAGAATAAAGAGGACAAAAATATTGGGTCTGCCCGTCATGAATTTTCTATATTTTTCGGGGACATTATTTTTGGGTACAACAAAAAAAGGTGGATTACCAACAATTAAATTATACTCAGGTTTAAGACTAGTTTCCAAAAAGTCACGATTTAAAAAAAACACGGTGGGGAAAATAGGACGCGCGCTCTCAAAAATAGTTGTATTCTTTTCAATCGCGGTGATGGAGGCTAGAGGAAAGTGTTTTTGAACGCCTGAAATGAATTCTCCGGAACCACAAGAGGGTTCCAAGATTTTTTCTACAACAAACCCCGATGGAACAAGTTCGAGCAAACGATTCAATGAAGTAGAAATGATCCCAGGTGGAGTAAAAAATATTCCCTCTTTCGATTTGACTTCTTTTTCTAGGGTTTTGGTTAACAACCGAGAAAGATTGCTGAATCCGCCGGTTGTGGTTTCCATTTTTAGTCAGAAAATGGAAATTCTTAAGAAGACTCATTTTTTGGAACAAGGTTTCCACTCCATCTCTAAACGCGATCCTTTCCATAATGCCAAAAACACATCACCATAGCCTATAGTTAGAGAATCCATAAGTGTCACATTGATTACATCCAAGTTAATGAGTGAATAGAGCATCTTAATGATCCTTCCATGAGTGACAATGACGATATTTTCAGATGGTGAAAGATCTTTAATAAATTCTTTTATATTGTTTTGATACGAAGCGTCTTCGCTTTCCACTTTATTTTTTAGACGAAGGTCGGGAAGAATTGGGGCCAATAAACCTACTTTTGTTTTTATAATTTCGGCGGTTTCTATCGTTCGAAGCATAGGGCTTGTATATATTTTTTTCACCAATTGGGGAATATATTGACTGGCTTCCAAAATCTGCTCGCGACCGGTTTCCGACAGAGGGACATTCTTGTTGGGTTTCTTCCCATTGACGGGTTCTAGACCACAAGCATCTGTAATACCGTGACGAACTATATATATAGACATTTTTCTCCATCCCGTAAAAAAATTTACCTGAACCAATTTTTGTTATCGAAGATGATTATAAATATTTTTAACCCGAATGACACACTCTTGACTACAAACTCTTATTTTTTTTCCATTGATGGAAAATTCAATCAGGTTTTCCTCGGTAATGTCGTTTCCATCAATAGGACACGTCTTGGGATCGATAAAATTTCGTGGACCAGAATTATTCAATTTCGAATATACAGCAGAACGACTCGAATTCATTTATAAAATGAAATAAAAAATTGATTTCTATTTATTTTTTATTTTAAAAAGGTAGCAGATATAAACTGACAAGATTTTTTTTAATCAAAACCCACAACAACAACCATGCCGCTGAGAATTGAACACTATGATCCCCGGGACCGTGACCAAGATAGTGATTATGATGATGATAATGATTCTTATTATAGTGAGCCTCGACATGAAAGCTCATCGACAGATTCAGATTATGAGACCGATGATGATTTTTTTGATGACGAAGGGAATTTTCGTCCCCGACAACATGTTTTTGAGGAAAGACCTTTACGACCGATTAGCAATTTAGATGATATTGAGATTGTTAATGGTGAAACAGTATTCAAAATACCAATTATAGATAAATCTTTACAACCTCTAGTCGGTTTTTTTCCCAATTTTATTGATTACGCGGACATCCAATCGGGCAAGTATTTTGCCGACTTGGAAAAACAAAAACAAGTGAGTATCTTAAATCAGGAAGAAAAAAACCAAACAATAGAAATAGAACAAGTCCCTATAATTTGGAATGTAACCAGTTCTCAAAATAATACACCGATAGATTTATCTGTTATTCAAAAACAAGAACAAGAAGAAGAAAAAAACAAAGAAGAAAGACGACGACGTCCTCCCCCTTCTTTTTCAACACAACCTCGCCCACCCCCTTCACCCCAAAATTTTCGATCCAAAGGACCTCCGCGTTCTCTTCTTAGACCCAATTCTAACCCTACGCCAAGTCCTCGTCATATGAATCACCGAGATGAAAGACCAAAAACACGTTTATTATCCAATCCACAATCCACTCGTGCACTACCTCCATCTCCGGTTCAGGTTCCGACACCTCCCACACGAACTCAACCACAACCTTCACCCACTCCATCTATCCATAAAAAAACAAATCGTAAAATAGATATGCTTTGTGCGTATCGATCTGGTCATGATTCACAATGTCGTCTTACCCATGATCTTGATTCTTGGCGACCCCGTATCTGTAAATTCAAAGAATCTTGTAATAAAATTAAACACTGTTCCTTTTGGCATTCTGAAAAAGAAACCAAAAAAGAATACATTCAACGATCCTTTTCTTTACGTGATTCTCATTTTGCGAAATTATCCAAGGAATACAAGGAATTATATTTATAAATATCCAAGACCAACACAATATGAAATTTTTATTTGTCATTGGCAAATAAAATATATATTCTGACGTTATCCACAACGTGGTCCATTTTCGAATAATAGATTATGAATAATGTGAATGATACCATTGACCATTTTAATGTCATAATACACAATAGGAGTAGAAAAATTCAATAACATACTATCGGGAGTCGGCATTTGTGCCCATATAAAACTTCCTTTCATGGTAGATTGAAGTTGTTGATACGGGGATGTGAAGAGGACATTTTTGGGAAAAAATCCCATCATAAAATGATATTTTACAATTTTCCGCGCGGTGTTGACATCCATATTGACTATATCGTCCTCCATAATGGAATCTTCCAAGGGTAGGAAAACGGTTCCATTAAATTCTGGATCCCCCATTTGTCGATCCAGACGAGCTCTCTTTACCAAAAAAGCGAATTTTGGATGGAATTTATTGATATACCACATGACGGAATTTTCGGGATAGGATTCTTTAATCGCGGGTACGGGTCTGAAAACCGATTCGGGATACGCAAACGCATCGTCATAAAATTCGAATGTTCCTTGACAACTCACCATTTTTTTTATTTTATAAAATATTTATTTTTTTAATTCATACCCGCGCTACCCCTCATCGAGCCTGATTGGGTAGCGTGTTGAACGGCCTCAAGCTGCCTGTGCTGTTGAGCGACCACGGCCTCTTGTTTCATGGCCCTGTTTTCGGGATAGGAACCACAACGAGGGTACACCTGGGCACCGTTGGGCACGTTGAAGTTTCCGGTGATCCTGGGAAGCTGTTCAAGACCAATGGTACGGATACCAGCGTTGTAGCAGCTCATGTCGGTGTCGGCGTTGGTGCAGCTGTAGCCTTCCTTGGTGTCTTTCATCTTAATATCTTGATTGTAGCGGAAACCTTCGGCGTCGAGGTTAATGTACTCCATATATTGAGGACGAAGGTAGTTCTCCACGTCCACCCTGTCGAGAGGGCTGTTGCATCCAGGAGATTTGGTGTAGAAAGAGTCCACGCAGACGGGACGGTTGGCGCTATCATAACCGGACCAGACCGGGCAGACCAAAAGTTCGGGATTCTCAAAGCGATCGGATTGGATACGAGGCGCCCAGCCCTGATCTACCTTACATGTACGTAATGAACCTGTTAAACTGATTTGTGACATTTTATCTTTATCAAGTTTAAAAAAAAAATAATTTTTTTTTTTTTAAAACTTTTAAATTATTTTTACCTGGAAACAAAAAAAAATTATAAAATAATAGTAATGCTCGTTTTTTTGCTCCATGGCTATCCCAACGGGCCCATAATGTACGCATCTTTGATTGAAGATTTGATGCGAAAAGCGCACATACCTATTGTGATCCAAAACCGAACGGGGCGGAGTATCGATGAAAATATTTGGCTCGTCAGGGAAGTGTTGGATTCCTATCCCACGAACCACCCCAAGATGATTATCGCTCACGATTGGGGCGCGTTTATCATGTGGAGACTCTTGGATGAATTTGAAAAGTGGACCATTACCCGATTTGTGTGTCTATCGATCGGTTTCGAGCTGCGTCACTCTCTTTCACCAACCTCTTGTTTTCCTCGTTTTCGCGGTTATCAGCTCCTCCTTTGGTTCTCCCGCTATTTGCCGAATGCGTTTTCCAAACGTCTACAAAAAAAAATCGTCCCTGACGAATATCGAGAGGGTGAATATGATAATGTGACCTCTAATTACTTCTATTCTCTTCAAAATGCTCTTTTTTACTCTTCGGGATTCCATCACGAATTTTGTTCACACGAAACCCTGGAAAAGGTGTCTCAGACAACAAGAATAATTTTTATCACAACGGCGCAAGACCAGGAGCTTGGATTTGCGTCCCCAAAAAGTATGGAAACGTTGAAAAACCTCGGTCATGATATAATTCTATTGACAGACCAGGATCACTTTTTTATCAAGAATCCAGAAATTCAAGAAATAGTATGGAAATTTCTCGATGAGACCTAAAAAATGGATTATTGTCTTGACAATTACATTTCTCCATTATCAGATACCCTCGTGTCTCGACTAAGTGATCTTCAAAAAAAGAATCGCGGCGTTGGAATCTAAAAAAATCTTCGTTTCCAATTCAAGATATTTTAATGGAAAATGTTTGGAGGTGGTGGAAGGCTAATTAAGATGACAAAGACACCTGTTTTCAATCTGTAAAAAACAACTCTTGCAAATATCAAAAAGATTGGAAAAACTCACCACCTCTTTTTTCTTTGGTGGATCATGAAGGGACGAACATACCCAACAAAAACCCATTCTTTTGAAAATAAAATAATCGTCATCACCCTCACCCAAAATATGAACGAATCGAGGATCGACTCTCATAAGCTCGGTAAGAGGTTCGACCGCGTTTTCCAATTCTTCGGGTGGTGGTTCGAGAGAATACGATTTTATCTGAAAAGGATTCTCTTCGTGTTCAAATTCTTCTTCACAGACATTATAGTAGAACGAATCTTTTTTGATAAAATGAAATTCTAGCGAATTTTCACCCACCTCTGAATAAAATAAAATGCCAATATTTTTTTCCACATGATGACGTATTTCTACACGGAGTGGAACAGAAAAATATATTTTTGCGGCTGATTTTCGACCGTTTCCACGATGGAAAAATTCAACACTTTCAAACCCTTGAGATTTGAATACAGGATTTAAAAATTCTTGTAGGATAATACATGAAATCGAATAAGAAATTTTTTTCATAAATTTTTAAAAGTAAAAATTTATTTTTTTAATAGATTTTTTTTTTTTTACCATATAGTAGAGAAGTAAATTAAATGAGCTCCCAAGCCTTGACCTCCAACGATGGCCGCATCAACTACCTTGGTGTTGACCAGATCCTTTTTGACTACATTGTGAACTACGTTTTCCCTCAGTACACTCTTCCCTGGAACAACTTTTACACCAACATTGACGCCGAGCCCTTTTACCAGAGAAACGAACAGCGCAACACCAACGCTGTCCTCGCCAAGACCCCCCACGGTGTGGATGCCAAACCCCAGCTCGTCATTATCAGCGCCGATATGCTCCCTATGTGGTCCAATACCGTTAGACAATCGGGTACCGGCAATGTCCTTGACACCACCGCTACCAAGACCCTCCTTGGCAAGCTCTACAGCAAACACTGCGCAGGAATCGACTACCAGTACATCTACAATGGTATCCTTGCGGGCGTGAACCCCACCTCCCAAGGAGATAGCAAATGGGCCATTTTCGAGCTCAATCTCCTCAACCAGGCTCCCAGGAACAAACAGTCTGTGGTCATTGTCACTGACAATGTCTGCAGACCCCAATGTTCGGAGGAAAAACCTGCCGTCTACAGCTCCCTGAATGGCTCCTTCACCATTAACGACGAGAAAACCGTGACTATTAGAAACCCCATCCCTCTTGGCCAAGATAACAACCAAAAAATCCTAGACCTTGTGGAGGCCGGCGCCAGTAACACCCTCTACACCCTCTATGGCAACCGTATCTTTATTGCCATCAAAACCGACGATCTTCAAATGTCTGGAACCAAGATTGCCTACAGCTTCCAGTTCCGCATTTCCGAGACCCCTACCCTCGCTTCTACCCTTAACGCCGCCGCCACTCCTTAATTTTTGTAGTATAGATTGAAAAATAATAATAGTATAATTGCGAAAATAAAAGATTTACACACTAGAAGAATGATCGGACTCTTGGTAGTCATTGGAATCATGGTGTTAAAAATAGCATCTACATAAGAATTAGATAGACACATGTAAAATACAATGATAAAAAATAAGCTTTTGATTTCGAGTTGAAATTTAGATGTCGTTTGAACTGTTGGCGCAGTATTGTTATTGTTGTTTATAGGCTTTTCTGTTTCTTTTTCCTTTTCTGGAAACATCCATTTTATCATATCCTTTTCATCATTGGTTGGAGGAAGATTATCCAGTGGTAATTCTTGTATGGTATCTCCCATGATTTTTTATTCCCTGGTTCCAATTTTTTTAAATTAAAAAATTATATATTTTTTAATTGTAGTAATGTATAAATTTATTTCTTCAAAATCCTCTTCTGGGTCCAATGACATTATCGAAAAGCTTGCAACACTAGAAATCAAAGTTTATACCATGTCTGGATGTCGTTATTGTACCCTCTTGAAACAAATGTTGAAACCCTACAAAGATTCTATTACATTCATCGAGTCAAGGAATGAAGCGATCCAAGCCGGTGTCAAGTCGTTTCCCACTAGTATTTCCAAAGATGGCGTGCGAGTCGTTGGATACTATGAAACCATTCAAGAATATTTGGCTCAATTTTAGCTCGAACAAACACCAAAGAGCTCATAGATTTTTTTGGTTTTTTCCTTTCCTAGTTTTCGCGTTGCGGTCCCATTTTTTAAAACAAGAGGTTTTTTTGAAAAATCTTCTTGTAATGTAACTCGCAACGCAGTCACAAACTCTACAACACTCGCGCAATCGCCTACAATCTGTTTGGCCAGATCCGTGGTAATTCCAGAAATGGATTGAAGAGTTGCAATTAAGAAAAAACGGGGATTTTGAACGTCTCGTTTTTTCTTCACCATGGAAGTTGCCAATCCTGCTATCTGATTGTTTTGAGAATCGCTTTTTTTAAAAAGAGTCTTTTGACGAGTCAACCATATAATGTATTGAGCCGATTCGGAGAGTCCCGCTGTTTTCCAAACCGCCATGTGGTACAACAATCCTAAACGATGAAGGGTACAGATACATATTTCTTTATTTTTTTCATCGTCGAGTCTATCGCAATCTGTTGAACATCCTTCCAACATATAGATAACCCATCGGGTGTCCGACTGCCACTCAGAAAGCCTAGATCGTTGCTCTCGGTAGCGACCATCTTTGATGGACGACCAAAGATCACTCCAGGTTTTTCGCTCAATAATAATTTCCTTGTCCTCTGGGTAGAAGATATGAATGTCTCCCAAGGTAAGGTTGCTTTTCTCAAAGGGAATGCCTGTCGATCCTGATAAGAGCTCGATTAGTTTATGTTCCCGATAGTCGATAATGATTTTTTCCATTTTTTTTTCATTATAATAATTTTTAAATCATTAGAAAAATGAATAATTGTGTGACCGTGTGGATTCAAAATGCTCTAGACGCGTTGAGTAAC
>Ga0209651_1000514_pt1 | contig 13822 bp, 14 predicted proteins | sample LauGreFBDMM110SN_2_FD_188216 | JGI IMG/M metagenome (GOLD analysis project Ga0209651, IMG submission 188216) | Freshwater lake microbial communities from Lake Michigan, USA - Fa13.BD.MM110.SN (SPAdes) (version 2) | ecosystem: Environmental > Aquatic > Freshwater > Lake | place: Lake Michigan... | reverse complement strand
TTTTGGTGGTGCTGCGCCCGCCGCGATTCCTGTATCTACCACAACTCTCTCAATCAGCGGCGGGGCTGGCCACCCAGCAAACACCTTTACAAAATATACTGGAAACACAGATATTTACCCTTGTTATTCTGAGATAGGAAACCCAGACCCAACATTAAAATATACATTTAACCATTTGTGGGGAGCTTCTACATTCAATGGGAGTGAGGAATGGGCATCGGCCAGACTAGGCGTTGCAACCAGAAAGTTTACTACAGGAAGTGGAAATAGCTTTATTTTGGGAAGTAATTGCAATAACGAAACTACTGTATCTGTTTCTCCAACTTGGGTTTTTTTTAACGAAAAAAGCGATGAATACGGTCCTTATATGAGTACCTACGCGATTAACCCAAGCCAAGATTTCAATAATGTGCCTACAACTGAATGGGTAATTTATTATGACATATCGTCCGTAACCATCACCGCCGCTTGATGAACCACATCTAGCGTGATAAACTAAAAAGGACAAATATATGGGCTGGCAAACTAACCGCATCTTGGAGACTATTGGTACTGCCACCGGCGGTACGCAAAGCATTAACTTTAACCTCGAAGCAATCGAGGCTTTGATGGTTACATTGCAGGCCGACGTTGCTGACGGTCTTAGGCCCCCCAACGCTACAACTGGCGGAACTGGTCCAACCACATTCACCAGCACCAGCTACGGCACGATTGCAACGGCAAGCACTGGCAGGCTGGGTTGCCAGATATTCTCAGAAGGTCCAGGTACGCTCCATGTAACCCTTGGCACAGCGACCACCAGCACCTCATCCTACACCGTTCGCCTTGCCTCTGGAGACTACTACGAAGTACCAGCAAATTACACTGGCCTAATTGGCGGGATCTTCGCTACCGCTGGCACGGCGCGGGTGACGGAAGTTAGCTAGGAGTAGGCGATGCCTCTTACTAAAGCCACGCAGAATCCAGTATCTTTTTTAAGAAATGTTAGAAGATTTGGTATTACCAACAGTGCCAATTCTTCTGGTGGGGCTTCGAGTTCTGGAGTTGGCGGTGTTTCGGTTAATTGTGGGACTACTGCTACTGCTTATGGCAAAACTGCATTTAGTTCAGCATTTAGCTCACTCACTCAAAGAAGCGGGTCTGGCATTGACTTGGTTTCTGGTGTTGGAGTTTGTGCCGTTGGATTGATTTCAATAGGCGTATCCGTTAGCGGCCAAGCCTTTCGAGTTATTGTTGGAGATGACAGCGCATCGGTTGTTCCAGCAGTTTCAACAAGCAACGCAATCTCAACAAGAGGATTTGGCTTTGAGGTTTTTAACAATGCAGGGACTAGAACCGTTCGCCTATTTGCACACGATGGCACAACCTACTCCACTTCTTCTGGATTAACTTCTTTTAGTTTTAACTCATTAAATAGATTTTACGGATTCTGGGTCAAGAATGATTCACTCGGGAATGTTTACCTTTATATGTCAGAAACAACCGCAAATGATACAGGCCCATTGCCAGTATTTACAGACTCCCCAGTCCTAACAATGACTGGCGGGCCAACTGCAAACACTAGCGCAAAAAGATATGTAACCTTTCAAGCAATAACTGATGGGGTTAATAATCCAGCAAGTGCAAATGCAGTATTATGCCAATTTGAAGAAGTATTGTTCACGCAAGGCATCTAAAATGCCCCTCCTCCTCCTCACCCTCTTGCTCTGCTCCTGCTCGCCAAAGCCAGCGGATAGCAATGTATTACCGCGCTACTCGGACATGGGTGCTGCGTCCGATGCTGGTCAAGTAAAATCTGGTAATGTCAAATGAAGCGGATTTACTCATGGATGCTACGAACTGGTTTACGATTCTTACTGACGGGCAACGACTACGCTTGTTTCAAAGAGGCGTGGAAGTGCGCGGAGGAAACCAACAGCCGCTCCGTCGGCCTAAAATATATCGGCTCAGTCAAGCACCTCTTATCAGTCAACCGCTCGATCCGCAAGATGGTGCAGGACGGGCGGGATCGGGACGAGATTACCGCCGCCTTGGTTCACTTAGCCGTCAGCCTCAAGTACTTGGAGAGTCGCAATGAGCAACGAGCAGATATCTGATTTGCGGGTCACTTTGGCTAGGTTAGAAGAGCGTCAAATCCAGCTTTTCTCCATGGTGGAAACCTCACTTGCAAACTACGCAGATGTTGCTAATAGATTGAGTGCGCTGGAACACTTGCGGACAAAGGTTCTGGCTGTAGCTGGGTTGATTGGGCTGGCTTGCTCAATGGCCTATGATGTCCTAAAAAACCGCTTTTCTAACTAGGGGAACAATAAATGCCTACACTTGGTACACAGAACATTAGCACTAGCTATCCACAGCTTCTCAAGACCTTTGGGACTGGCGGGCTGGATGGCACGCTACAAGTCGTTACCGATGGGGATAACACCTCCTCGGCTCTGTCTGTGTCCACCTCTGGCGTGGCCAGCACCGGCACCTTTGAAGTGGTGGGAACCAGCCTGCTGACGGGTGCAGTCACCTTCGGCACTAGCTTCACCGCCTCTACTGGCACAGCCACAATTGGCGCAGCGGTTATTGGCGCAACTATCTTTACCACTGGCTTTACCTCTTCTACTGGCACGAACACGCTAGGTACAATTGCCTCGACCACCTTTACCAGCACTGGTCTCGCAACAGTTGGCACGCTAAAGGTCGGTGCATCTGGTCCAAGCCTTACTGCGGTAACATTTGCAACCGCAGCTTATGCTGGCGCAACAATCCTTGATATTGACCACGTAACAACAGGATCGAATGTAAGCACTGGCACGCTTGCGGCATCTGGAGTTGTTCTTGGCGACATGGTCATTGGAAATATAAATTCAATTGGATCTACAACTGGAGCAACGCCTGCTGGATTATTGCAAGACTTTAGGGTTGAGTCAGCGGGTGTATTGCGTTTTACAATTTTCAATTCCACCCAAACAACCGGCACAGTACCAGCAGGAACAATCTTCGCAACCGCACTAAGGTTTACGGTTTAATTTTATGGCAATGATAGATCGCAACTTTACCTTCGCAACCAACGGCACGGTCAGTGCTGCTGATTTGCATAACCTAATTGATTCAGCCACGATTTACCAGGATCTCATTACTGGCCAACAACCAATCACCAGCGTTGGCACAAACTATGAGTTATTGATTGCTGATGGAACTAACCCCAACGCCGCACCCAATGCAGTCACGGTGTATGACTTGTTTGACGATGCTCTGACTGCTGGTACTTATACTGGCCTAAACCTTACTGGTGCGCTGACCTACGGCACTGCTACGGGCAATCGCACAGTTAGCACCAGCGCGACGATTACTACTGGTACAATTACCAACCTTACCGCCGGAACAACTACATCGACTGCGGCTACGATTACGAATGGGACGATTACAACAGCACTAATCCCTACTCTTACGGTTGGAACTACAACTGGCACAGCGGGGATCTTTACGTCTGGAACAGTTGCAACGCTCAACAGCACAACTGGAACGATTGGAACGCTTAACAGTACAACTGGAACAATTGCAAATCTTTCTACCACCCTTGCTGGTGACTTTACAATCAGCCAAGGAACAGCAACCCTTGCAACAAGCGGAGCAACTGCTGGAACTTATGGAAGCGTAACAGCAATTCCATTCATAACTGTAGATGCAAAGGGAAGAATTACATCTGCAACAACTGGAACTTTCTCGTCAACTCCTGCGGATGGGTCAATTACTCCAGCCAAACTATCCCAACCATTTACAAGCGGAACTTCCGTAAACTCTACCAGCGGAACTGCGATTGATTTTACTAGCATTCCAAGCTGGGTGAAGCGAATTGAAATAATGTTTGCAAATGTTTCGTTGTCTGCCACGGCAAATATATTAGTTCAATTGGGAGACTCTGGTGGGATTGAAACCACTGGATATGTATCACAGGCTGCATTGGTAAATGTAAACGCAAATACTGTGTTCGCGAATAATGGCATTATAATTTTCAACGGCGAAGCCTCATCAGCCTGTTCTGGGATTCTTACTCTTGGCTACATAGATGCTGGCAGCAATCTATGGACAGCGGCTGGAACTTTTGCTCGCCCTGGTGGGGGCGTTAGTTCAGCAACTTTTACTGGTGGCTACAAGTCATTATCTGCTACGCTAGATCGTGTTCGAATTGTTTCATCTAACGGTTCAGATACTTTTGATTCAGGAACAATAAACATTATGTACCAAGGATAATGTATGATAGCAAGAATTGAATCAAATTGCACGACTGGCGAAGTAAAATACTTTGACGAAAACGATGTCGAGATTGATCCTAGTTCAATTTCTACAAACTAAATGACCCTAACTGAAATCGCCCAATATGCAGGCGAGAAGATTGGCAAGACCGATGCCGACACGCTTACCTTCCTGCAAAAATCGGCCAGCCTAAACTACAGGCGGGTGTGGAACTTTGCTGCTTGGCGCGAGACGGTCACCACCTCCACCTACTCAGTCGGCACGGCCAGCAGGACTGTCTCCCTTGGCTCCAACGTGGAGAACCCTCTTTCGGTAGCTTACAACGATGCTGAAATTCAAGCGATGGATCTGGCTACCATCGTTAGCCAAGACGCTAATTTGCTGGACGAGGACACAACTGGCACGCCTGCTTTCTACTATTTCAAGGGGCGTAACACCGGCGGGACTGCCGAGCTAGACCTCTACCCCAAACTAGACACCACTAGCACCAACACGCTCTTGGTGGTGCAAAAGCTCCAGTGCCTAACCCGCACTAACCTAGTCGTAGATTTTCCCCCCTCTGCCAACGCCATTGCCGACGAACTACGCTTACCCCACGTCAGCCACGTTGTCTTAGCCTTGACCCACGCAGATGCCTTGGAACGGGAACGGCAGTACGGCAAGGCGCAAGTTGTCACGCAGGCCGCTAACGCCGACCTAGCGGCGATGGCCAATTACGAGTTGAGCCAAGTAGGCGGGATGAAGCAGATTACCCCAGTTGGCTTGGGCGATTTAGGCATCGAAGAGATTATCTAACCACTATGGCGTATTTCATAGATGCCACCGACGATGTGTTGGCGTTTGATGGTATCCGCTCCTTTACCGGCGGACAAGCCAGCGGACTCCAATCTGACCAGTTAGCCCAGAACCAAGTACAACGGTTGGTCAACATGACCCTTTCCCCAAAGGGCAATCTGGAGACTCGGCGCGGGGTAACTAGCTTTAATACGACCGCCACATCCCAACAAGGATCAATCGGTGGGATGGCTTACTACGATACTACCAGCACGGAAGATTTGGTTACTGTGACCCAGGGCAGGCTGTATACGATTGATTCCAACGGCACAGCCGACCTCCATCCTGCTGATGAACTTTGGAGCGCGGTCAATAGGACGTGGGCTGCGGAAGCCGAGCAATGGGCGGATGGTTATGTTGTGGCTTATACCTCCAAAGTTTCAATGGCGCAGTTTAACAACAAAATGTTTCTGGCAGATGGCGATGACGATTTACACTTTTTTGATGGCAACATTGTCCAGCGGCAGGGTGGTAAGGTAAGAGCAATAACCGTCACAACCGCAGGCTCTGGGTATACCAGCGCGACTGCCATTATCACCGGCCCTAACTGGGGCGGGGAATTGCCTACTTTAATTACCAACGTAGCTGGCGGAGCGGTGACGGGGGTGGTGGTAGTCAATGGCGGTTCTGGCTACGGCTACACGCCTACGGTTACGATTATTGGCAACGGCTCTGGGGCTACGGCTACGGCTACGGCCAGCCCGCCGCCCCAGGGGTTACAGACGATTATCAATGCTGGTAACAGGTTGTTTGGCGTTGGCTCTGGTGCAAACCGCAATACACTTTACGCCTCGGACATCCTAGATCCTTCCGTGTGGGATTTGACAAACAGCGTGGTAGTTAACGGCGATGATGGTGATGAGATTACCGCTATTGTGCCTTACTTTGAGAATCGTATTATTGTATTTAAGCGGCGCAGGATATTCCAAATCACCATCCCGCCCGACATGACCAGTGCGGCTGATTGGACCATATCGATCATTTCCAATAATATCGGGTGTGTGGCGGGGGCATCAGCCATCCAGGTTAACAGCGACATATTCTTTCTGTCTGACGATGGCATTAGGTCGCTCATTCGGTCTGCGTCGGACGACTTTACCTCAGTTGGCTTGCCTATCTCGGAAGTCGTTAAGGACGTAATCCAAGAAATCAATACAGCGCAGATTGGGATTAGCACTGCCGCCTACTACGACAATAGGTATCTACTAGCCGTACCTACAGCCTCCAATAACTTTAACGATACGATCTTGGTCTATAACACTATTCTGGGAGCGTTTGAGGGAACTTGGACACCGAAGGTAATGCAGTTTGCCTTGACCAACTTTCAAAGCGAGGGCTTGCGGTTAATGATGAAATTGACCACCGGCCAGATCAACAAGTACAGCGGATACAAGACACCAGCTCAAACTACGTCATCAGATTATGTGGACTTTGGCATCCAATCCAACGGCACAAGCGTTGGCACGTTTGATTTTAGCTCGTCTGTCCGTACCCGCGATATGGACTTTGGCGATCCATTTGCTCAAAAACATGGTAGCAATTTCGAGATTATCTTTGATGATTCGTTTTCTAGCAATGCTACTATTGCCATTCAGCGGGACAGCGATGTTGGCGATGTGGAAGTGCAGCCCAACCTAAACATTGCCAGCACCGTGTTGGTATTGCCCTTTGTTTTGCCAGCCGTTCTACCTACTTCGGTTAAGAAACGTATTGCTTCCGATCTACGCAAGTACGAGAAGTGGCGGTTAATCAACATCAGTGTTACCTCTGAGGCAAACAAGATGGCGGTTAGGCAGATTACCGCAGCCGCCAACCCCGATACCATTGAGGTGCAAAAGACGATATGACGGCTGTTGAGTACATTGAGGAGAGTGGCGTGCCGGAGTCCATGTGGCCTAACCTGGCTGACTGGTACGGCTGGTTTGAGAAGCAGGGCATGGTTGGGGTGGTTAAGGATGGGGAGGAGATAGCGGGCGTGGCTTTGGCTAGGTGTCTAAAGGATGGGCAAGAGCCTAAGCATTATGAGCATACTGAAGATGGGGAGAATGTGTTTGTCGATTTGACTATCTCCTCAAAAGGTGCTAAATCCTTGAGATGCTTGCTGTTGCTCCTTTGGGAGCGTTTCGGTCCTCGCAAGCGGATCACCTTTAATCGTTCTGGAAAACCAAGGAGTTATTGTTATATGACATTTATGCGAAAGGCTAGGGTTTAACACCATGGGTGGATCACCTTCTATTCCCGCACCGCCCCCTCCGCCCGATCCAGCAGCGGTGGCACAGGCTAATGCAGAGGCGTACAAGAAGAATATCGAGACTTATATTGAAAAAGCACCAGAGATGGCAGAGCTTGAGAATAAACTTCGCATTCAATATCTACCAGCCCAGCGTGGCCTAGAACGCCAGCTATCGGCCCTAGACCAGCAGGCAGGCGTGCAGGCTGGGATGCAGCTAGAACGCCAATATGGACCACAGCGCACCCTAGAATCGCTGCGCAGGCAGTATGAGACTAGCCCACAGGCGTATGCTCTGAATCGTGGATTAGGCGATCAGATGACTAGGCAGTTCGAGCGTCTTTATGGGACATCGCCTTATGGCTCAGTTGAGCAGAATGTTGCGTTCAACCGCCAGCCAGGGCCAGTTGATTTCTATGGCACGATTGGCACGAACATTGGCAGTCCAGAGTTAAAGGCTTAATATGGGATTAAAACGCACAGCAAATTGGACGGCCTACGATGTAAACGAAAAGGGCGAGATTGTTCCAAGAACAGTAAGCCAACAACTTGTCTCTAACTCAAATGATCCAAGAGTTTCCATGACGGCACAATTGGATGCTCAAGAAAGAGGATTGGCAGATCAATCAGCAAGAAGCTACAGCGATGCAATTCTTAAAAGCAACGAAATAAAAACAAAGACTCTCCAAGACACATACGAAAAGCGTCTTGCCGATGTCACAAGCCAAGAAAATACCCGCAACTCTCTTGCTGCCCAGATCCAAGCATTAACCGTTGGAGGCGGTGGAACGCCTGCTGGTGCAGCTGCTGGCCCACAATTCAACCAAGCCCTATCACAACTTTCTGCTGGTCGTAATTATGGATCGTCTGACCTTGGCTCAATGTTAAACTTCCAAGTATCCGACAATCAGATCGTTGACGATTACAATAACTCAAAGTTATCCCGCCTCAACAGCGTGATTGAGCGTGGTAACGCTCAGATTGCTGGCATCAATGAACGGCTTGCCACGGCCAACAAACTTCTTGCCGATCTTCCTGCTGGCGATGCTAGGCGCACATCTTCCGAAGTATTCATTAAGCAACTTAACGATGACTTAAAGAGCGTAACTAGCGCAGTTACTGGCGCGCAGGATATGCAGAAGAATTTTACGCCTATCACGATGGATAGCCCAGAAGGACTAAAGGAGATCACATCGTTTAGATCCTTTGTCCAGCTACCCGAAGAGCGTGCTTCACAACAGCTTTTCCAGATTGATCCAGATTCCTACCGCACTGCGGTTGGCTTGGGTCAGCAATATCGCCAGATGGCAACTGAGCCAATTGGTGCTACGACCACGCCAGAGACTGAGCAGATTCGTCAAACCATCGAGGACGAGGCTCTCAATCAACTCCGCCTTGGATCGACAATTGGTGCAGAAGAACGGCGTGGATACGAGCAATCTATCCGAGCCGCACAGACTGCCCGTGGCAACGTCTTTGGTCTTGGACCGGCAGTGCAAGAAGCCTCACAGATTGGTGCTGCTGGCGAAGCCCGCAAGCTGGCACGCTATGGGGCAGCACAAAACTTCCTTGGGTCTGGCTTGTCGAGTGGTGATGCGCTCAAAGCTGATATAGCGTTCCGTGACGCATTGCGTCAAAACAGGCTGGGTGCAGCTTCCAACTTTGTTGCTGGCGGACCTTCCATCGCCAACCTCGCTGGCGCACGCACGGCACAGCAGCAAGCTGCGATGCAGAGCTACATCCAAGCCAATCAAGCCTTGCCTGGTGGGTTTAATCAGCAACCGTCTACGGCTGCTAATTTCTATCAGGCGGTTGACCAACAGATTCCCGTACAGCTTACCAATGCGTTTAACCAGCTTTATCGTTCGCAGGCTGATTACGGAGCCAGCACCTATGGTGCGCAGATTGGTGCAATTTCTAGGCAAGAAACTGGATCGCAAGCGTTTGGCAACATTGCCTCTGGCCTTGGGAATTTATTTAGCTTTAGCAAGTCGTTTTAACAAACTATAATTGGAGCAATAATATGGCAATGTTTAATCTAAATCTTGACGGGCAAAAAGAAGTCGCAAAGCCAATGCGGTCTTATGTTGATATTGACGAAAACGGAAGACCCAAAGCACGCATTTATGCCGATGAATATGATTTGGTAAAATCCAACCCAGACTTTCAGCCATATCTTACTGGTGCTGGAAGAAACATGGAAACAGCGCAAAGTGCTTTTGCTGATGAGATGAACGAAGCAAGAATCGAAGCTGTTGAGAAAAGAATTAAGGCAAAAAGGCAGGAAACAATTAAGGCCGAAACAGAGGCAAGAGAAGCTGCTGGAACTACGAACGAATACCCAGGACTAGATATTTACGGAAGACTGACAGGCGGTGAAACATTTGGTCAGAGGGCAACATCTCGCCAAGAACAGTTAAAAAAACTTCTTGAGGAGCGCGCTGGTTATATGGGTACTCCAGAAATTTCTGCTCCTATGGATGTTGTGGGATCTGCACCGATGCAAGAGCAGACTCCAGCGCCAGAACGACCAGCAGCAAAAAAAGCGGGAGTTAAAATACGCAATCCAGACGGCAAGACCGCAACAGTACCAGCCGAAGTTTGGAACAGGGAATCAAAGAAATATATTGAAATGGGCTATCAAGTAGTGCCATAAATTATATGGCAGTTGCGAACGAGTTGGACAAGTATTTCGCCCAAGAAGATAGTGGCGAGCAAGCGCAACAAACACAGCAGCAGCCAGACGAGCTTGCGACTTACTTCAAGGATCAGCAGGAAGAACAGCAAGAGCCAGATCAAAATCTTGGCATAGAAAAGTATTTCACAGAGCAAGTCGCAGATCGGCCATCACGCGCTGGTGCTGTTGGCAGAGCAGTTGCTGAAGAATTTCTACCAGCTACTGCTGCTGGTCTTGCGGTCAAGGGAGTAAGCGCATTACCAATACCAACAGTTCCCAAATTTCTGCTTGGAGCAACGGGAGCAATTCTATCGGCTGGCGCGGCTGGCAGGCTTCAAGAAGAGGCGGCTAGGAAGATTGCTGGGGATAAGGCAGTAGAAGAGTTTAAGGCACAAAGACAACGTGATATAGCTGAATATCCAGTATCTACTTTTGCCGCATCAGCCTTATCGCCAACTGCTGGTGCAATTATTGGCGTGGGTAGAAAAGGATTGACGGCAGCAGGGCAAGCTATTCGTGGGGCTTTTACAAAGGCCGAGGCTGTCGCACCAAAGGTTGAGGAAGCTGTTGCCCCCAAAGTTGCTGGAGAAGTTGCCGAGCAATTGCCAGTACAGCAAGAATTGCCATTGGGTGGAGTTGCGAAAACAAGCGAAGACATTGCTAGGGAAAGAGCGCAATTGATAGCGAATGTGGAGGCACAAGCTGAACCAGGGCAGAAGATAAGTAAGTTTGCTGAAAGATTGATAGCCTCCGAACGCACGCCAGATGAAATAGCCAAGGCGATTGCTGACAATAGGGCATTGTATAATACATTCTCACCAAAAAGCATCGCAGAAAATTTGCAAAAATTATCTGCCCAGCAAAGAAATGTGTTTGCCCAATCAGATGATTTGGTTGGCAAGGTTGCGAAGCAAGTCAATTTGAATGAGGCGATTAATCTTAACGACATTCCGGCTGCCAAGGCTCAATTTCTTGAGGTTAGGAAGGGATATACAAATGCTGGGCAGTTGTTAAATGTGGCTAAACTTGCAATCACAAATCCAATTCATTATGCATTTACTTTGGAGAGAACTCTTGAAAGCGCGGCAAGGCAATATGCAACAAAGGGAGAGAGGGCAATTCAGGTTGCCAATGCTGCCAAGCAACTTACTCCAGAGCTTGAGAAAGAAGCTATAAACTTATTTAAGAATAAGCAGGCAGCGGAAAAGGCAATGCGAGAAGCCTACGACAAGGCAAGAACTGATTTCTCAAAAAAGGCGGATGAGATAGCCGAGCAACGCCAATCCGAAGCACTGCTGGCAAGTGGTAAGCTCGCTGAATTTGAATCTGGATTGTTAGCGAAACAATTGGGGATGCAAATACCAGATTATATCAGAGGTAATCTTTTAACTACGCTATCCCAAGGTGCAAACATATTGGGGAATACGGTCAATATGCCGACACGCGCTGCGACTAGACAGGTGGCATCGTTGTTGGATCAAATTGAAAGAAATATAATAAGGCCAGTTGCCACAAGAATACCTGGGGTAAAAGGCGTTGCTGAAAAGTATCTGGCAAAAGAGAGGCAGTTCATGTCTCCGCTGGGGCGAGGCTCGCTAGAAAGATTTATTGAAGTCGGGAAGGGCGGAGGCAGAGGGTTGAAGGAAGGAGTGGCTGGCCTTAAAACAGGCATATCTCCAGAGGGTCTTTTGTCTGGCGAAAACATACGAGGTTTTAGGCCATTGAACGCTTGGAAACAATTGTTTACTGGAAAGGGATTAGCCCAGCCTATTGCAGAAGGCATGGAAGGAACTGCAGCAAAGGCGATGGATCGGGCAAGGCTTCTTGCGGAAGGCACACTTGGAATCCCTCCAGAAGTTATGTTTAGGCTTTTGCAACTTGGAGATACTCCAGCAAGAAGAATGGCTCAAGCAAGACTGCTTACTGAAGCAAGGCAATTAGAGGGGCTAAAGGGCGAAGCACTTAGTCGCGCAGTAAAATATCCGACACAACTAGAAGTGGATAAAGTAGCGTCTGAGGTTGCGGAAGCGGTTTACCAGCAGGACACAAAGCTATCTAGGGGCATACAATACCTAGCAGAGCTTGCCCCAAAATATCTTGAGAAAATACCAGGAGTCGGACGGCCACTTGCTGGCGTGGCAAGAACAGCAACAACGGCAGTTCTTCCATTCCAAAAAACGCCGACAAATGTAATAGACGAAATTCTGCAATACTCAATTCCAGAATACTCTTTTATCCGTGGGCTTGCTGAACAAGGGCAAGGTAACTTTAGGCAGGCAAAACTACAATTTGCAAAATCTATAGTTGGTTACGCAATTGGAAATATCGCGGACATCTTGTCTAAGGCTGGAGTTATAACAGACGAAATGCCAAAATCAGACAAGGCTAGGGACGTGCAATTCCAAGCCGCGCCATCCAAAATGATAAACATTGATGGCGTAAAAAGGTTTTTGCAAACTGGATCTAGGCAAGAGATGGAGTCTGGAGATTCATTAAGATCGCTTGAAAGACTTGGCGTTGTTGGCGCAATTATGTCAACTCGCAACGCAGCCAATCAAGCGACTGAAGGCGGCACAAGATCATTGGGTGAAGCGTGGGGCGCAACACTTCCAGAAACTCTTAAATTTGGATTTAATCAAAGCTTTTTAAGAAATATGAATAGTTTGCTTGGCACAATTTCTAGGGGCGAAGCAAAAGATATGGACGCTTGGCTTGCGAATTACTACGGGGCGTTGTCGGCTGCGGTATTGCCAAATCAGTTAACATCAGTTTCTAGGTATATGAGTGAAAATATGCCAGACAAGATTCAGGTTAAGGACATAGAGGGTGGCGATTTTGGAACAAAGTCTTACAACATATTCAAGGAGGTGATCAAGAGAAAGTTGCCTGGAGGTGCTGAAGGTTTGCCATCAAGAATAAACGTATGGGGTGAGACAATACCTCAAACGCCAGAAGGCGTTGATCCATTTATATATAATTTCATAGATCCAACAAGACCAAGGCGGGTCACTTACGATGACATTACTCTAGCTGCCTATGATTTGTATAAGAAGACTGGCAAAACCGAAGGCATCCCGCAAGTTCCAGACCGAGATTTGCAGGTCGTGAAAAGAAGGACTGGTCAGAAAGCAAGATTTAGACTTGACCCAACGCTTTATGAGGAATATGCAAGCGCGGTTGGCAAGGCAAACAGGCAAGTTGCGGAACAACTTTTAGGTGATAAAAGATTTAGAAGGCTTGATCCAGAAGAACAAGTCAAAACGCTGTCTAATGCTTACAATAAAGCAAGCAAGACAGCGAGAGAAAACTTTATCAGAAAGAACCAAAGAAGTATAGAGTTTGGACAGGAGTTATAATATGGCAAAATTCAACGTAAACCCAAGTAGGGATGTTCTCACACCACAAATGCGAGAATCAATGAATAGGATTTTAGAAGGAAGAAATATGGAGAAAGATATGACTAATCGTTCTATTGCTGAAGATTTAACCAACAAGCCATACGTACCAGTTCCAGAGGATATTCGCGGAGAGTCTTCTCGCCTATTGCTTGAGCCTGCTGGTGCTGGCGAAGTCGGCACTACAGTAGGTGGCGCGCCAAATACTAGGGCAATGATGGATGCGGATTTGCGACAACAAATAGAGGGCAAGTTTAATGAAGGTGCTGGCGGTGCGCCAGCCAGCGCAATGCCATACCAAGGGCCAGCCACATCAAGACCAGTGCAACCTCGCGGAACTAGGGCAGGGACTGGGAATGCGCTCAATGATTGGGTTGCCAATAATACCATTAACTGGGAGGCGAGAAGGGACAAGCAAGGGAATCTAGCTGTATACGACAT
>Ga0209651_1000510_pt1 | contig 13853 bp, 15 predicted proteins | sample LauGreFBDMM110SN_2_FD_188216 | JGI IMG/M metagenome (GOLD analysis project Ga0209651, IMG submission 188216) | Freshwater lake microbial communities from Lake Michigan, USA - Fa13.BD.MM110.SN (SPAdes) (version 2) | ecosystem: Environmental > Aquatic > Freshwater > Lake | place: Lake Michigan... | reverse complement strand
ATCTTGAATCATGTCGCATACGTCAAAATCCGAGGCCTGCGCGTTGAGTAAGCAATTGACCCGGATTGTACGCGAGAACAGTGGTTTGACTACGACCGAGGCCAAGACTTCGCTCTCGGATCATCTACGGGCGGTGGACGATCGGAAGGCACAGGCCCTTGAGTTTTATCTAAGAGCGTGTGTGTTGAGATTGGATAGCTCCACGTAAAAAATGCGACGTATGCCTGTGCGTGTTTCCGACAGTACCACGCGGTTGCCTGTATGTTGGCGTTTGACCTAGAAACCACTGGTTTAGACCCGGCTCGCGCTTCGATAACGTGCGCGGCTGTGTTTGACCCGTCCTTTGACATAAAACGGGTCTTTTTCTTCAGAGGAGACGCGGCAGACGATGAAAGAGAAACGTTCATGCGTCTCCTGGACCACGCCCCCCGACTGTGCTCTTTTAATGGAGCGGCTTTCGATATTCCATTTCTCATCAGGCACTTTTCTCCGTCGATAGATAGGGTGGCGGCCTGGAGGTTGAAGCTCAACGACGTGTACGTCGCCTGTAAATGGGGTCTGGGTGTGACGTTCCCTCTACAGACACTCCTCGAGTGCAACGGATTGCAGGGTAAGACGGGCTCTGGAGGGGACGCCGTCCGTCTTTTCCAAGAGAAGCGGTGGGAAGTACTAGGGGCTTACTGTATGCATGATACTTGCATGACACATGTTGTATCCTCTTCTCATGCGATAACCCTACCTAAACCCGTTGGTTTGACCCTTGATTTGGCAAATGGGTGTTTTCGTTTGATCGACAGCGATGTGGTGCAGACATCCGTCTGGTCGCAGTATTAAAGTCGACAAAATGTACATGAAACGAAACCTGCTTTCATGTCAAGTACGCGCTATGAACCTTTTTCAGTTCGTATATTCCAGGAACTTATAGCCAAATACGACGGAGCGTTAATTCCTGACGCAAAAAACCTGAATAACTCTTTGGCGACACAGAATGAGAAAGGGGACCTAATCAAAATACCTTTTATCGTCTGCAATATGATGAACCCTTTGGCCGATTCAACCCTCTCGGTTTTGTATGTGTATCTGTTTGGTAGAGTTTACAGTGATCGATTCGTGACTGCGGATGCGAAATTCAGTGAAGTATACGTAATCTTCCCAGGTGACATCCATTTCTTTGCGAACGTCCAAAGGGGGTGGGATCAGGCCGATAGACTAAATGAAACAGAGCAGTCGGTGATATGGAAGTATATTCGCTTCAAGTTGCGCAATGGCACCAGACTAATAGATATACCCGCTGCTCTTACCACGAAAGGAACGCCTGCATCGTTTGTAGATGATGCACTACCTCATACCATAAACATGGATGGTGGAACAAGTGGAGTGCTTGATACACCTTTTCAATTTTTAACTGGTCTGGCCCCTTTCATGTCTCCGCTTTATTACCGAGACACGTCCAATGCAGCCTATGACGTGAAATGAGCAAAAGTGAGCGTATGCTCGCGATATGCACAGATGGTCCCATCCGTCACCCATGCGCTGGTGAGCATAGATTTTTTTATGGCTCGCTCGACCCATTCAGCGAACAAAGGGATCTTATCGGCGTGCAAGACCTTCGGAAGCAGTACCATTGCACATTCGATATCCAGGATCGAGGCCAATTGAGCTGATCTGAAAAAAGACAATGAACCGTAGAAGCGCATCGTTATATGCGTAGACGATACTTCAGACGAGAAGTCAGCGTGGATACTGTTAACTTCCTGTTGTTTTCTTTTACAAAATCTAGACCCTTGGAAAAGAAACCGGTTGCGAGGACGTTTGGCGTTCTCGACTGACACGGCCTCAGCCACATCCCCTGACACAAGAACCACGAAATGTGTTCTGATCATTGGATAAGACGCCCTCGTTTCGTGCTCGGATATCTTGTACCAATACTCTTGAATATCCCGTACCCTGAGAGACCTAGGGTGGTATTTGACGACGGAATTGCTGCATAGATGACTGAATACGAATTCATTGCGATGGGAGTTCGGCGTCTTGAGGTACACGGCGCATGGGAAAGGACTCGTGTGCACGTACATGGTCGGTTATCAGCGAGTCTGTGTCGGGGACACCCTTCGTGGAAGGCTCCCTGTTTTTTACGTCGACACTCGCTTCGTTGTTCATACTACTACCGGAACGATGGTTTTGTACAGCTGCGAAGTGTGGTGAATGCCTGAACATTGCCAACTGCAGCGTGGCTTTGGTGTAATAATCCCCGTCCATCCGCAGATTGTCGATGATGGTTTGCACCCCATGGATGCGGTACGTATCCCGGTGACAGTATTGCCCATACGGGTAAGAAAAATGTATATGCAGTTGATATACACTAGGAGGGTAATGAACATACGCCATAACCTGGTCTTCCTTGATCCCTGTGCGTTTTTCTATGGCTTCCATGCATTTACTCAGCATGTTTACCAACATAGGGACGTGTCGTCCTCGGAGGTCTCTGAGAGATCTGAGCCCAGTTTCAGTGATGATGGCGAGCCAGTTCAGTATTTGCACCCCCGTCCTCCCAGTATCCTGCCCTATATGAGCAGAGTGGTATCGTTTACAATGGCGTACCCCCCAACTTTGGAGTGCCCGCCTGTATCGGTTGACGCGTTCAGTATCGGGGAGCAGGATAAAATCACTTGTATGCGTGATCACTTGGTCTTTTTCTTGAGTCCCCGCGATGATGTAGTGTATCCATTGTTTACTTCCTCTGCTCAGTTCTTGTTCCATGAACTGTTGCACGTGCGAGGATTGGAATAGCTCGGGTGTCTCTTGAACCATGACATAATCGTGAGATATCTGCAGCGGATGCTGTGGTATGACGGCACCACAAGAATCAGACAAGGCGCGCGTAATTGTGGTATTACGACTTCATTCGCCCGTTGTATCGTGTGGCGTAAATACCAACCGCCTTCTTCACTGTGGGGGGCCAGTGGTCTCGATGACGGGTGAAATAGTCTCGAAGTCACGAAGCGGGTTGGCCTCGGCCGTTACCACCGTCTGTTCACATACCAGGCTCTCCCTCAAGCGATATGTTTCTTCGTGTGAATACTTCGTAAGAAGTTTCCGAGCGTTCTCGTGCTGCCGGGGTACAGTGGTCTCTGGTTAGACATTTGTAGTTGATATACGTATACAGGGGCATGATACTGGAACCTGTGTCTTCGCTCGTTCCATCCGAGCGCTTAGATTTTTTATCCTTTCGCATAGAGTCTCTTGTGTAATTTTTTTGTATGGACGTGGGGGTGGTCGCTTCGTAATCGCGCCAGGCCGTGGGTGGGCCCTGTGTTTTTTGTCTTTTCGGACAGGATCTTGAATAGCGGGTAGTTCAGATGAGATAGCGACACTCTCTTGGGCTGTGCTCATAGTTGAACCACCTTTGCACGGGCACTTACTACCTGTGCAGTGTGGCCCACACAGTTTCGTTTTTCTTTTTTTTCCAGGCTGTTTTTTGTGTGTATGCAATGACCGGTCTGTCGCACACTAATAGTCGAAACAGCTGGTTGGGGGAGCACCCCCGACTGTTGACTTTTTGTATGGCATGTGATATCAAAGGGAGGATACCTTCACGCCTTAGCCTGCGTAGTATTAGAAGGACCACCTGTGAACAGAAAACTCCGTCTTTTACCCAAGTCTCAGGTTTTTGACAGTCGAGATCGTGTTCGAACGGCAGTGCCAACTGCATCCAACACTGCCATAGATCCTGACTGTTGTATGGTAACGCAAGCGATATGATCTGTAGTACGATTGAATACACGTGTTTGTACGCTTGGAGAGAATGTAATGGATAGCGGACGGTAGTCCATATTTTCTGCGCCCCGTGAGCGAGGCTGAAGCTGTCAGAAGGGCTGAACCCGGTTGTATTATCCCTAGCAGCGTACGCACGCACACCTCCCTTACCGTCTGCTAGGATAAGTTCGGTGTGTACAAAAGGTCCATTCGTAAAATAGGATACAACACTATCTCTCGCGACATGAGGGGAGGCGTGTCTGAATGACACTCCAATCCATGGGCTTGTGGGTTCTATCATACACGTAATGCGTGGCTGGCGATGATTTTTCAGGGCTTTAATATCAGCGTTTCACTCTAGACGTGGGTCGGAGTTCCACTCCTTCCAGCTGTCTGGCGTTGGCACAGCATCTGACCGCATCGGCTCGGGGTGTATGACGTTGGCAAAAATAGAATGACCGCATTTGGGCCGTGAGATGATCGACTCGCCTGATCGGGTTTGCTTGTGAACTTTCACCGCATACGCAACATAGACCCTTCGGTTGTTTCCCGTGTCTCTGTTTCGGGCTAGCATCTTGGCACAAACATCCTGGGGTGTCGCCTGTAGCGGTCCCACCCCATGGTTGCTGTCTTGGGCTCGTGTAGGGCTGGACGGTGACACATTCCGGACACACGAAAAACGTGGTGGCGTGATACCGCATCGTGCGACCGAGCAGATCAACGTACACGATATCTCTGGACAGGCACGCGGCGCATACCATGGAGCGCGAGACTGTATCCAGACGCAGTTGTAGCCGAGAAGGAGCGGCGGTCGTGTGCTTGCGTGTGAATATGCATTTTACGCATATAGGCCAATGCGTCTGCAAGTAACTGGCCCTGCATTTCGTGATTCCTTTGCGTCGAATCCCATCCAATTGCATAGCCTTGAGATTGGATGGCAGCGGGGTGACGCGAACTTCTTGCTGCACCCAGCGTATGATACCCCCTGGTACTCCGATGTCCATCCCAAGTAATGCAAATTCGTTTGGGGTAGGCGTGGGCCCCAGTTGCGGGGTATTCCACGCCCTACTCAGCATTGAGTCAGTGACACGTGTCGTGCTACAAGACAGACTCTTTGTGAATTGTGATGTTTCCGCTGTATTCCCTGTATTTCCGAGGTTCTGTCCCCCCCCACGTTTCAACCGGGTGATGCGATCCATTTTCCCCTTACATTCGGCGATTATTTCCGGCCACGTGGGGGTCTCGTCTCCAGTATCGATCCATTGTCTCAGTTCGTCTGCGAGCGGAGGGATGCGCTTGTAGAATGCCTGGATGTGAGGGTCTCCTTCGCAAATCACTTGAAACAGGGTAGGCATGAACATCGGGAGCACCCGTGCCATGTACTCCATACATCCGAAGAGTATTAGCGCCTCGTTTTTCACGCAGAATTCAGTCTGCCTCTCTCCAGGGGATACCATGATCTCGCGGAGGTGGGAGAAAATCTTGGCCCTGACGCTGAAGCGGGGTTTTTTTACACATCCGCTGTACAATCCGAGGAGCAGTCCTAAAACCAACCCTATCAACGGAGACTGGGAGTCGGTGAACGAGACGGGACGGGCGAGGTGGCGAAATCGAGGGATGCACAATTCCACCACGAGCTTTAGCGAAGAGCTTGTGGACTGTTCGCGGGTCAATACACTATGCAAGACTGCTCCTAGGTCAGGCATCGTAGTATGATGGGGAGCGTCCGCCAGAGGCATTTGCAACCACGCGAGAGGCACGACGGGGCGTTGGCATGTCATACTCATGCCCACTGAAGGCATAAGCAGGTATGTGTTGATTTGTCTCTCAGCCGCATCAGCAGATACGGCGCCGGTGCGTGCCAGATTGTGCAGTCTCTCTATGTGGGTGTTCATTCGAGGGCATTGTGGGATGAACGAGTCTTCCCTGTCATTCTCGTGTTTTCCCCCCTCAAGCAGGGATTGTGGTACGATTTGTAGTACACCACCAGAATGCAATCTGTGAATGATGAGGCCTTGATGCGGCTTCAGATTGCTTCCGTGCTTGAGGGGCGTTGAAAATCCTCGAAAGCCACCCTGTGTTGACGTAGCGACTTTGTGCCGCCATGAGAAACCACTGAATATCGATTCCTTTGATGGGACATGGACGGCACAGGCATACATGTAAGTCCCACAGCAGGCGGCGACACTAGCACACACTCCACTGCGTACTCGCCGGGTTGGCCAAATATTACCCCGTATCGTTGAATGAGTCCCTTGGTCGGCCGGTTCAGGTAGCACATGTCATAATAGCATTTCTGGGTCGAGGCTCTCGAGCAGAGGACGCACATCTGGGGTTGATCACTGTCGTTTGGTAAGCGGAGCTCCACCCCGATGAAAGGGGCTGTGCGATCGATCAGCATGCATTCGCATAATTCCCCCATTGCGCACGCCTGTTCCCCGGCGACTGATTGGCGCATGAAGGATTCCTCGTATGCCTTGGTCAGTATGGGCACGTCCTGGACTTGCTGGTCCGTGTTTCCGAATAAGTTTTCGAGCATAGCCCGGTAGGGTATGCGGGCCAGGATATGGTCCAGCGCGGCATCGGGCAACGTATCTGAGTTTGCCCCCCCTGTTCCGACGGTTGCAGGTTGGTTCAAGCGACGGAGAATCGTTTGCTGCAGGTCTGAGTGAAATTGGACAAGCGGTAGCATACGTGCTGACGTTTTTTCGTCTGTGTCTTCAAGAAAGGTGCGTGTCTTGCGTTTTTTCCCCATGGTACTGGGATCCCATGTGGCGGGGAACATGGGTCTCTGGGCCTGGTGCAGACCCCTTTATCGGTCACACAGGCACGCGTTCAAGTCATTTTTTTAGACGGGGTCTCAGGCCCATGATCCAGAATCTGGAAAGCAATCAAAATGGATATGAGTGTAGGGGCTGGGTCGTTGTCCAAGGCGAAGCGCGCTGCATCCAACACGGCTATGACCCCTACATTGGCTGCGGCGTTGGCGGCAAACGTCTTGCCAGCGCTCGAGGGTCGAGTATCCACGACCCATGCACCCCAGAAACCGACGGCCACTAACCACGGGGGCACCGTGTGGACTACGTGGTCGTTTGTGACTGCAAACACCGCGAACCTGTACATGCGTCTGAGCACTGGATATTGAGCCACAAACGGCGCGGTCAGGTACAGAAGGAGCAGGGCAGCAGGGAGAAGCGTCTCTTGTGGCAATGCTGCTCGGATCCAGCCCATGAATGTCTCGACTGTAACCAATTGCATCAGTGCATTCAAGTTGCCTGTCGCGATTCCTAGCGTCGCAGGTATCACGGACAATGCCCAGGCAATGGCAAGGGCCTCGTCCTGGAATGCCCGAATTGCGGCCGTGATGTTGGAGACTAGAACATACTGTGCAGCCATGCTGGGCTCGCTTCGTTGTGAGGCGTACCCGGCAAAGAATACGCAGAGCAGGTTGAAACAGGTGGTGATTGGGTCGTCGGGGATCGTCACGTACCCCAGCAGTGTATCGAGCGTCACCGTGCTGAGTACCTGGTACAACAGAGAAGAGACGACCTTGACAGATGAAAGAGAGTCAGACGAAGACAATGCAGAGACTACCGTTGTGAGTGCGATGCTCATGAGAAGGACGTCTTCATGGGGGATCAATCGCAGCAGTTCCTCGCTGCTCTTTGTGCCAAGCAAAGCCACTACTCCCTGTTCAACCCCTGTTGCCATGATACTTGGCAGTTTTTCCGTCATGTGTGCCTGTGCGAGGCGTCCCCGCGGATCCCGTATTTAAGTAGGATCTGTGACCTTTAGGTCGAGGTGTCTCGCTCGGCATTGCCTGTGATGAGTGCGCCTTACCGAGCTATCACTTCTGTTCCGGATCATGGACATGCGTGGCATAATGGGGACTGCCCGAGCGTGCCGGGGCAAGGGGGGATAGGTCCTGTAGGAAACGGTAATGTCGGGGGGACCACGGTGCCACAGGGTACCGTGTTGACGCGTACGCTATATGTCAACATTTCAGGTAGTCTAGGGGCCCTGGAGATGGCAGGACCGTCTGCGGGGACATGGAAGCTGGTGGATGGACGCAGTATCAATGTGTTCGGGATGGGTTCAGACGTGGATGCTCAGGTGCCCTTCCCCCCCCCATATGTTCATGTCAGACAAGGTAAACACCGCGTGTGTGTGGCAGGTGGCACATAATCAGTTGAGGACAGCTGTGATCCATGAAGTCCAGGTTCTGCAGGATCGTTCGACTTTCCCGGTGGGTTTGGGCGTTCATGTGAATTGTGTTCCGACACACGAGATGACCGACCTGGGGGAGAGGTATGCATACACCGTGCTCCCTAAAGGATTTAGTAGCACCCCACAGACCATTTACCAGTGCGACGTAGGGTACGAAGACGGCGTGCAGTGGCGTAAGCATTTCGCCAAGTGGAATGCTACCAACCTCGAGACAGAAGGTGTACTAAATGTCGAGAACAACCCCTGGGTCTTTGTCCACCAGGACCATCCTGTCATCTCTCTCCTTCGACATAATTCGGGTATGATCGGGTGTCAGATCGACGATCAGCCTAAGATCGATGAGCAGTATTTCAAAGTGACGCGGCAGGTGCTCGCGGCGTGCTGCTCGACGCTTCGAGCGAGTGTCCTGAATAAGGTGACGTCCAACGACCTAAGCCTCTTCCAAGTGCAGATCAAGCGCCTGAATTCAGAGCACTGGGATGAAATGAACAATGATATCGAGGTGGCTGGAGGTAAGCCAGCTCTGAATAAGAGTGAGGCTGAGGCTTTCTTAACGACGCCTTATGCCTATACCGCACGGATCCGGATCAAATACGAACTGCAGGCTCCGTCATGAGGCGGACGTGACAGGCAGGGTGTACTATTTAAGATTCGAAGGCGGGGGGGGCTGGTGACAGAACATGGTTCGTTCCGTTGTTTGTCATTCCACCTCTGCATTCGTGTTCTGTTTGCTCGCCATTGCTTTTGTAGGGGTGGCGCATGCAGTGCCTGCACAGGAAAGCATCCCCACGACATCCCCGTCACCGGAAGTGTCGTCTGATGTATTCGACGGGCCAGGCGGAGACGGCACTGCACCTCACCCGGTGCAGGTGGCTTCTCAGGCATTGGAGGAGGCGGTCAGAGACTTTCCGCTGCACCAGTCTGATGACGGGATGACTGGCACTCCGTCGGCTGCCCCTGTTGGTAAGCCGTGAGGAAGCCCTACCATGTCGTTTTGTCAATGAATGCCTCTTTTCACGTGTATCCTCTGTTCGTGTGCGTGTGTAGATCGAATGTCGTGATGGTGCGTGTATATAAACCATACGTGCTTCTAGCCCTGGTAGAATATGCTGGGTAGTACGCAGGTAGATCGGTCCAATGCCGTGGGGCATACTCCGGGTTACATCTCAGAGGTGAACCCGGGTATGACCGGTGGGAACACGTACACTGCCGCGTCGAGCGAGCCATCTATCCAGGATTACGAAAATATCTTCGGACCGTCCGCCCGTGATATCAAGACAGACCTCCAGCGATTCAAGCGACATGGTAGATGGCATCTCCCCGATGTTCTAAAGGGCCCCAATCCGTGGCTCACAGACCGTATTGATGGCCTTATCACGGACGCCACCAACTCCCCGTTTACGACCAAGATCCTCCCGTACCTGTACAAGGAGGATCCGGACGGCAAGTTCACATGGAATGTGTGGCAATTCGACGAAGGGATGGCCTCCCGCGTACCGTATGAGTCAGCTGCGCGGCATCTTACACAGTCCAAGCGCTCGTTTGAGGGTTACATGGTGCGTCATGGTATGGCTATAGTCCTCGAGCACAATTTCATGATGTCCCCAAAAGGCAGGGAAAATTTCAAGAATCAATTGAACCAGCTTATAGGAAGTATACAGTACTCTAATGATTTCGACGTGCACATGGCTCTTGTCCTTGCACCGTCGTATCAGAAGACTATGCGCGAGAAGTACTTCACCGTGGAAAAGACAGCGGGGCAGATATGCAGAGATTACTGTGATCTCTTCGGGATGTTACAGAAAAATGTCAACGCGCTGGATATTCTCATTGAGGAGGCGAAGGCCATCCTTAAGACATGGTGCGTCGTTTTTGTGTTCTCCCTGTGTCGCGTGTTTTTCTCACCTATCGTGTGCTTTACAGGGGCGGGCCGATGCCTGACTTTCTGTTATGTAACTCGAAGCTGACGTTCCAGTTGACGATGACCCCAGAAAAGACGAATTACATCACTCAGGGTGCTGATGGGGTTAAGCGTTTGAAACAAGGACCCGACATTGCCAACTATAGGGGACTTTCAATCATACATTCAAGAGCGTTTTCATTGGAAGTGGGGCAGCAGCCTCGGGATATCCTCCGTCGGAGAGTTCGTACGGCAGAATACTACCGAATTACACCGCATAAGGACAACCACAAGCGTGAATTTGAATTGTACACCGAGGAGAGGGATGGACATTTCACCCTTTCGTTTTCGGATCTCTTGAGGATGGCCATGCACAGAGGGTCTGACATCCCTAGAAGTAGCGACTTTTTCAGCGCAGACGCGTTTCCACATGGAGGATCGAGTGGGCAATACGGACTGAACAATCACGCCCGCCTGCAGCTCGCATACACTGAAGTCACGCGAGGCCGTGCAGCAGCCCCTACGCTTCCAATATTGGGTGCTCCGGTAGCACCAGGACCAGACCTAAGTCTAGAAGATATGGCATTTATTGCTGATCAGTCAAAGTTTGCTCTCGATATTATGAGAGGCGGGAAAATGAGACCTCTCATGGCGTTGTTTGGTGACGAGGGAGATAACCGACACACGTTTCCTAAAGAAGAAGTGAGCTGGCGCGTGATGCCTCTCACATTCGATATGGGCATCCATCACATTGCTCCCGAAGGCAATAGATTCCCTGCATGGGAACCGTGGAAGGACGCACTACTGAAAGCCGGTATTCCTGAGGATTATCTCGCCCCTGGCAGTATGTCATGTGTCCCTCGACTTAAACCCCGCATGGAATCCAGCTTATTTGACCAATTGCAACGCGTCAATTTGCAATATCCGTTCAAAGCCAGGACAGTGGCGCGCGTAGGGACCCCTGATTGGTATATATCTTTTACATTTTACCAAGAGATTTATCGCCGTCACGGTGTAAATATGGGCTATTTCCATAGACGTGTTGAAGATTTGCTAGAAAATATCCGCCAAGGTTCTTCTGTCACAATTGTAGAAGGTAATAGCGCAAGAAATGTGCGTCTCCAGACCGTGAAAACCCTAACCGGTCTGACCGTAACCCCCCAATCCAGTGATGATATGTACGTTGGTGACCATTTCCTATCACAACGAGGCTTAAAAGGATGCGTGAACCATGAACTCCAATTTATTCCATCAGAATCCTTCCCGTTGATCGCGGATAAAATGACCTCACATAGTCTCGGGGCTTTCTTGGCTAGGTCAATCATTATGACATATGATTTTCTGGAACCTCTGCTACGAGAGTACGACGTGGAGGGTACGACTGTGACCGGTTTGGATTATATGCAAAACTACTTGGATATACATGGAATTCGCACAGATGCTGGTGATTCCAACTCGACCATGGCTGCTGTTTTTCAACAGACGGTGGGGAATCTACTAGGCTGCCCAAGTTCATTTTTAGAATGGAACATAACCGAAACGCAGTCTACCTTTGTACAAACAATTACCACTTTACTGGGAAGACTCCAAAAGAAGTCAGCGGCAACTCAAGGAGCTATGTATCTAGCCCGTTCTTTCATAAGTACATGGCCGATGGGGGTGACCACACGCTCGCATTTTCTGCACCCCGCGTCGAAGTTTGCCCTTTCTGTTGCAGGTCCCCGGAAAGCCGGTTCTATGCACGATGTGCTCAATAGATTATGTACTAGCACATACGGGTGTTTGAATATGAAATGTCTTCGTTATTTGGCTACTGAATGCCAGTCGCGGGTATCAATGATGGCTACGCATCATTTCATGGCCCCTGTGCTGAAATTTTTTACCCCTCCTCTTCCATTGGAATTTGACAGGCTTACGGAAAGTGATGCATCCACGTCTGTGGAATGGCAGATTTTCTGTGATTGCATACGTAAGAGGATATATGAGGACCCGGTGACCACTATAATTGACAAATTTCCCAAGGATTCTCCGGAGTTAAGTAAAAACTTGGAGTGGAGACCATTTGAGATGATGACGGATGAAGGGACTGAAGATCTGCTAGACTGCTGTAAGCAATATCCCAATTATTTTGTAAAAGAGGGGTTTCCGACTGAAGCGGTTGACGCACAAGGCAGTGACGACTTGGTTCTGAACTTGAACGCGTTCTTCAAACGGCAGCGTGTTACACCTCCTCTTCCAGCTCCTTCAAACGAAGTGAAGGAAGCTCTTGCATCCCAAGTGGAAATCGTCATCGTGCGTCCCAATATCGAGCACAATATGCTGGGTATCATCATGGGACTGGCAGGCAGCGAGCTAGGCTACACGTTGTGGGGCCAGACGGAGCTCTCGTGTTACGACGATTCAATGCACGGCATCTGGGGAATGAGTTACAAGTACCATGAACGCGCTGTAGTGTTTAACGAACGGAATTTGGTACGTCTGTGGGATATCGCGTATGACGGGTACAATGGAGGCAAAGACGACACCTTTGTCAACTGGATGAACCCTGACGATCCCAAAAACGGACTGAATGTATTCCGTGAAGCAACACTGGATCTCGGTCGCAGCTATAGGGGGCCTTCCATGATGGTCATGGCTTTCGTGCACGACAGACACGAGGTCGGGGACGATGGTAACTCGCTAGTTGATACCTATTTCAGACGCAACTGGCCATCGCCCATAGTGTTCCACGACACCCACGACCCCAAACGAGCCGCTGGCCCGGCCAATGAGACCCTACCGCTTGACTACGAGAACCTGCAGGTGTTGGACGTGTCAGACTTCCGTGTCTTCAACAACCCGCTGTACACCCACTCGTACGGGGCGTATCGCGCCATGATGCCCGCCTTCCATGAGCTCCACAAGATGCGCAAGTCCGCTGGGCAGGCCAGCGCTGACTCCGAGACTCACACGGACTGCCTGGCGTTCCAGGGATCTATGCGCATCAAACAGGACGGCCGTGTCTTGCAGGAGATCCAGGGGAGCGGTCATCACGGCCCTGACTACGTCGGCGTTGCATCTGTGCGAGCGGGGAAGGGTATCAAGTACAACGGGGGAGCCCCTGCGTTGACGCACATGGTGTGACACCAGGCTGGTACAAGGGAATATAAGGATTACATTTTGCGTCCGCGTTCGCGAATATAAGCGCGCGCAGTGTCCCGTACATTCGAGCGCTTCACGCACGGTCATCACCTTATGAATTTACTCTATCGCTCACCGCACGCATGGGGGTACATGCTCCCCCATTGCGTGCTCATGCTGGCCTTCGTCTCTCAGTTTGCTGCCGCCCAGACTTCTCCGTCATCCTCTACTATTGCCCGCACGACGATCAACTTCGAGATCATAGGTGATGTCAACGTTACTGCTAATCTCACCCTGTGGAACGAATACCCTGTGCTCGTTCTCGACACAGTTTATTCTGCGTTGGCCTCGCTTCTGAACGATGTGATGCCAGGAACGACGCCACGCCGGTCGACGATGACGTCAACGCCTAAGCCGGAGGTGGTGGAGGAGCCCATGAAATGGTACTGGATAATGCTCATTGCTATAGGAGGAGCCATCGGGGTGGTGGCCATAATACTGGCCATATACTTTGGCATAGAGGCGTCCAAAGCGAAGAAGGTCCGCGAGGAGCTACCTCTCCTCCGACCAGAAGACCCTGCAGCCCCTCACGCGGAGGAAGGGTCGCGGCCTGTGAGTGTAGCTTCCTCTCTAGCCTTTCGATATTCACAGTCTGGGGGAGGATACGCCAAGGTCATCCAGGTCCCCATTGTGTGCAACAAGGCCAGAGAGGGAGCCCTTCCTGCCTCTTGACGCAGAGTTTTTCAGAGCTACTCACAGAGTACTCCCGAATGAACGGCTGTTACGACATTCCTGCTCAAACTCCAACCAAATGTTCCCCCCCGAGTCTGCCCCCCCACCACCTTCTTCC
>Ga0209651_1000509_pt1 | contig 13910 bp, 9 predicted proteins | sample LauGreFBDMM110SN_2_FD_188216 | JGI IMG/M metagenome (GOLD analysis project Ga0209651, IMG submission 188216) | Freshwater lake microbial communities from Lake Michigan, USA - Fa13.BD.MM110.SN (SPAdes) (version 2) | ecosystem: Environmental > Aquatic > Freshwater > Lake | place: Lake Michigan, USA... | reverse complement strand
GGGGTGGCTTTTCCTGGGCATAAAAGTTGTCGCACCCGAATAAAAAAAGCCCAACTGTCAGAAGATTAAAATACACACCCCTTGCCATTGCCGAATGCTGGTAACCGCCTGAATTGGTTCAACCAGTTGTTGCTCATAAAATTAACAACTTGTGAAGAGTCATTGAACTGTCACTACAACTTATTGGATTCGAGTTCACAAGATATAGTATTGAAAGTGAAGTTGACCTTTGGTTCTGACGAAATGAATTCAGAAAAGAGGGGTGCTCATGAGAACCGCAATTCGGCGTTCCCTATGCCTTGGCTTTTTTTTGGCAGTCGGGATCAATTCTCACTCTTGGGGGCAAGGATTTGGGGGCATTCGCGGTCAGGTGGTTGATTCCGACTTCGGACAACCCATCGCGCGCTCCTCTGTCGTCATCTTAGACACGCCGTTCGGAGCCATGACGGATGATCAGGGAAACTTCACCATCAGCGGTGTTCCCCCTGGAGCTTACACTCTCAGCGTTCGGAGTGGAGGATACCTTCCCAAGCTGGTTCCTGGGATCAGCATTTCCTCGGGTACGTTCAATGATATTCGGGTTGAAACGATTGCTGAAGTCGAGGAGATGGAGGAGCTGGTCGTCCCGGGTGAACTGGAGAAGACTTCAGAAGTTGGGCTTTTAGCGGAACGCCAAGAAGCGACCGCAGTGATGGATACGATTGGGGCTGACTTAATTTCTAGGTTGGGAGCAGCGACAGCTGGGCAGGCCCTCAAATCTATGGTCGGCACTTCAGTGGTGGACGGAAAATATGTTGTGATTCGAGGTCTGAGCGACCGTTACGTAAATACTCTTTTGAATGGGGGCAGATTGCCAACCTCCGATCCTGATAAAAGAGCCGTCAACGTGGATCTTTTTCCTGGATCCGTTCTCCAAAGCATCAATACCTCAAAAACATTTACCCCCGACCAGGCCGGGGATTTCACCGGTGGCAGCGTGGATATCCGCACCAAGCAGTTTCCCGAAAAACCTTCTTTTGGCATGTCGGTGGGGGTTGAGTACAATAGCCAAGCTACATTTAATCCCGACTACCTGACCTATGAAGGAGGAGGAACCGGGCCATTTGGATTTAGAGCCAACCAGCGGCAGATTCCTGAAAGTGTTCTTAACGACCCGGTTCTATCCTCCTTGCCTGCTGCCAATCCAGAAACCCTCGACATCTCCGACCCTGGGGATCTGGAAATTGCCCAGAATATCAATGATGCCCAAATCCAGCTTTCCCCCGTGGCAGCGGCTAAACGGCAAGCTCCTGGCCCCAACTACAGCGTAAACCTGCAAGGTGGTGACTCCGTGGAGTTTGGGCCAGACCAGTTTTTTGGGGCCTTTGGAGCGTTTAGCTACAAGCGGGAGTATTCTTATTTACCCGAAGCCACGCGCGCCAATTATCAGACACAAAATTCCCTCGCGGGGTTTCAGCTGATTCCCACCTTGGTTCTTTCTGACGACAAAGGAACCGAGGATGTTCTCTGGGGAACCCTTTTGGGATTGGGGTACCAACCCGAAAAAGATCAAAAGGTCTCGATGAATATCCTGTTCAACGAACAGGCCAGCGATGTGACTGATTTTCAGACCTCCGATTCCTGGTTCCAGCGGAATCCATCCGATGGGCAACAAGCCCAGTTCACCACGCTTCAGTATGGCGAACGTCAGTTGGTCTATCTTCAAGCGAATGGGGAGCACGTGGTCAAGCCCCTGCGGCGGATGAAGATCGACTGGGTAGGCAGCCTAGGCCAGGCGAAGCTCAACGAGCCTGATCAAAGGCTTTTTCAAACCATGTATCTAACCAACAGTGGCGTTTATACGCCCTTTAGCGGAGCAGGAGGTGACGATCCCACTTTCACCCAGAGCAATTCCCCCCTCCAGCGATACTCTCGGGAACTATCCGAGGACAGCTACAACGCGATCGTCAATTTCTCCGTGCCTTTTTTCGATGATCCAAAGGAGTCAGCTAACCCCAGTAAATTTAAGACCGGTTTTTACTTGGACAACTCCCAGCGCTCTTATAACCAATCCCTTTTCGACTACCGATATGGGGACTCTGGTGATCCGCCCCAATATAATACCTTTGGTGGGGCGGGCGACCCTACGGGCGGGTTGACCTGGGGGGATGTTTTCCTGAATCAGGACCGCTCCGGCCTAGTGAATCCCACCGGTGCCTTGGGTAACGAGCGACCCTTGTCTTGGTCCCTCTTTAACGCCACCGCGAATGGCGGCTCTTTCTACAACGCCAGCCAGCAGGTAATCGCTTCCTATGTCATGACGGAGCTCAAACTATTTCCTCAGCTCACCCTCACCGGAGGAGCCCGTTTTGAAAATACCAATATCAAGGTCGATGGAGAGGAGTCGCTTCTCTTCCCCGACCCGAATGTGAAAATCCAGCAACTCGACCTGCTACCGGCCGTGGGGGCCACCTTTCAGTTGATGCAGGATGTCAACTTACGTTTTGCTTGGTCGCAGACGCTGGCTCGCCCATCCTTTAAGGAGATGGGGCCTGTGGTTACCCAAGACTTCTCCGATTCCCAGATTTTTGTGGGAAATACAAATCTGAAGCTCTCATCGATTAACAACTATGACTTTCGGGCCGAGTACTTTCCCCGCGCGGGAGAAGTCCTCGCCGTAAGTCTCTTCTACAAGGATATTCAACGCCCCATTGAACAGTCGATCTTCACCATTGGTCAGACCCAGTTCTTTCAGTACGTCAATAATTCGGAAGCCCAAGTCTGGGGGCTAGAGGTGGAGGCTCGTAAACGCTTGGACCAGATCGACCCCATCTTGAAAAACTTTTCGCTTAACTTCAACTTCACCTACATCCAATCTGAAGTGGCTTTGACCGATGGCCAAATTCAAGCCAAGCAAGCGGAAGGCATCTTTGAAACTACCCGACCCCTTCAGGGACAGCCTCTCTACATTATCAATTCTGGACTCAGCTACGACGACCAGGAGCTGGGCTTCTATGCGGGGCTTTTCTACAACGTCACCGGCCCACTTCTTTATGCGGCCGGCGAGAATCTTCCTGATATTTATGAGCAGCCGGCCCCAACCCTCGACTTCAATCTCACCCAATCTTTTGCTGACCAGTGGAGAGTGACCTTCCGCGGAAAAAATCTGCTTAATCCCATTGTCCGCCAAACTATCACCTATGCCGGCACCGAGTACGATTATTTGGCATATACAAAGGGATTCGATGTCTCCCTTTCGTTTAGCTACGGGTTTTAAAGTTTAAGGAATCGGCCGGAGGGCAAAATCGGGATCCGCCGCAGCCTTTTTCAGAAGGACTGCGGCCGTCGGTTGCAGCAGGGGAGCCAGTTCGGGATCGGTTCCTAAGATGGAGTCAAGGCCTAGCCATTGATCTGTCCCGCTTTCCCAATAATAGCGACGGGGGGAGGGACCGCGCCAGAGGGTCAGCTGGTCCTCCGGACGCCAACCCTGTTGGACAGTGAGTTGCAGGTCTCGAATCGTGCTGGCTTTCAGCGAGGGCATGCTGATTAGGTTGAGCCCGGCCGAGAGAGGCCGACGCAGAAGGTGGCGCCGAACCTCTCCCGTCAAGGTGAGGCGGAGCAAGCCGCCTTTGCGCTCCAAAATCAGACCATGACCTGGATCAATGCTGGGATCGGATGAAATTCCGCGGGTGTGCCGCCAGCGGCCATGGGGATGCCCGCTGGCCTGTTCAAGAAAGTAGGTGGAGGCGACCCCGCCCCGCTCCAAAGTCACGCGATCGGCACTGGAGATGAACCGCCTCGCCTGAAGTTGGCTGGGGCTGGAGCCACCACCGAGCACCGAGGAAAGAGTCCAGTGGGGATGGACAGAAAAAAGGCAGTTTACCAGTTTGGCAGGGAGGTCGCTGCGGGTATTGCCTGCATGATCCAACCGAAGTTGAATCTCGGCTTGGGGGAAGGTAACGGAGGCACCTGAGACCCAGAGGTTCCAGCGTTCGCCCTCCAGCGCCGGGTCATGGGGGGCCGAGGTGATCTCCAAGAAATAGCGGGCTTGCGGAGTTAAGGGGATGTGTTCCGACAGGGTCACTTTCAGGCTATCAGAGGAGGAGACGCTGTTAATCTGACCTTTCATGACAGCGGGACGCAGCAAGGGGATGCCAAGGTAGGATGTCCCCCCGGGGATCGAGTAAGTTAAGCTCGCTTCCTCCGCTGGAAGGATCGATGGGCAGAAAAAAAGGCAGAGAAAACAAGAAAGCAAAGCCAGTGTTCTTTTGGGCATAGAGAAATGGGTTTTCATGGCAATACCGTTAGGGTGTAGGGTTTCTTGATGTAACCAGATCCGTTTTGAATATAGATCGTCACCGGAAACGTGCCTGATTGTAGCGGAGTCCCTGTGATCATTCCACGGCGCCGAGAGGATCTTTTGTACTCCACATCCTGGTCATTCCAGCTTCCGACGAGGGGATCCGCATTGGCGGAATCATCCACCCATTTTTTTCCGAAGTTGAGTCCTTCCGGAAGGCCGGTCGCGTTGAAATACATAGATGAGTTATCCCCTTGATCCTGACCTAATAAAAACAGCCCTTCAGCTCCATTGCTGTGCCAGACGGGCACGCCGACTCGCATAATTCCAGAGGCAAAAGAAAAAGCGGAAGGATTCGGCCGTCCCGCCGTCACTGTAATGGTGAGGGACTCCCGGTCCTCAATCGCATTTCCGAGGCGACCCGTGGTGGAGGCCACCAAAGTGACGGTGTAAGTTCCCGCAGCGGAGGGAACCCCCGAAAGCTTATTTCCGGACAGCCCCAGCCAGCTAGGAGCCCCGATCACCTGCCAAGTATGGGTGTCGTTACTACGGGCGTTGTAGATAAAAGGCTTGTTCACGCCGCCACCTGCGAAAAGGCGGCCGGTGATCTGCGGGGTGGGGGCCTCCACCGTAAAAGTCACCGCCAAATCTCTACTGGTTCCGGCAGAGTTCGATGCTCGGAAAACTACCGGGAACTCTCCCAAAGTGTTGGGGCTTCCTGAAATCGTTCCCCGGGATCCGTCTAGAGAAATTCCGGGCGGGAGGCTTCCCTCGACCGAGTAAATGTACGGTCCAACCGACCCAGTGCTCGCATCAATTTCAAGTGAGAAATTGACGGATGAATTCCGAGTCAGCTCACTTTCCCCCGCAGGCAGCGAGAGCAGGGCTGGTAAGGCGCTGACAACGGTAAATTCCAAATCGGTGGTGGCGGTAACAGCGGATCCGAAATTTGCCACAATCGTGCTCACGGCAGTCGCGACCAAGGAAGTGGGCCTGCCGCTGATGGTCCCGGTGATAGGGTCGATCGACAAGCCGGCCGGTAGACTGGCGCTGAAGGTGGCCGTAGTTCCTGCAGAAATCGCCATGGTCACGGGCGTGATGGCCACATTGAGCAGCCCGTTTACCACGGCCACAGACGGTGTTACCGTAGGATCGGAAACGGTTAGGGTGAATGTCACCTCTTGGCTTCTCCCTCCTAGGTTGGCGGCACTGACGGTTAGCACGTAATCGTCGGCTGGGGCCGTAGTGCTCCCCCGAATCTGGCCTTGGGCGTTGATGCTCAGCCCGGTCGGTGCCCCCTGCAGGTTGTAACTGGTCGGATTCTCCGTGGCGGAGATGTCCAAGGAGAAGCTGGCGGTACGGACCAGGGTCTGGGCCGACGGCGGGGTAATGACTGGGGGATTTCCCACCGCTTCTGCCACGGTAAGGGTAACAGATTTGGAGACCTCAACGAACAGAGGGTTATTGGCAGTCAAGGTCACGTTAAATGGTCCCGATTCGGTCGGCGTACCTGAAATCTCCCCGGTCGCGGGATTAACGGACAGGCCTGCCGGTAGGCCAGTGGCGGAAAATAGCGTGGCCCCATTGTTGGCGGTGATCCTGTACCCGGCATAGGCATCATCCTCCACCCCTTGCGGAGGATTGCCGCTAGTGATGGCTAGGCCGCCCGCGGCTTCGGCAAGGATGGTGGTGGTGTTGCTAGAGTCATTGAACCGCAGATTGCCGAAAAAAGGGGTGAAAAAGCCGTCACTGTCCGGGTCGGATTCCGCTAGAGGTGCAAGATCTATTTGGTCATTGAGTGAGCCATCGGGCAGGTCGAAGTTCCAAGGCCTGCTAGGCTCGTTATAAAATCGGAAAACGCCGATTTGGCTTGCCCCAGCGAGGTTGATGGCCGCCGTATTAAAGATCACAAGAAAAATACTCTTTTGACTTATTTCGTCATTCACAGCTTGAAAAACTAAGTTAGATCCAAAATCCCGATCATCCCAGGCCAAGGTTCCAAATTCCCGAAAGTTCGCCCCGTTGGTCAGGTTTGCCACCGCGTTGTTGCCGGTTAACAGGGCGGCAATGCCGGCCGCGTCAGTGTCTGGATCCAGGGTGAAGGAACCCAGACGGAAAGTATAGTTGTCTTCGATGGCCGATCCATCGGCCTGCGCGTAGCCACCGGCGAAGGGAAGGCTTACAAAAAGGTTTTCCGAGCGTGCGACGGAAGTGAGGAGAATAAAAAAGGAGGTAGTGACAAAAAGCAAGAGGCGCCTGATGACCTTTGGCCGGATACCTACAGATAAATCTTTATTTATCTTCCTCCCCCCTCTCCTGTTGTTTTGTTCGATTTTCATATTTTGAAAGCTTATTAGTAGCGCGAAGGAAGCCGCGGGTGTAGAGCCCCAGCGGTACAATCATTCTTAAAGCAATTAACTCCTCGTGTCTCAAAAAATCAAGAGGCTGGGGTGACTGCCACCAAATTGTCACAATGGAGAATAACTACATATAGCGTGGTTTTTTATTGGTCTTGAAAGGAAAATCTGGTCGACCACAACATCTAGAAATTTACGGCGGATACTATTTCTGGATAGTGCTTTTGACTAAGGGCAGCCGTGTTTGTCTTTAAAACTTACTATTTTCAATCTAAACTGAGGAAGGTTCGGGAAAAGGTGAGGAAGAAAGAATTGCTACTAACCGAATTGATTTCAAAGAAAGGGGTCCGGGGGCGGCGCAAAAACTGTCTTGAAATTGTAACAATAAACCAGTTGAAAAAAAACGATCGCTGAGTACGTTTTAAAAAGTTTGAACAATCTAAACCAAATCAAAGGAGAAAAAATAATTATGAAAAATCAAGCTTCGTTCGTTTTCGCGATGGTGGCCGCTGCCATTTTCGCAGGAACCTCAGTCAGCCGCGCCGGTGTCGGCGAGGCCAGCGCCCTGTTTCCTGTCAGCATTCCCGCTAAGACCGGCGGTGTGGCTGGCGTAAAGTTTGTCGGTATTCCCGTAGCTCGGCCCTCGATTTATGAGGGTCTTGTAACAACCAGGGTGTCGGCGAACACCAACAGCTCCACCGTTTTCACGGATTCTGGGCTAGACGCTGTTGCCATTGCTGCCCTTGGCAACCCCGTAGCCAGCACCGCTCGCGTGACTGATAACAACTTTGCAACGGCGGATAACCAGTACGTGCTCGAGATTACCTCGGGGGCAAACATCGGGTTGACCAAGATCATCTCGTCCTTTCCAACTAATGGGGTAACCTTGGTTGGTGGTTTTGCTCTTCCTGTGGAGGTTGGAACTAAGTACGTCATCCGCAAGGATTGGACTCTTGGAACCCTCTTTGGCAACGACGCTACTTCGATCGCCGCCTCGGGTATCGTTGGTGGTTTGGCCGCTAGCGCTGACAATATCGGTTTAGTAAGGAATGGGGTGCTCGAGTCCTACTACTGGACAGGTACCGCATGGACGCCGAACCGTAGCGTAGTCGCTGGCACAGACTATTCGCACGTGCGCGTCCCCCTATCGGGTGGAGTTTATGTGAAGCGCAACAGAACCAGCGCCACCACGCTTTACATGACAGGAATTTACCGACCGACCCGCCTGCAAGCCCTGCTAGAAGGAACTGCCAATTCGGTGTTCGCGGTCACGACCCCAAACTTCAAGGATATAACCCTTGCCGAAACTGGCCTGCACCGTTATGTGAAGACAAGTACCTTAAATACATCTTGCGATGAGGTTCGCGTTCTCACATCCGCAGGGACGGTGCAAAGCTACGTAAATTCTGCAACGCCTGCAACCAATGGTTACACTGGAGGATTCTGGAACGGTGAAACTACGAACGCGCCCTCTTGGAAATCTACTCGTAGTGGTGCCGCTGGTTCTGCTAACAATCTCGTCATCCCCGCAGGTTCCGCAGTTCTGATCAAAAAATCGGGCGCTGGTCCCCGCCAACTCGGACTAGACCCGGCTTACACCCAGTAATTTGTAAGGCCTTATAAAATACCCATCATGAAAATTCAAACCCTAAAAAAAATAGGCGCACTACTGGTCGTGGTTGCCTTTGGAGGGATGAGTCCTCTGCAGGCTGCTACCGTTGACCTCGGGCTGCAGCTTGTTACCGATAATGTTCTGGCTAACAGTTCAGGCGCTGACTTAGGCGCGGGAGCGGTCTTTATCGGCAGCTGGAAGGACAGTGTCTCGAATTATTCCGCGGCCCTCGCCTCAGCGGTGGCTGCGGCAGCCGCTACGGCTGACCCTGCGGCAGCTCTTCGAGGTGCGCTAGGGTCTTACTTCACCGTTGGCGTAGCTGACTCTTGGAGTAGCATGTACAGCGGAAGACCATTATATGTACGGAACATTACTGATGACACCGGCCTTGGGTTTACAGAACCAGCAGCTCCCCGCTACATCGATGCGGTATTTTTTACCGTAGGTGCGGCTGAGTTCGGCTCCATCCGCTGGAATGATACCTGGCCCGGTACAGACGCTCTTGGACGTGCACTTGAAATTGCTCTGGCTGTGCCTTCCCTAGACCCCGACGCGGCGCCGTCCATCCTCGTCGGTTCATTGGTCGACAATGGTAATGGTACAGGCAAGTTCCAAACGGTTCCGGAGCCTACTTCTGGAATCCTAGTGGGGGGGGCAGGCTGCCTATTCTGCCTTGTCCGTAGTTTTCAACGTAAATCATAAACCAAAAAGGAAAATACAATAAACATGAAACAAACAATCCAATCGATGCTTGTAGCTGGCCTGATTGCCTTATCGGCAACAGCGGCCTATGCCCAACGAAACTTCACCGGCCATGTCGGTGCATTTAATGGCACCTCATTACTTAATTCTTCGGGTAATTCATCCACGAGTTATACCTTCCAAATTGGAACTTTTAACTACGGAAACGTGGCAACTGGAACCGACTGGTTCAGCTGGAACAGTGGCGGAGTCAACAGTGGCTTTACCCAGCTGGGCTATGGATCCATCAATGGCGGCGCGTTGTCATTGGACAGAGACGGCTTCCTCTTTAACTTCAGTTATACCGCAGGCAACAATGCTGCAGGCAACTCGCCCGGCCAGATTTATCCACTCGCGAGAGTTAATTCTACAGGTGAGGCCTTTTTGGACACTCCGCTGTTGCCTTACCTTGTCTTAACCTCCGCACGAACTGGGGGTAACCATTTGCTTGATACCAGGGAGGTATTGTTTGGCCAGTTTAATTCCGCTTTGTATGGCTTTGATCCTGAGGCAGTTGCGACTGAAAACTTCCTCGGCCTAGAAAATGATCCCGAGTTTTTCACTGCCCTCGTAGGTGGTACAAGCGGGTCTGGGCCGAGCACCACACTCGCCTCCGCCTCTGTGCCTGAACCCTCCAGTTTTAGCCTGCTTGTGGCAGGATGCGTAGCATTAGCGGCTCTTCGCCGTCGTCGCGCCTAAACCATTACACAAAACAAAAAAGGAAATAGTACAAATGAATAAATCATTAAAAATATCCGTAGTAGCGCTTGCGCTAGCTGGACTTGTGCACACTGCCCAAGCCGTTAGCTTCGTTTATGTCTCGACGATCCCCGGCAACGTCGTCAACAACAGTTCATCCGTTTTGGCAGGCAAAATCTGCTTGATTAACCAAGACCAACGCTGGACAGCCGACAAGGTATATGTAGTCGACAAAATGGTGTTCGTCGAAGAACCTGCCGTCTTAACGATTGAGCCAGGAACAATCGTGCGCTTTGAAGCTAACACAGTCTCGGGTGGATCATCCACAAGCCCAAATGACCCAGGTGCTATCTTCATCTGCCGCGGTGCGAAGATTATCGCCCAAGGCACGGCCGATGCCCCAATCGTCATGACTAACCTTGACGATCCCTTTGTTGCTGGTGGTGCAACCACGATTCCAACCATTAATAATGGTGGCAAGGGTAGAGAGGTGGTGGACACGGTTACGAAAATTGCGACTTATAGTGAATTTACGCCGAAAGTTTATACTGACAGTGCCTCGGCTAATACACCTCGCTTCGCAGTTGAAGGTGACTGGGGTGGTTTGGTCATGCTCGGCAAAGCCAAGCTCGCCTTCAATACCTCGGGTACTTTGGACGATGGGAGTAACATCAGTGCGCCTAGAATAAATCCTACAGTCAGAGGTGTAGGCTCTAACTTTATCGAAGGAACTGCAGCGATCGACAGCACCATCTATGGTATTTCTCCACGAGCGGGGTACACGTACTCGGGTGGTCTTTATGGAGGTGCAGACGATAACGACAACAGCGGCTCCCTGCGCTTTGTTAGCCTCCGTTTCGGTGGATTTCTCTTTGCGCCCGATAACGAGCTTAACGGCTTGACCACGGGAGCTCTCGGACGGAACACCTCCATCGAGTTCGTCGAAATCTATAACAATAAGGATGACGATTTTGAGCCGTTCGGTGGCAGGAACAATTTCCGCTACATAGCAGGCACGGCCGGTGGTGACGACGGATTTGATATAGATGAGGGTTATAATGGCAACGTTCAGTTCATGCTACAGTTGCAAGGCGATGTATACTTCCAGGATGGCACGGCAACGGGTCGGTTAGTTGAGAACGAGGGTGACATCCTTGGAGAGTGGGACGGTCCTGCAACCGTTAAGAATGGAAAGCCTTATTCGGTTCCGACCGTATTCAATTACACCGGCATCGGTGGTGGGTTCGATGGGATCGACCGCAAAGACAATTGTGGCGGCAAGGTTTTCAACAGCTTATATGTCAATGCGAATGATCTGACTTTGGTGGACGGCAACGTTACTAATGCTCTTGCCGGGACGGATGGCACTGGTTCTATCCATCGATTCTTGAATCTTCGTGCTGGTGGCGGAGAGTTCAATAACGTTGGCGTTACTAATAACCCGACAGAGAATGATTTGTTCTTCAAGAGCACAACCTTCGTTGGGCGCACAGCTACACTCAAGTTCGTCACTGGAGACGGCACTAATAACGTAACACTCAATGATGCCACTTTGGTGAGTAAGCTGACCAACGGTAACTCGATCCAGTTCCTCGCTGGTCTATCCAATGCAGTGCGTTCGCTCCCAGTTACCTCGGTGAACACCCTATTGAATGGTCTCAAAACTAACAGTGCTGGCTCGCCTGTTATCACTCCAGCATCCCTTACTAACTACTACGGTAGTTTAGATCCTCGCACGGGTAGCACTGTGGACGCTGGTGTTCGTCCTAGTGATACCGCCGGTGGTGTGGGTTACGCGCGGAAATCTGGATGGTTCGTGGAAACCGACTTCCGCGGTGCCTTCCAGAATGGCAACTGGCTCAGTGGTTGGTCAATCTTGGAGGATGTGGGTGTCGCCCCTCAAGGTGGCTTCGCCACAGCAGCGTTCCCAGTGCCCACCGTTACTCGGGTAGTCTCGGGTAACATCGCTAGGGTAACTTTTGCCACAGCTAATGGGGTTAACTACTCAGTACAGGCCTCCGAGGATGGTGGAAAAACATACACTCCAGTAGACCCAGCCATCGCCACCGGCTTGTCGAATGGTGTGGTGGTTGGAAACGGAAGTTCTGCCACGGTTGACCTTACCGGCAAAGGTAGTTCGCAAATCTTTGTCCGCGTGATGGCACTGTAAGAGTTAACATACTGAATTGTCATGAGCGGGGGGAGGAAAGCTCCCCCCGCTCTTTTTTTGGAGGATAGATAAATGAGTTTTTCTCACTGGCTGGCTGTCCTGTTTGCTGGTTTTGTGATTAGTTGTGGCACCCAGGCGTTGCAAGACAGCCAAGAGCCGATGCCCAAGACGCTTCTCCTGATGAAAGAGCTTTGGTCCGGGATTCGTGGGGACCAAGATGCCAAGGATTTAGCTGGTCAGGTTCTGGCGATGGAAATCGCCCAAGGGGGTTACCCTAGTCAGGCTATGAGTATTTTACAGGCGATGGACACCCACCATGGCTTGGTGGGTATGGCCAAACTTGCGACCTATTTTGCCCGAAAAGGGGAAATGTCAGTAGCCCGATTGTATCTGCAAGAGGCTGAGCAAGAGTCTATCCGTTATTCTCTTAGCAAGCCTAGAGAGTTAGGCATTGAAATGGCGCACGCCTATGCAGCAACGGACCAAATTGCGTTGGCCCAGAAGTGGAAAGATAAGCTCTTTGATTCCGAAGATATGGCAGTGGCTCAGTCGTTGATCGAGGCTGAGCAAATTCGCCGAGGCGAACTCGCATTGGGCGATGTGAGTGTGCGAACGGAACCCGAGCTCCTTGAGGCGCTCGCACTTACCATACGTCCCGAGGCGGGTTCTTCCGAAAAGCTTTCAAGCTGGTTAAGCAAAGCGGAGGAGCGGGCAGATCTGATGTATGTAGTCGACCGCGTCCAAGCATACATTTCCTTGGCCAAAGCCGCGGACAGGGTCGGTCTGAAAGGGGATTCGGCGCGTCTTTTAGATAAGGCACAGAAAACCAGTCTGCAAATTAGTCCCCGGATCGAGTCTGGCACCTTGGGGCGAATTCTTGTTGCCAGCGCCTTAATTGAATCTGACCAAACTCCTTTCGCATCGGAATGGATTCTCAAGGCGGAGGAAACAGTTCCTGAAAATCCTTATATGGCTCAGCCTGAGTGTTATGCGAAAATTGCCGAACTGTTCTGGCGAATGGGGAATCAGGCCGAGGCGGAGAGACTCTGGACCGAAGCTATGCAAAGGGCAAGGACACACCTTCACCCGCGGGCGCGGCGTTTGGGAATGATGGCGGTTTTAGAGAGCCTGTCGAAGAGCAAGGTTATGTTAACGCCGGAACAGGAGGCGACGGTTCTTTCTGTTATCAATGAGGAGGTTCAGCCACCCCCACTAGCTACCAACCAACTAGAGGATTACTTGCAGGAGGCGGGGGTATCCGTTGCCGACCAAGAAGGAAAAGCCAAGAAAAAACCTACCAAAGCAGAGGGTATGAAAAAAACGACATTGCAAAGTGGAAGTTCAAAAAACAAAAAGTCGGCGACACAGAAAAAGGCGCCTTAACCCCTGAATTTCCCAAACCCTGCTCTCGGTAAATTGTCACAAAAAAATCACAATAAAGGGGTTGAGAGATGGTCTAGAGGCCACCAAAATTAGAGTATGGAATTCGTCAAATTTTTGATCGGGTCGAGGTCGGCCAGACACAAGGGCTCTGGAGTACCAAGCGGAAGGCTGCTTGAAGTCCGAGCAATATTCTTTCTTCTGATTGCCCTGTTTTTGGGAATCGCAGGTTGGACTTGGATGAAGAAGGCGGAAAACTACTCCTACACATCCCCAAAAATCGAGCAGATCTCAACGGCAGCAGGCAAGAATTAGGGCGAGATAGCCCAAAGAGGGCGGAACGGCTTTGACAAATAGACTGTAAAACATAGTATTACATGATGATCAAGGCGATTACGAAAATTGGAAATTCGCAGGGCATCATTTTTGATTCTGCCCTAATGGAGTTGGCTCATCTGAAGGTAGGGGATGAGGTGAGTGTGACTTGCCATGACGGGGGATCGATCATTCTGACTCCGACCAAGCCTCTCATCGACCCGGAACAAGCCGCCAAGTCGGCCAAGCGTATCATCGGGAAGAATGAGGAGCTTTTCCGTCGGCTCTCTTGAAAAAGGATCTTCTCCATCCCACGGTCGAGGCGGTGAAAGCCATTCACCGGGAAGTGTTGCAGGC
>Ga0209651_1000508_pt1 | contig 13913 bp, 16 predicted proteins | sample LauGreFBDMM110SN_2_FD_188216 | JGI IMG/M metagenome (GOLD analysis project Ga0209651, IMG submission 188216) | Freshwater lake microbial communities from Lake Michigan, USA - Fa13.BD.MM110.SN (SPAdes) (version 2) | ecosystem: Environmental > Aquatic > Freshwater > Lake | place: Lake Michigan... | reverse complement strand
TCTTGCGCGTGTCCGTGAATGGCCGCGCACCTGAAGTCGCACGCATGGTGAAAGACTTTCCACCACAGCGCGAAATGACAGAGCAGGGCGAGTTGCTAAGAGGATTGCCAGTGCGCTTAAAGTTAGAGCGCCGGGGCGACAAAGTAGCTGCGGCCGCTGAACTGCTTCTCGGCGAACAAGCCAAATTCTTCCCAAGCGATGCAGCGCTTTCAAGCTGGATTGCCCAGGCCGATCAAGGCAAAGCCGAAATCGTCTACGAAATTTAATTGGGGTCAGATCAACATTAATTAATTAATGTTGATCTGACCCCAATTAAATTAATCTTTGGGGCGGAAGCTGATTTCTAGAACGGGTGGGACTCGGCCATCTTCGTCTCGGGGGAGGGTGGCGGTTTTGTCGATGGCTTTGAGCACGGCCTCGTCCCAGGCCTTGTTGCCGCTGCTTGACATGAGCTTTCGGCTGATGATGGTGCCATCTGGCGATGTGCGAACTTCTACTTCTGCCTTGGGATTGCCTGCTACATCTTCCGTGAAAGTGATGTTGGGTTTGATGCGGGCGCGAATTCGGCCGGCGTAGCTGGCAGATGGGCCTGAGGCTTTCAATGCGGTGCCTTTAGAGTTTTCTTCACCCGAAGCACCCGCCAAGCCTTGCATGCGTTTTAAGTTTTCATTGCGAAGCGCTTCGGTCCGCTTTTCTTCTGCTGCTGCTTTCTTGGCATCTTCTTTCGCTTTGGCTGCAGCGACTTCTTTCTTCAAGGCCTCTTCTTTTTTCTTCTTCTCGAGTTCCTTGGCCTTTTCCTTCTCTTTTTCTTTGAGTTTTTCTTTGTCTAGTTTATCTTTTTCGAGTTTCTCTTTCTCAAGCTTCTTTTTCTTCTCTAATGCTGCTTCTTTTTTCTCTTGAAGTTTCTTTTCTTTTTCTTTTTTCAATGCAATGTCGGCAGCTTCGCGCTCGGCCGCGGCATCGACTTTGGGAGGTGCTGGCGGTGTAGGCTTGGGCTCTGGTTTGGGCTCGGGTTTAGTTTCTACCGCCTTCACAGGTTCTGGTGGTGGCACAGGTTGGGGCGGTGTCGGCTCGGGCTCATTGGCTGCAGGTGCCGTCTCAACAGGCACGGCAGACCACAACTCTGCAGACGCTGACAAAGTGTTGGGCTGAGTCTTCCACTGGACGCCCCAGGTCAGCGCAGCCAATAAAAGGAAATGCATGAACAACGCAAACGACATAGAACGACCCCATCCACCTGTCGGTGGTGGTGCAAATTCCATGTGGTTGCTGGCGTTCATGTGTCGAAATAAATGGCGTCTGAGGCCTTGAGGTCTTTTGAAGTGATCTGATTCAAAGAAGGACGCATGGGCATCTCATCAAGGTGCAAGCTGCACTGAAAGACCTACCCGTTGAATGCCTGCGCGCTGCAAGGTGTCCATGACCTTGACCACCATTTCATATTTGACATTCCGATCGGCACTGATGACAACCGCAGAACTTGTCTGACCTGTTTGAGCCAATTGCACTGAGTTGGCCAAGCTGTCAAAGTTTATTTTTGAGGTTTTGGTATCGTTCACCATTTCAAGACTTCCGTCTTTCTGAACCACAATTTGAATCAATTGATCAGGCTGTTTGGCGGCTTTGCCGACACTGGGCAAATCAATCACGCTGGGTGAGATCATGGGCGCAGTGACCATGAAAATGATGAGCAACACCAACATCACATCGATGAAGGGCACCATGTTGATTTCATTGATGGTGCGACGACCGCGGCCGCGAGAGGAAACAGCAGGCATGTGTGTGCTCCCTGAAAATCAGTGACCTGAAGCTGAAAAACCAGTGCTGGCAGGGTTGACCCCCCCTGAACCTGCCGAGCCACCCAAGCTTCTTTGCAAGATGTTGGAAAACTCTTCGATGAATGTTTCCAATTTGATGGCCACGCGGTCAATGTCGCGCGCAAAACGGTTGTAAGCCACCACGGCTGGAATGGCTGCAAAAAGGCCAATCGCAGTGGCCACCAAAGCCTCTGCAATACCCGGCGCAACGGCAGCCAAGCTTACTTGTTGCATGCTGGCCAAGCCCGTGAAAGCATGCATGATGCCCCACACGGTACCAAACAAGCCGACATAGGGCGAAACTGAGCCCACAGAAGCTAGGAAAGACAACTGAGCCTCTGCCACATCCATCTCGCGTTGGAAACTGGCACGCATAGCGCGACGCGCACCATCTAATAGAGTGCCCGTATCGGAAATTCGGCGTTCGCGCAATTTTTGATACTCGCGCATGCCGCTAGCAAAAATGCGCTCCATAGGTCCTGACAATTTTGAGTTTTGAACTGCGGCAGAAAACAAATCGTTCAAGCTGATGCCCGACCAAAACTGCTGCTCAAACTCTTCATTCAAAGTTTGAATGCGTTTGATGGCGGTGAGCTTGCCCACAATGGCGGCCCAACTGGCAATCGAAATGGCCATCAAAATGACCATGACCAGTTGCACCACAAAGCTGGCATGCAACACAAGTTGAATGATGGACATGTCTTGGTTCATTGAAGTGCTTCCAAAATTTTGACCGGTATACGGCCGGGTTTGAGGGTTTGGCTGTCGACCCAGCCAATTCTGATCGTGCCTTCAGCCAGTAATTTTCGTTCACCCTGTGCCGCAAGCCAAGCTTTTTGCGTCAACACCAAGCTGGCCCGGCCAGCTTCTAAAGTTTGAGCAGTCACTTCAAGCAAATCGTCTAAGCGAGCAGGTGAGAAGTACTTGACTTGCGTTTCGCTGACGACAAACATGCCGCCGCAATCATCTTTCAAAGAATGCTGTTCAATGCCCAAGGAACGCAGCCACTCTGTGCGAGCGCGCTCAAAAAATTTCAAATAGTTGGCGTAGAAAACGATGCCACCGGCATCGGTGTCTTCCCAGTAAATTCTGATTGGAAATTGGTAGGCGGTTTTCATGCGCGTGCGCGGCCTGCCTCGCGGTCGGCTTGAACTTCATGCGATCGCAGTTGCGGCGCCAAGCCTTCCAAAACGGCATTCACATATTTGTGTCCATCGGTGCCACCAAATTCCTTGGCCAATTCAATGCACTCATTCAAGCTGACACGCCAAGGGACATCGAGACAATGTTTCATTTCGAAAACACCAATCCACATGACGGCGCGTTCGATGGGAGAAATTTCAGCCATGCTGCGATCAAGCAGTGGCAAAATGAGTTTGTCTAAGTCGGCAGCCTGTTCTGAACACCCATACAAAAGCGCATCGTAATGGGCTGAGTCGGCTTTGTGAAAGCCAGACAAATCGCGAGTGAACAAGTCGATGTCTGCCGCTTCATTTTTACCAACCAAGACTTGGTACAAAGCTTGAAGGGCAAACTCACGCGCGCGACTGCGTGCAGACTTGCTGGCAGATTTACCTGGTTTGCGAGTTTTCGGCTGGCTGCTTTTTTCAGACAACTCACTCATGCCAATTCCTCATCGTCCAATTCGTCAACGCCTATAGACAAGTCTTCCATGAGCATGGCCATTTCAACAGCCACCCGAGCAGCATCACGGCCTTTTTCAGTTTGACGGGCAAGGGCTTGCTCTAAATTCTCGGTGGTCAGAATGGCATTGGCAATGGGCACGTTGTAATCAAGCGAAATACGGCTGACGCCTGCACCCGATTCGTTGGCCACCAACTCGAAGTGATAAGTTTCGCCGCGAATGATGCAACCCAAGGCCACCAGCGCATCGTACTCACCGCGCTCAGCCATGGCTTGGAGTGCAATGGGCACTTCCAATGCGCCGGGCACCAGCACATGGTCGATGTCATGAACACCAAGCTCTTCCAATTCACGAATGCATGCGACTGCCAAGGCATTGGTGATGTCCTCGTTGAAGCGTGCTTGCACGATGCCGATATGCAGACCCAAACCGTCTAACTCTTGTTTTATACCTTTGTCTGCGTCTTGCATATTCATTCCTTAGGGATATAACCAGTAACTTCAACGCCATACCCAGCCATGCTGGGCATGCGACGGGGTTGACCCATCAGTTTCATTTTTTGAACACCGCACTCGCGCACAATTTGAACGCCCACACCGTAGGTGCGCAAATCCATTTTGCTTTTGTGGGGTGCTTGAGCCGAGCGTGCGCGGCCTTCAAACTGCGCGAGCAATTGCTCTGCACTTTCGCCGCAATTGAGCAGTACCGCTACTCCGTGACCTTGCTTGTTAATGTAGTTCAAGCAGTTTTCCAAGCTCCATGAGTGCATGCTGCGGCCAACTTCAAGGACATCAAATACGGACAAAGGCTCATGTACGCGAACTGGCACTTCGGCATCAGCATGCCATTTGCCTTTGACCAGGGCCAAGTGCAGTGATTGGCTTGGCTTGTCTTTGAACGCGTGGGCAGTGAATTCGCCGTGTGCAGTTTGCAGCACACGCGTGCCGACTTTTTCTACCAATGACTCTGTTCGGTTGCGGTATTCAATCAGGTCGGCAATGGTGCCAATTTTGAGGCCGTGCTCGGCGGCAAAAACTTGCAGATCGGGCAAGCGCGCCATGGTGCCATCGTCTTTCATGATTTCGCAAATCACAGAAGAAGCGCTGCATCCAGCCATTGTGCCCAAGTCGCAGCCTGCTTCTGTATGGCCGGCACGCATGAGCACGCCGCCATCCACGGCTTGCAAGGGAAAGATGTGGCCGGGTTGAACTAAATCATTGGCGCTTGCATGAGCGGCCACAGCAGCTTTGACGGTCAATGCGCGGTCAGCGGCAGAAATGCCGGTGGTCACACCTTCGGCGGCTTCAATTGAAACGGTGAAGGCGGTGCTGTAAACCGTGCCGTTGCTGGCAGCCATGGGGGGTAATTTCAAGTGCTCGCAACGTTCGCGCGTGAGCGTTAGGCAAATGAGGCCGCGGCCATAACGGGCCATGAAGTTAATGGCTTCAGCCGTGACGTGATCGGAAGCAATGAGCAAATCGCCTTCGTTTTCACGGTCTTCGTCATCGACCATGATGACAATGCGACCCGCGCGCAAGTCTGCGACGATGTCTTCTACGGGGGAGATTTGTACAGGCGTCAGGGGACGGCCAGAATTCGTCGTCATGTCACTTCTTTCAAGAGGGCACAGCTGCAGAAAAAGCTGCTGCCGCAGAGTTGGCCGATGCATCGTTGTTGAGCATGCGCTCGACATAACGTGCAATCAAATCAATTTCTAAATTCACGGTGCTGCCTTTTTGCAAAGTAACCAGCGCAGTGTTGTCCACAGTGTGGGGGATGAGGTTGATGCTGAACTCGCACCCAGCACTCGAATCAAGAACTTTGTTGACGGTGAGGCTAACGCCATTGACCGTGATCGAGCCTTTGTAGGCTAAATATTTGCCCATGCCAACAGGGGCTTGGATGCGCAGTTCCCAGCTTTCGCCGACCTGCGCAAAGTGCGTCACGTGCCCAATGCCATCGACATGGCCCGACACAATGTGGCCGCCCAAGCGATCGTGCGCGCGCAAGGCTTTTTCTAGGTTGACTTTGCCAAGTATGTTGAGGCCGCAAGTTTTGTCGAGGGACTCGGCAGAAATATCAATGCTGAATTGCTTGGCAGCCATGTCAATTGAAGTGACGGTCATGCAGGCGCCGTTGATGGCAATGCTGTCACCCAAGCCAACATCGTCCAGGTACCCGGCAGGTACCTCGATAGTGAGTCGCTTGCCATGGCTTAAAGAGCTGCCCAGGTCGTGGAGGGCGGCGATACGCCCCACGCCGGTGATGATTCCGGTAAACATGGCGCGTATTTTCGCAGGGATTGGGCCTGTTTAGGCCGTGACCCTGGCTAAAACCCGCAAATCTTTACCGATTAATTGTGTTTCTGTGAATTCGAGGGACAAGCCTTGTGACAAGTCTTGCAAAGGCCCCCAGTTTGACATGCCCTGACCGATGCCCAAAAGCTTGGGGGCCAGGTAGACCAAGAACTCGTCAACGCATGCTTCGCGTATGAGAGAGCCATTGAGTTTATGGCCGGCTTCTACGTGCAATTCGTTAACTTCGCGCTTTGCCAAATCGGTCATGAGGGCTGACAGATCGACTTTGCCATGTTCATTGGGCAGCACGGTAATGTGGGCACCTAGCGCTTCTAAGGCTGATCTTTTATCGGGATGGTCTTTGGCCGCGTAAATCCAAACTTGTCTGGGCGTGAGTGCGCCAGGCTGGCTATGTTGAAAAAACTTAGCCGACGGGGGTGTCTCCAGATTGCTGTCCACAATGACCAAATGCGGCATGCGAGGCGCATCACCTAAGTTGGCGCAAAGCCGAAGATCTAAAAGGGGATCGTCTTCTAAAACAGTGCCGATGCCGGTGAGGATGGCGCAGGCACGGGCGCGCCAGGCATGGCCATCAGCCCGAGCTTCTGGGCCCGTGATCCATTGGCTTTGGCCATTTTGAAGGGCGGTTTGGCCATCCAGAGAAGCGGCCATTTTGAGGCGCACCCAAGGTTTATGGCGTCTCATGCGACTCAAAAAACCAGGATTTTGTTGTTCAGCCAATTGCGCACCATCGCCGACTTCAACCACAATGCCCGCAGCTTTCAAGCGATCAATGCCTTGGCCCGCCACCAAGGGGTTAGGGTCAGACAGGGCTGCCACCACTTTGCCAATTTTGGCCTTGATCAAGGCGTCGCAACAGGGGCCTGTTCGGCCATGGTGTGCGCAGGGTTCCAGCGTGACGTAGGCAGTAGCGCCTTCAACGCTATTGCCTTGGTTGGCAGCATCTTGTAAGGCCACCCTCTCGGCATGCAAGCCGCCTGCTTTCTGCGTATGCCCTTGACCCAGAATTTTCCCTTGGCCGTTCACAATGACGCAGCCCACCCTTGGATTGGGCGATGTCATACGCATGGCCAGTGAGGCGATGTTCAGCGCTTTCAGCATAAAGGGGCTGGCTGTCATGGGGTGCAATGATTGAGATCGGAGTATGCCAAGGATACGACATGTTAAAGGCCTACCCAATGGGGGGTGCTGGCGCGTCTGATTTGCCATCTCAATTCGGTGCTGCCATTGGGCTTGTCTGGGCTTGGCCATATCACTGAAATATTTAAATTTTGAAGCAGATTGGGATCTGAGCCTTGGGTGGAAATGGCCGCGGTGTTCCATCTTCTTTCAAATTGAATGCCGGCTTCAGTGCCGAGTGCGCCTGTATTTTGCAAGTTCTGAAATTGCGCTGTGCAAAATGCGCTTGGCACTTGCCAGCATTCGGCAAGGTCTTGAGCCAAGCCACTGGCAAGGTCCAAATTTCTTTGAGATTGATTGGCCGACATGCTGGCCAAGCTGAGTTGAAAGGACCCAAAGAGACCTAGCGCTAAAACGGCACTGGCAAACAAGGCCTCTAGAACCGTGAATCCAAATTGAGAGCGCGTCTCCAAATGATGGAATGACATCCCTAAAACCCTGCGTTTTTCCAAGAGCCAGACACTCGCTGCACCCTTGATGCATCGATGCCAATGGGCCAGTCAAAGTGGTAGGCCTCAGGGTTCAGGGTTTGAAGCGCTACAGGGTTTTGGCATGCGTTGGCACTTTGAAAATAAACCATGCCAGTGATGGCTGCTTGGCTTGCTATTTGCGGGCATTGAAGGGCGCAAGCAAGGTCTGAAAAAATCAGAACAACAGGTGCACTGTGGGTGCCCAAACTTTGGGTCCACGTGAGTGGGCTGTCAATCCAATACACGGTTCGGCTGGGTTGTGAAAGTGAGCTTAAGCCATTTTGCAATTGGGCTGTCGAAATGGCTTTGAGCTGAGCGGGTGTGATGTTGCCAAACTGTTTGCGCCATTCGATGGGTGTGCATTCAGCGGGCGCTGGCTGAGGCGCGGGTTCTAAATCGGGGGGCGTCCAGGGTGCGCTGATGGGGATGTACAGGCTTTGCTGAACCGTGGCCCGACTGCCCACGCCAGGTTGCTCAAAATTCAAGCTAATGTGAGCCGTTATTTTGATTTTGTGCGGTGCCATTCGGACATCGCGTACAAAAAGCACAAAAGAGTTTGTGGCGTCGATTGATTCCGGCCATGCCAATGCAGAAATGCGAGGGTCAAATGTGCCAACTGCCGATGCTGTCCACTTTAAACATTGCCATTGAGGAGATGCCAAGGTGGTGGGACATTGGTTGTTGCTTGCGTTGCGCCAAAATGCGGCGTCAATGGCAATGTCCTGACCTGAATAAACGCTGTCAATTTGCGCGATGGCGGTCTCTAAAAGTGACTCACTGCTGGCCAAGGCTTGAGCCGCAAACAATTGCTGCTGACTTCTTTGAGTTTCTGACATGACTGCGCGCAGTGTGATCCAGCCAAGCAAACTGGTGATGAAGATCAGACAGATTGCGCTCCAAAGGTTGGCCATGCCGCTGTGTTGATTCATGTGGCAGTGTCTGTGCAATTGGATGCGGCATTGCGTAAATGAGTGCCCGAATTGCGCAGCCTGACCCCACGCCGCCAAGTCAGAGGCATCTTTTCAGTAGAACTTTGACTGCGAACTTCAATCAGCAACAATTCGCCTAGGATGGACGAAGACTGATTGCATTGCAAACGCAACTCAAGCGCCAGTATTTCTAAATGTTTGGGCTGTGTCAGAGATGTCCAAACTACAGGTTGGCAGGAAGTTTTGGTTTGAATTTGATTTCCATTCAAACGAAAACCACTGCACTCATTGTTTTCTTTCAGCCCATTTTCATTGCGATCAATGCTGTACAAAATTTGTTGAGGCATGAGATAGAAGTCTTCTGACGCGCCGCAAAACGCAATGGGACAAACAGGGTCTTGGGGGTAGATGGGTGTGATGGCCACACTGTAAAAATTAGCCCGCCGTATGTCGTGCACCAAAGTGTCCATCAAGGCCCGTGTTTCTTGTTGAGCATGGCTTCTTTCTAAAATTTGCCGATCGTGGGTCCATTGAAAATGAACCCAAAAAACTGCGGCACTCAGCACACTCAAACCCATCGCCATACCCACCAAAAGATTCACCATTTCCAGCATGCCTCGGCATCGTTCAGTAGCGATGCGTTACTGGTTGCGAGCACACGGGTGTTTTCTGAAATACGCAGAGTCATGCTGCTGCAAGTGGTATCGCGGCTTTGCAAGCCAACTGGCGTGGCGTGCAGAATGTAGCCGTGTGTGTTGCTACTTTGAAGACTCAAATGGTAGTGCTTAGAAATCGAGTGCGTGCCTGCCCAATTGAGCTCGCTCAAAGTGCTTGCATATTGGGCATGTAAGCCGCGCCATTGCAATTGCCGGAGATGTAATTGCATCAGTGAATTTTGAGCGTCTTGACGCCTTATTTTTTGCCAATGCAATTCAAGCCTAGGCAAGGCAATGCCCATCAGTGCGCCAATGATCGCCATGCAAACAAGAGACTCAATGAGTGTAAAACCTGCTGCACGGCAGCGTGTTACTTGAAGTGATGCTGGATGTTTCATGAGCAGAGCATGCGCTGCGAGCAAGTTGCGCCATTGACATTGACTTGCAGTGCTTTCGAATTGGCACTGAATGCAAGTTCTTTTATGCGCCATGCACGGAAGCTCCGAACATGAAGTTCACTTTAAAAGTTGATGGCTACAGTTTGATCGAAATGCTGTTCATGCTTTTTATTGTGGGTGTACTGTGCAGCACGGTGGCATTGTCTTTTAAGGGATTGCAAAGCAGGGTTCACATTCAAGCGGCTTCTCAAGCCTTGCTGAGCGATGTTCTTAGCGCCAGAGCCCAGGCCTTGCGCCGAGAACGACGCGTCACGCTGTGTGCGGCTGCGCTCGACTCAGGCTTGCAACCCACATTGCCAACAGCCTGTGCTTCCAGCGGCAGTTCAGTAGCCTGGCACCAGGGATGGTTGGTGTTTGAAGACGCCAACAGCAATGGTCTATGGGATGAAGGAGAGCCTCTTCTGCAGCAAAGATCGCGCATGAACCCCCAAGTTTCTGCCACAGGCAATACCACTGTTGGCCGGTATGTATCTTTTGGCGCAAGTGGTCGCAGCTTGTTGTTGAATGGTGCTTTTCAAGCGGGCACCATCACCTTTTGTGAGAGCGGTGCGAATGCCAAGGAGGGGTGGTTGTTGGTGGTCAATGCGGTGGGTCGTGCCCGCTTAGACAAAGGGCAGATTGCCATCTGCCCTTGAATCTATTTGCTCACTTCGTCCACCAGCAACTTGAAGTCGTCTATGTCTTCAAAGCTGCGGTAAACACTGGCAAAGCGAACGTAGGCCACTTTATCGAGCTTCTTTAATTCGCGCATGACCAACTCGCCAATTTTGTTGGAGGCTACTTCGCGTTGTGCCAAGTTCAATAACTTTTCTTCAATGCGCTCAATGGCTGAATCTACTTGCTCAATGCTCACGGGTCGTTTGCGCAGGGCCAGGTTCATGCTGGCGCGCAACTTCACGCGCTCGTACTCAATGCGTCTGCCATCTTTTTTCACGATGGCCGGAAAGTTCACTTCTGGCCGCTCGTAGGTGGTAAAACGTTTTTCACACGCTGCACATTGACGGCGACGACGAATGAGGTCGCCGTCTTCAGCCAGACGTGTTTCGACCACTTGGGTGTCGTTGTGGCTGCAGAACGGACACTTCATTTGTAAACAGGGAAACGCGCGGTCAAGGCGTTGACCTTGATGCGCACAGCTTCAATGTTGGCAGGATCGCGTGGGTTGTCGAGGACATCGGCAATGAGGTTGGCTGTGATGCGCGCCTCTTCGTCTTTGAAGCCGCGGGTGGTCATGGCGGGTGTGCCAATGCGCACGCCACTGGTGACCATGGGTTTTTCTGGGTCGTTGGGGATGGCGTTTTTGTTGATGGTCATGTGCGCCTGGCCCAAGACCGCTTCAGCTTCTTTGCCAGTAATGCCCTTAGGTCGCAAATCAACCAACATGACGTGACTTTGGGTGCCACCGCTCACAATGCGCAGACCGCGTTGTGTGAGCGTTTCGGCCACGATTTGGGCGTTTTTGATGACCTGCTGTTGGTAGGCCTTGAAACCAGGAGCCATGGCTTCTTTGAAGGCAACAGCTTTGGCAGCAATGACGTGCATGAGTGGGCCGCCTTGCAGGCCAGGGAAGATAGCGCTGTTGATGGCTTTTTCGTGCTCGGCTTTCATCAAGATAATGCCGCCGCGAGGTCCGCGCAAGCTCTTGTGCGTGGTTGATGTCACTACGTCGGCGTAAGGTACGGGGTTAGGATAAACACCTGCCGCAATGAGACCTGCATAGTGCGCCATATCAACCAGAAAAATGGCGCCGACATCTTTGGCTACTTTGGCAAAGCGTGCAAAGTCAATGTGCAAACTGTAGGCCGATGCGCCAGCAATGATGAGCTTGGGTTTTGATTCGTGCGCCTTTTTCTCCATGGCATCGTAGTCAATGACTTCGTTGGCATCGAGGCCATAGCTGACCACGTTGAACCATTTTCCACTGATGTTCAAGGGCATACCGTGTGTGAGGTGGCCGCCTTCAGCCAAGCTCATGCCCATGATGGTGTCGCCGGGTTTTAAGAAAGCCAAAAACACAGCCTCATTGGCCGATGCGCCGCAGTGCGGTTGCACATTGGCAGCGTCAGCGCCAAAGATTTGTTTGACGCGGTCAATCGCCAATTGCTCTGCAATGTCAACAAATTCGCAACCGCCGTAGTAGCGTTTGCCAGGGTAGCCTTCGGCGTACTTGTTGGTGAGTTGAGAGCCTTGAGCCGCCATGACGGCAGGGGAGGCGTAGTTTTCGCTGGCAATCAACTCAATGTGATGCTCTTGGCGAACGTTTTCAGCCTGAATGGCAGCAAAAATCTCGGGATCGGTTTGTTCAATCAGAATATTTCTTGAATACATGGCAGGCCTTCAAAGGATGGTTCCTTGCTCAAGTGAAGTGTTAAAAACTTCAAAATGGCAAGGGCTGCCCAGGCGAACGGCTGAAACCTTGTGCCCTCAAAAGACTTGGACAAGGTGCACGCTCCCCAGTGGTTGTAGGCGGATCTAGGCCCTCCAATTTCCACGTCAGAAACCAGCCAGCCAGTGTTAGCAGGGGCCAGGATCCTATCGCCAGTTGCGCACACACCGAGTGTAGCCGAGGTGGTGCCTAGATGCATCTGAAAAGCTTAAATTTGGCCGCCTGATTTTTGAGGACAAGCCGCTGCAGATCACTTTTTGGGGTTGAGGTTCGAGCTGGGGCTAGCCTTGGCAACGGCATCGTTTGAATTTTTGAGGATGGCTTGATTGAGTCGTTCTTGTTCACCGATCACCCTAGAGATGTACTCAGTTTCTTGAGAAATAGACTCTTCACCTGCCTTGTAGAGTCGAAGACCTTCCTCCAAACTGCCAGTCAAATTGATGCATTCTTTGAGGATTTTGACGCCAATGCGGAGGTTTGTTTTGGGATCAAAAATAGCCATGGCCCCGCCGTAGGGGGTGAATTGTTCAGAATGGACCTCGGGTATGACCTGCATCAGGCCTTTTGCGCCCCTCGGGCTGTTGGCAAAGGGGTTGTAGTTGGACTCAACCCCGATGACCGCGAGAATGAGGGTGGCGTCAAGTGCTGACCGATCTGCCAAGTCAAATACCTCCAAAATCAAGGCATTCAAGGGTTCTGGCGCAATTTTGTATTTGCTTCTCACGGCTTGAACCAAAGTCAATTGGAGCGGTGTCAGGTCAGTTGCGGGCGCTGCAAAGCTTCTTAGCAATACTTGATGCTGTTCATCTTCAGCTTCTGAAATCTGCAGTCGGGTAAACAGCCAGCCCTGCACGCTTTGGACAGTCAGGGTGCGCACTTCAGGCCGTGCCAAAGCCAGCATGCTGAGGATCAATGCAAGCAGGCCCAACATTGCAAAACTGTGGTGTGAAATGTTCACAAAGCCGCGCCCAATATCGCCCCCAAAGGTCAACAGTCCGCGCCAAAAGCGAAGAGACCATTGCGCGGCTAATTCCTGAAAAGCGGGTTGAGTCACAAGTTGATTTGAATGAAGGGAACCACTAATTATAAAAAAAATCGAAAATAGATGCTTTCTATATATCGAGGCCTGCCTTCCTCGGTGAAAATAGCTTCTTTATCTTTTTGTGTTGTGACTGTGACTTCTTCTTCTCCTAAGACCCCAGACTTGCAAGCCCTAGACAACTTAACCGGGGGTGCCTTTACCGCACAAACATCCGGTGAGCGCGCAGCCAAGTTGCGTGATTGGCTCATCACAGAGCCATCCCACGAAGTTTTACAACTCGTGTACAAAGAAGTTTCTACGCGTGACAAAGGCGCTGCCAAAGTGCTTCGCGAAAAGCTAGATGAGTTAAAGCGCTTGCATGGCCAAGATGTCTTGGCGGCCGAATGGACTGAACGCGCCAATGCCATGCTAACTTCTTCGCGTTTGAACATTGCCGATGCCATGGCATGGCAAAGAGATGCTGCCAAAGCAGGTGCGCCGCTGTCTCGAGAGCCGCTGGCCAGCCTCAAGCTTCAGTTGAATGAAAAAATCAAAGCGGTTGAAGATTTGCAGCACCAAGTCATGGTGCAGCGCGAAACTGCCGTGCTTTTGGCGCAGCGCATTGAGGTTCTTTCTACCAAAAGTTTGAAAGAAGCAGGCGCTGCCAATGAACTGTTGCAGTCCGATGTGGCGCACTGGCACCAACAAGCCCATGCCATCACAGAAGATCCTTCTTGGCACAGCGTTGATTTGAAATTCCCACCCCAACTTGATGCGTCCCGTCATCAGTTAAGCAGTGTTTGGGAAGCCTTTGAAGCTGCGTTGTTTCAGGCTAAAGCGGCTAGAGATGACGCCAACGAAGCTTTGCCACCCGTGCCAGTTTGGGCTGAAGAAATTCGCGTGGCTCGAGGTGGTCAAGGTGTGCATGCCAACGCACATACAGTCAAAGAAGCGCCCAATACCGATCATTCAGCCGTTTCAAATTCGCTGCAATCTAGCGTTGAAGAATCAACGGCTGAGACGGAGGGCAAGCC
>Ga0209651_1000495_pt1 | contig 14088 bp, 19 predicted proteins | sample LauGreFBDMM110SN_2_FD_188216 | JGI IMG/M metagenome (GOLD analysis project Ga0209651, IMG submission 188216) | Freshwater lake microbial communities from Lake Michigan, USA - Fa13.BD.MM110.SN (SPAdes) (version 2) | ecosystem: Environmental > Aquatic > Freshwater > Lake | place: Lake Michigan... | reverse complement strand
ACAGAGGTTTTGGAGGGTGGACATGGCGGTGCGAGTTTGGTCGACGGTGGTGTCTGAGAGGCTAGCGAGGGTTGCGCCGAGAGATTTTATGTTGGACGCGCTGCCGGACAAACTGGTGATGGTCTCGATGGTCTCGCGGATGCTGCTGTTGGTTTCAATGTGTTTGTAGAGAGTGTTGAGTTTTTTTGAGGCACGATTCCATTCCTGGAGAAAGTGTGTGTATTTGAGGTGGAGCGGGGTGCCTGGTTTTGGTTTTTGGACGCGAAGTTTTTGGATGAGCGCGGCATACTTGTTGCAGTCTGTAGTGACGAGACGGACGCGGATGGTGTCGAGAAACAGGTGGAGGGCGATTTTTTTACTGAGGGGCTCGAATTTGTGAGGGGACTGCGTGTCGGCCATCGCGGCGCAGATGGTGGTTGATGTGTGCGGCAAATACACATATAATACAGGACCGTGACGGGGTAAGTGGTGTGGTGTGGTGTGGTGTATGAAAGGGGTGGGGTTGGGGTTTGAGGTTCATTTTTTTACACGAGCTGTGGAGTGAAAGTTGAAATTATGGCTCGGACCAAAGAAAAGGAAGTTAAGCGGGCCTTGTTGGCACAGGCGGCAAAAGCAAAGGAGGCCAAGGCCGCGGCGCGGGTGGACCAGCAACAGAAGCGCCGACGCCAGAGCACGGCGGTTGCGTCTGTGATCAAGAAGGTCAAGTCGGGAGCTGTTGTTGCTGAGGTGATCAAAGAGCGTGCGAAGCGGCGCAGGGGGAACGGCAATTTGGCGCGCCAGCGGATCTATGCGCTGCAAAAGGAGGATGCGCGGTCCGTGTTGCAAAAGGCTGATTTCAAGCGGCTGTTGGGCCGGGTGCACCAGTGTGTGTTGGCCGATTTTCCGGATGTGACGACGATTGCGTCGGACGCGCGACAGATTTTGCAGTTTGTGACGGAGCGTTTGCTGCTGGGGATCATTGGGAAAGCTGGCGAGCGGACGATTGAGCGGGAGCGGAAGACGCTGCGTAAGACTGATTTTCTGTCACTGAAGAAGATGAGCAACTTTGTGGTGGACCCAGCGTGGATTCCGGACAGCGCGGATGTGGCATAAAGCAAGGAGTTATGGTTTAGGCAGTTGTTTTGATGGAATAAACGCGTACTGTGTGTAATCTGTGTTGAATTTGATTTCTGCGAATTGCTGCACGTATGCGACCGGAATTTTGAAGTGGTCTGCGATAGATTGAAAGGATGGGAACGGGTCTGTTTGGTTGCAGAGTGCGCATTTCATGTGCCGCTCGGCATTGTAAGAGATGGCAAGGAGTTTGGGCTGGTCGCAGATTTTGAGGAGCATGCCATAATAGGTGGGCATGTTTTGGTCGAGTTCGATGTAGGTGCGAATGTCGGCGAGCATTGGAAAGAGGTTGAGTTGGTTGTGAATGACTGGTGTTGTGAGTTCGTGTGCAAGATCGGATACCCACACGAGGCGTGCGCAGGGTGATGTGTTGGGGATGGTGATGGATACGCGCGATGCGTGTTCGAAGATGATTGATGCCTGCATATCAATGTGTTCGCAAAAGTCTGGTTGGAAGGGCATGTATGCAAAACACGCGGGGCATTGAACGAGGATCGCCGTTGTTGTGTCGTCTGCCTTGATTTTGAAGACAAATGCATCGTTTGCGGGTGTTGCGGGCATGTTAAAGTAGATGCCGTCGGTGAATGACGCGAACGTGTCTGGTGGCACGCCAACGGAGATGGGTTTGACGGGTTGGAATTCCAGAACTGGTTGTGTTGTTTTGGGACTCCAGAGATGGTGGATTGTGTGCTGGAAGTGGGTGGTGAAAGATTTTGAAGCATGTGCAATGGTGTGTTTGCACGCGTGGAAGCGTGTGTTGTCTTGGAGCCAGCATTCTGGGTCAGAGTGGGGTGTTTTGAAAAGGGGGACAATGGTGATGCGCAGGGTTGTTGACGTCGGCGGGATGTGTTGTTGTAGTGGGGCGGTGCGGCCTGGTACGAGAAGGTGGAACGCGACGATGTGGATGTTTTGGAGGATGACGGCGACGTGTTCTGAGACCATGATGGGTTTGAGTGTGTGTGTGTGTATGTCAAGGCGAATCCGCACGACAAGTTTGTTATCGTGGGGCATGTCGACGACAAAGTTGAGGCTGTGACTTTGTTCCGCGGGGCTGATGGTGATGGTGGTTTGGAGTGAGTTTATTGTTGTGTAGCCGGCGGGAGGCTCGTTGGTTGCAATGACATGGGTGTATGTTTTTGTGGCGTTTTGGCGGTAGGGGCATGCGAACGCGGTGTGGTATGCAAAGAGATGCGGATCAATGGTTGCATATGTGCAGAGGGGGCTCTGACAAGCGTGGGTGAGTTTGCGCATAAAATAGGCTGGGGAGTGGGACGGGTCGTCTGTGACTGGGATGACGGCACTGATGTCTGCATTGCACGTTTTGCACTGGTGGTCCTTTGCAGCACATGTTGCGCAGACAAGGTGGCCTTTGTCACAGGCGTGCTGATCATCGTGATTTTTTGGATTGAATGGGTCAACTAGTTGCGCGCAGTTGCCGCAGAACAAGAAATCGAGTTCTGATGGTTGGTATGTGACTGTGATGGGTGCAAATACTTTGTGCATTGCTGGGTGGCGGCGGCCCACGAAAATGAGCGGCGGGTGGTCGTGGTGTTTCGTGGACCAGCCGACTGTAAAATGGCCACGATAAATATTTTTGGGCCAAGAAGAATGTGTTGTGGATGTATGGGGTATGCGGTTGCATTTTACGGGGGTTGTAATGGACGTGAGGTGTGATCAAGGTATAGTGCGTGTGTATGGACGGGAAGCTCGTGCCGACGCATCGTGTGAGATTCTCGTGCTGACTATGGACGTGTGGGGTGGGAATTTTATGGAACGGCGAACGGTGTATCGGTTGTTGAATGTTGGGATGGTGGGCGATTTTGCGATTGATACACTTGGTGTTGAGTGTGTGACGCTTTATGCCTGGGATTTGTATTTGCCAGTGGACGGCGGTGCGTGTGTGGTGGAACACGTGCTGTATGAGATGGATCGGTCGCCGCCTTTGACGCCTTGGTTTTGTGTGAGGGTGCCCGTGGTTTTGCGGATAGTTGGAGGTGATGTTGTTGAGCGGTGGTTTGACACGTGGGGAGTGCGTCGGGTGGCGCCAGGCGGTGGTGGCCACATGACGTACACGTGTCTTGGGTGCAAGCAGACCTTTGCCTGCCGCGCGTCGTTTTTTCTGCATTTGCTGCCATCACATTTGGCGGCGCGTATTCAGGATACGCCGCGTGTTTCCGGCATCGTTGCAAATTTGGTGATGTAAAATTCGAATTAAATCAGTGGTCATTTTTTTTTTCTTTTGGCTGGATATGAGTGATCGGGTTTTGAAGGGTTGTTTGAAGACATGTGGTCGGGTTGTTGTGGCGCACTGTGGCAGCGTGTTTACTACATCTGTGCTTGTGGAGTTTAAGGGAGTGCGGGTGCGACTGTCTGATGTACCGCATGTATTGCGCGGTAGCCTGGTGAGCGTGGATGTGCGTGAATTTGAGGGTAGTGGTGGTGCGGGTGATGTGGTGGCGGCCACCTTTTCGGGCGGCGTGTTGCGGTTTAAAGCGCCGGTGAATGCTTTGTCGCGACCCGTCGAGGTGCACTATGTGGATCGGGGCGCGCAGCGATGTGCGGTCTATCCGCGGGATTTCTGGCACACTGGCCAGGTGGTGTGTGATGAATCTGTTGTATTATCTGGGTGGATTGGCGGGTATGTGCGGTCAAGCGGTCGAGGCAACGAGCGCACATTGCTGGCACTGTGTGATATTTTGGTGGGACAAGGAGGTGGTTTGCCGGATGCCTATGAGTTGGATGCGCGTGATGTGGCTGCCGCGCTGCGGCTGATGCACGAGATATTGAGTCGCAACACGGTGAATTTTTATGGGCCGACGGTGTGTTTTCTCGGTCTTGTGGCGTGGGCCACGATGCAGCAGTATCCGCGAGATGTTGGCTTGCAGGCGCAACTGAACCATGTGTGGCGGCATCTGTTGGAACAGGTGTGTTTTTGTGTTTTGGATGTGTTGCGCAAAGCGTCTGTTTCGGCGTTGGTGCAGTTGTGCGAGTGTTTTGGATTGCCGCGGCATCGTGTTGGGACACCCGACGATGCGGCGCGGCAGGCAACGCTTGCAGCGGGACGCGCGAGTGCAAGTGATGTTGTTTTGGACTTTGATGTTTTTTCGGTTTTAGCATCTACCGTATGGGCGCGGCTGGTGGCGTGTGAGTGGTCTGTCGCGCGGGGTGGACGATTGTATGTACTTGCAAGTCAATTGCGGGTCTATGCACAGAATTTATTTCTTGGAGGGGTGGGCTATGCTACTGTAAGCCGTGGTGGCACTGTGGTGCACGCTTCGACTGCACTTGGGACGCTGATGTATGCTCGGGTTGCACGCTTGCAGCGCCTGCGCGACTGTGACGACGCGTCGCGGCTGTGTATGATGCTGCAGCTGCATGGCATTGATGGACTGTGGGCCCGCGTGCCTGCGATCAATATGCGGGTGTCGAGCAGTGTGCATGCATGTTTGGCTCAGTTGGTGCAGCATTTGCAGTTGGAGGGCACGTTTGAGCTCATGTGTCGGGGTGATTTGAATATTGTCAAGTTTCCGCAGAACAAGTTGTGTGTTGGTGGGGGTGGTTGTGCAGGCAAGCACCGCACACCCGGCAAATTGTATGGGGTGTGCAATACGACAAGTGCGGGTGATGTAGTGGTAGTACTTAAGAGTTTTTCGTCGCAGCATGTAGGCCAGCGGCTGCTGACAGTGCGTTTTCCGGGCAACGGCGGGCAGATGTGTCTTTATTATGCGTAAAATTAAATACAACTAATATGGCTTTGATTGTTCCTGTTGTTGTTGTTGCTGCTGCTGCTGCTGCTGTGCCGCATCAGCATATGTGATGGTGTACTCGCATACTGTGATTTGGATGTGCAAATCGGGCCTGTGTGCCGGTTTGCCGGCAACCTTGTAATCTTCTGTGACGTGTGCGGCCAAGATAGCCTCCTCTGCATGCTTTGAGATGACTGGGTGTGTGACGCGGCCACTCTCAACGTCGGGGGTGCACTCGATGAGGATTTCACCAGCGAGTGTGCGATTTGCCGCATCGATCTTTTCGGCGACAATGCTTCTGAACAGATTGTACACGTCTCTGTGCACTGTGATGGAATAGACTGGCTCCCCGGTTGGATTTGGGATTTCTGCGATGAGGGGGATGTTGGCGTTGCCTTGCATGGTGTTGATAATCCATTTCTCGTTTTGGGTGATAAGCCATGCGACTGGGTTGGGTGAATGGCCCACATCTGACTCGGTGAAGTACTTTAGCTCTGCGTAATTTGTCAGATCGGGGTCTTCTTTTGATCGAAGCGCGTACCGCCCCAGGCCTGGGATTGGTTTTTGTTCCCAGTACTTTCGGACGCCAATGTCTATGGCGTCTGGGTCAATGTTGATGAAATTTTTGAGCTCTGTGCCAACAATGACGCTGCCATCGTTGGGTAAGGTCGCGGGAGCGGCAAACACCGTGTCGTCGTCTGGCAGGAGGTTGCAATCGACGAGCGGGCGTGGGTCGCCAAAATGAATGATGGCGGCGCATGGGATGTTTGACGATGCGGTGAACTGGCGTGGCATTGGATAGAGGGGCGTTTTTTTGCTCGGGTTTTTGGGGTCGAGAGCAAAGGCATTGACTGCGTATGCATATTTTTGGGTGGCGCCCGCGCTGGTAATGGCAATTTGGCGGATGGTGTATTTTTTGGTGAGGGCAGGGCCAGTGGCACCAGGTGGTGGTGCGTCGTGGATCATGTCGTTTGGGGAGAATTTGAATGTGATGGGGGCTTCGTTGTCAAATTCGACGTGTTTTTCGCAGCTCTTGAGTTGTTTGCGATAGACTGTGGGGCGGCCAGGGCGTGTTTCTGTGATGATTGGTGCGACCTGGATGTGTGCAGAGCTCTCCCGCGAAGCAAGGACAAGGTGTGCATTTGGGCTGCTGATTGGATTTTCGGTGAATTTTGCGGGAGGTGGCTCCGTTGTTTTGGTGGATGTATCGAATGGTTCGATCATGATGGCGTGGGATGTGGCTGCATTGGTGTTTGACACACATATACTTTTTATGGTATGCGTAATCGAGAGTGGCGGGGGCGTTTGAATGGGACGTCGGTGTCGTCTGAATTTCCGTCGCGGATGAGGGCGGCGATGGCATTGGATGCCAGCAGTATTTGGAGCTGCGCGTGTTTCTGGAAGATGGGCGATACGTATCGGTGGGGACCTGCGAGACCGCCGTCGAGCGCCACTGTGTGTGCCACGAGCCGGGCCATGGAGGTGATGTATTGTTGTAGGCGGCGGGGCAGATCGTCGACGCGTGGCCACTTGCCGTTGACCTGTTTTGCGTCTGTGCCGAGAACAAATTCTGCGATTGTTTGTGCGGTCTGTGCTTCTGCGTACTTGATGTGCTGCAAGACGGCGATTGTGGCGCATGCGAGTGTAGGCACGGGAATGTGAAATTTCCATGTCTGTGTATCAACTGCGGGTGTGGGAGCGGGGCCAGTTGCTGGCTGTCTGAGTAATCTGGATGCGGATGGGCCTTTCGGGTGTTGTTCTGTGAATATTGCGGTTGATATGGGCAGTGTAATGACAACCGGGTCGACGAGGGCAATTTGTTGGGCAACCGCGTCTGTGATTGCACCATAGATGGGCACGAGTGTGTTGAGTATGGCCATTTTGGTGTAGTGGGCAATGTCGGCGGAGGATGTGCTGATCAGTGACGGTATGCTGCCGATGAGTTCGGCGTTGCGAGCGTGGGCCGCGGTTTGTTGTATTTTGTGGAGGATGTTGCGGGTAATGTACATGGTTTGCATGTCAAATGCCCAGATGATCAGATCGGCTGGTGGCGTTGGCAAGTTAAACAGTTGGCTGGTGATACATAATTGAATGTCTTTGTAGTATTCTGCGGACTGTAGGGCCTGCTGAATGGAGTGGGCATCGTACATTTTGTCCCTTTTTGCTATTGAATTCCAGTGATTTTTAAATTTTCGGGGTAGTGTGATTGCACCGGGGCGTGCAAACATGTAGAATGTGGCTGGGTCGATGTCTGCCAGAAGGTCGATGATGTTTGTTTCGACGAGATTTGTGCCTGGCAGTGGCGGCGATGCTGGGATAATGTGCGTTGATTGGATGCAGATGAGTGGATTTGTATCGTGCATCGGTAAGTTGACAACGCACTCTATTGTGGCCGCAAGGGTTTGATTCGCGGTCACGTTGGGGTCCATGATGATGCAAATATGGCTTGGTGTAATATAAGTGTGGTGTACGAATATACTTTGTGGTGTTGTCATGGGTGGCTTGGTGACAAAAGCAAGTGGGTTGGGTGTTGGGAATTTAGAGCTGGACACTGAGTTGCTTGAAATTAATTTGGCACAGCGGCGGGAGCAGTTGGCGCGCCACGAACGGGAGTATGTTGACTTGCCGGTGGATGACCCGCATTTGCGCCACGACATGTACACTGCGATTGTAAACGAGGGGCGAGTGATTTTTGAGACCGAGCGCGAGTTGGAGGTGCTGCGTGCACGCCTGTACAAGAGTTCGTCGCAAGTTTAATGTATATTTAAGAGAATGTGGTGGGTGGCGTGGTGGCTGGTATGGGCAAAGACACGGATCCGATTCGGTTGTTTGCGGTGTCTGGACGGGATCCGGTGGCCTGCATCGGGATTGGGATGCACCACTTGCTGTCTGGAGAGATGCTGCGATTTGGCGTGCATTTTTGTTTGTTGGTGTCGTGGACAACCTGCCTTGGGGTGTATGTGGTTGTGCGCAATCAATTTTTGGACGTGTGTTGCTATGGAAAGCCTGGGCCGACGACGGCCGAGTACAAAAGTGGCGGACGATGTACGGATCCGCAGTCGCGCATGCACACGCAGAGTGGCGTGTGTGAGAGCACGCCAGTGTCGCAGTTGGTGCCATTGGTGTTGTGTTGTTTTTTTGTGTTGATGCAAGTCGTGTACTACTTTTGGACGTATCGGCACTATGAGGAGCATGTGCAGGGGGAGTTGCGGCGCAACCACGCGAATCTTCACGATGTGCAGCGGGGTGTGATTATTCGCAAACAGGTGCAGTGCCTGCAATTGTTTCCAATTACTGGGATTTTGTTGGGGCTGCCGGAAAAGGAGGCGGGGCGCTTTTTTGGGTTGCGGGTTGTAGCGTTGGTGTTGTGTGTGGTGACGATTCCGATGGCGATTGTAGCGATTATTCCGAACATTGATTGGGGGTGTTATTGGTGGGTTTACGACAATGATAAGATGGATGACAAGCGTGTTCTTGCCTATGGGCTGTGTTGGGACGAGAATTCGGTTGCGTTTCAATATATGCACGGCTCGTATGCGATTTGGGAGACGACGTGGTATTATGTGAGTGCTGCACTTGTATCGATTGCTATGTGGATGTACTTGTTTTTTGGTCGGTTGCTGGGGGTGTGGATTGGGAGCGTGGAGTTGATGCGGCCGTTGCATGAGGACTATGTGCGCAAGAGTGAGCGGTACTTTAGTAAATCGTGACAGTCAGGTTTTGGCACAGACCACGCCATGAGGTTGACGCGGTTTTTGGGTAAAAGTAGTGGGATGGGGGAGGGGTCTAAAAAAAATAAAAAAATGAAATGTGTGTTGCGGATAGCACTTACGCGGCGCGGCATCATGTGATTGGTGGTGTTATGACGATGGTGGTTGGGTCGCGTGCCAGCAGGCGGCGGATGAAGGTGCGGATATTGTCGATGGTGTAAGTGTTGGGTGTTTCGGTGGGTGGCATGAGCGCTGCGTAGACGCGGGCAAACACTGAGTGCGGCGAGACGGTGATGGATTGCGCCGCGATGGGCCATACGAGTAGTTGGTCTGCGACGAAGAAAATTTGTCCTGCAACAGAATTGTGCATTTTTTCCAGTGTTGGATTGGAAGCAGGTGACTGTGTTTACGTTTATATCTAGACGCGCCGCGCACACGCCTTTTGGGTTGCAACACATATGGATCGCTTTGCACTGGATGGATACGCTGGGGAGTTTGATGCGGATGAAGACGGTGGGCTCGCCGCGGGTGTGTTTGACAATCTAGCCAGCATGTATTCTACTACGTCGCAGCCGTTTGCCTCGACACAGGCCGCCGTGGGTTCGAATGTTGCGGCTGCGCCGCCCACGGCGGCGGCGCCTGCTCCCGACAGTGACAGTGAGGATGCTGCGCCACCGGCGCCCGCTGCACCTGTTGCGCGAACCAAGTCTGCGGGCAAGCGGTTGTCGATGAGCGACGCGCCCGTGTCTGCGCGCAAGCGGTCTGTGACACCGCGCGAGCGGACTCTGTCCATGATTCGGGAGGTAGTGCCCAAGGTGGGCACGGTGACCATTGATGGGCGCAACTTTTTGTCGCTGGATCAGTTTATGACCAAAAAAGCCACGGATGGGAAAGTATGGCTGGTGTGGTGCGACACCCTGGGGCCGTTGTATGTGCAGGGGCTGCGCACTGAAAAGAATCGAATCAAGAAGCGGTTTGGATTTGTGAAGCCAGCTCCGAGCGGTACTGTGATGTGCGACACGTATGTTGAGGCGCTGCGCATTGGCCCGCTGCAGAAGGCGGGTGGAGACGACGAGAAGCGCGCGTTGCTGATGCGTATGGTGGATGGGTTGCAGGAGAAGATGGACGACGTTGATTGGAGCGAGTATGGGCCAGTTGTGTTTTCGAGCGGTGGGCGCAGTGCGCATCGCGCGCCGGCATCCGCGGCTGCTGCACACGGCAATGGGGTTGCTGCAGCTGCTAGCTCGGATGACACACGTGGTGCTGCTGCTGGCGACGACGACGATGATGATGGCGATGACCAAGCTGGATGCGAATCTGATGGTGGTGGTGGTGCCTCGGGGCCGACGTCGGGACGTGTGCAGATGGATTTTAGTGCACGCGATTTGTTGGCTGTTGTGTCGGGGGTGAGCATGACCCTTAAGGTCGTGGAGCAGTATTTTCGCAAGCGTGTGAATGGACGCACTTGATATCCGGGCCCGGAGTGGGACGCGTGCGCCTGGGTTTGTGTGGGAGTTGGCCATGTCTAAGTTGGAGATTGGCATTGTGCGCATCGCGCAAGTAAATTTGGTTTTGTTGCTCACGGCGTTGAATCGGGTGGATGGTGGATTTGCTAATCTAGGGCCGAATGTGATTGACTATACTGTGATTTCGCCTGTGCTTGCAGATGCGAAATTTCGATCCCAGCGCACGATTCGCACGATGGACCCGAAAGGTGCCGTGTTGGTTTATTTCAGCGGCAAGTTGTTGTGTGTGGGGACGAAATCTGCGCTGGATGCCATGGTGTCCATCTACAAGGCGGTGCGGGTGCTGAATAATTATCGAACCTGTTTGTATTCCGAGTTTGTGATTGGCAACATTTCGTTTGTGAACAGCGTGTTCAAGGGCACGTGTGGGCATATTTTGAATATGGACGTGCTTTTGGGCGTGTGTCAGTTTCGCGACATGCTGATACGCTATGAGCCGGACCTGTTTCCTGGATGTGTGATGACGCTGTTGATGTCTGGCGGCGAGCCTGCGACGGGGTCTGTGGTGGTGTATTCGACGGGCCGGTTTATTTTGGCTGGGTGTCGTACGGTGCTTGAATTGCGGGCTGCTGTGACGGAGGTGGACCATGTTTTGCGGACTATGCCAGGCTTATGTGGGCGAGTAAGCACGGCAAGCATATCTGAAAACGCCGAGTACCAAGACGAAGCGTCGCACATGCAAGCGTTGAGCACTCTGCCCGAATTCGCGAAACTTGACATTGGGTTTGACGACATTGATTGCGATCCGGAGATAATGGAGTCGTGAGCGGGTATGGGTTGATGTTGATGATTTGCGTGGCAGCAGTGCTAGTAGGTTGCAGCGCAGTAAAGAGTAATGTGACTGGTGTTGTTTGGCCGAGTGTGTATGGAAACAGTGCGTCCCATGCATATACGAGTGGGGGCTGCACGTAGAATACGCCGCAGTCTGCCACTGCAAACATTGGGTTTTGTGTGTTGATGGCTACGAGGGTCGGCAAAGTAAATTGTGGGTTTGGGGAGAGATGTGCCTGTTCGTCTGTTTGCAAGGGGCGGCTCATGAGACACCACGGTGATTGTGGGATCCATATGTGGTAGAGAGCACCAAGGACTGTGGGTGGATAGGCGGCGTCCTCGACAATATCAAATGCAAATGCTGTTGGTGCATCGGTGCTGTACGACCACGTGAACGTGGCATATGCACTTGGATCATTGTAGCTGATGGTGAGGGCTAAGGTGTCGTTATTGGTGGTGATGGTGTGTTGTAGGTCGTCGTCCCAAATATCGTAGGTAGAGATGTCCTGCCAGGCCCGAGCTTGTGTTTGAGCGTAGGTAATGTTATTTTGTGCGATTGCGGTTGGGAGGTCGCACAGTGGGTGTTGCGGACACGTCATGGCATCGAGGTACCATCGAATGCGCTCTGTTGGTGTTGGGCTGGATGTGGCCAACAGACAGCCTGTTGTAGGGGACCATGCGCAGTTTGATGTTGATGTGCATGTGGAAGCTGTGTCGTATTGTGCACAGCACATGAATGTATTGCACTGCGCGTGTGTTTCGCATTGGACGGTGTATGAACAGCACGTTTCTTGTTGTGCCTGAAAATAGGCGACGCATGCGGGGGTGGTGCAGACAATGTGTTTCCCAAAGATGGCGGTTGGGGTGATGCGCGGGGCGCATGTGCAGACGGTGGATGATGTGTTGATGAGCGGGTAGCAGGCCGAGACACCCCAGTTGTTTTTGGTGGGGAGGATATCGAGGGTGGGATCAAAGTAGTCGGGTGTGGGTGCGGGTGGTGGTAGCGTGGTGCATGCTGGAGGGCCGCTGAAGGGGGGTACACAGACGCACGCTCCGCCAACTGGCACGCTGTTTGGAAGACAGGCTGTGGCAGTGCATGCAGAAATAGAGGTGTATGGATAGACGCATGTGCACGCGGTGCCATTCCAGGAACCGCCGTTGTAGCAGACGCGCGTCGTGCACGACGCACCTGCAAAACCGGGCATGCACTCGCACTGGCAGGAGGATATGTTGCGGATGCTGTTTATGCCGCATGTGGTGGTTCTGTTGCAGAGCTGGGCCACGATTTTATCGATGGTTTGCAGGTAGCCTTGTAGTGAGTTTGCATTTTCGCCGATGATGAGGTCGCCGCCATCGGCGAGAATGATGTTGCCGGATGTGTAGATGGAGCCAATGGCCTGGATAGCATAGTAGATTTCCGATGAAGAATCAAGGCCACTGTATTGTGCGGCTGGCAGGTTGTTTGTGGATTCAATAAAGTGGTCAATGCCCGCCCACTGAATCTCGCTTGCAAAGCTGCAAAGAAATATGCATGGAAGGATATATGTGATCATTGTGATTGGGTGTGTTGTGTTGATACGGGGTGGTTTTACCGATATATATCTTACTGGCCATGGCATCTGGAAAGTCTGTGACTCGACGGGGGATTGGGGGCGTGGGCCGCTTGATGTCGCTGCCTGGTAAATCGGCGGCACCGACGGTGCCTCCTGCGGGGCCAACGGCGGCGCCGGATCTTGCAATGTCCGCGCCAGCAGCTCCTTTGATGGAACCGGCTCCGCCGCCCGTTGCAGAGGTTCCGGATGTGCCCGATGGGGTGCACGATGGTGCATACATTGAGAAACGGAACGTGACGCTGCACCATATTCAGGATTTGGTTGACACTGCGCACGAGACACGGCCCGCGCTGAAGCCGGCAGAACACAGTGCGCTGTATCACGCGAAAGATGCTATCAAGGCCGAGCTGGTGCGGATCTACTCTACATTTCGGAAAGGGGTGCACATTTTTGATGCGACTGTACACCGGTTCACGATGAAGCTTTTGTTGGGTGAGCATGCAGTGGAAGATGTACTGCACAAGTGTGAGGGCTTGTTTCATGAATTTGCCACCAAGTTGGGTGGTGCATTTTTTGACCCGAAGATGTCTGCGACGATGGCCGCATTGGACGCCCAAGACGATGATGATGATGATGACGAAAACGGTCATAAAGATGGATAGATAATATATGAAAGGTGTGGTTGTGTGTTTGGGGGTCTCCACTCAAAAAAAATGTACTGGCCGTTTAGTTTATTAAACAATGTGATTCAGCTGCCTGCAGAGCGGGTTTTGGTGGATTGCCGCGATGCGAGTTCGATTGTGACACCGAGTGCGATGGTTGAATCTGTAATGGTACGCACACACGAGTATCTTGAACAGGGCGACAGTGGTGCGGCCATGGTGACTGAGCTGCGTGCGATTGTGATGCAGTGTGATGCGTGTTATCGCGCGACTGTGCCCATGGGCTCGTCGCAGACGCTGATATCACCTGGGATTTATTTTGGGGTGAAGACCGAGTTGTTGGTGCAAGAGTTGTTGTTGGAGGTGTATGGAAGTGTGCCAATACGTCTGCGTGACGTGGATGTGATCCGCGGCGTGTGTGTGAAGTTGATCGAGGCTGGGCTGTACTGCCAGCGATCGATGCTGCACAGCAAAATCCACTGGGATTTGTTGAGTGAGTGGTATGGGATGATGCGGTTGGTTGAGAATTTGGGGTATCACACTGCGCGGATGTTGGATCGCAAGATTACGCCGCGGGAAGCGGTGCATCGCAGTCAGCGCGTGCTGTTCTACATTGGCGAGATTCGGCGCACGTGTTGGAATGGGACGGTGTTGATGGCCTACTACAGCAATCGGGTGCCTGTGCCTGGGTGGGTGGTGTCAGACATCGTGAGCGTGTGTGAGCGGTATATTGAGTTGCTGCTGCACTATCATTATGTGGCGAGTGCGCGTGATGCCGAAGATGTTGTGACGCACACGTTTGCGCCTTTCAATCCGACCTCTTTAAGTCCAATCGCGTCCGTACTCGGTCAAGTTGTTGTTGGAGGAGGAGTGCCTTGTGGGGTGAGTGGTATCGGCAGTACTCAATCAAAGCCACTACACTTAAGAACAGCGCTACAGATCCGATTATCGTGATGGCCATGCGGGTTTTTTTGGAGAGGCCTGATTCCACGCATTCAGGGACGGGT
>Ga0209651_1000494_pt1 | contig 14099 bp, 12 predicted proteins | sample LauGreFBDMM110SN_2_FD_188216 | JGI IMG/M metagenome (GOLD analysis project Ga0209651, IMG submission 188216) | Freshwater lake microbial communities from Lake Michigan, USA - Fa13.BD.MM110.SN (SPAdes) (version 2) | ecosystem: Environmental > Aquatic > Freshwater > Lake | place: Lake Michigan... | reverse complement strand
GTGTACTTCTACTTAATGTCCAAGAATCTGTTTGAGTTGATGTACCTCTTTGTGCTGAATTAAAATTATTATTAATTCCTAAAGCGCCAAGAGCAATTCCAACTTTATAAACGTTTGTTGAGCCATATGCTGGATCAAATCCAGTAATTCTTCTTACAACTGTCCCATTATAAGTATTAGCAACAATTCCAGCAGCTCCAGGAAATACTCTTAGATAAACTGTATCTCCAGTTGAATGTAAATATTGAGAAGTTGGTTGGTTATTTATTGCGTAAGCTAATTCTACTAAACCTGTTCCTGGAGGTGTTACAACTGCTGTGCCAGTTGTTGTTAAATATAATTCTGTAAGACTAGAAGTAGGGAATGTTTGATCATTCGCGCCTTTTGCTTCTAATGTTGTTAAATGAATAAGATCTCTTAGGTTGTCGTTTCCATTTGGTCTTGTTGTAGGAGAAAATTGATAGCTTTTATAATTTGTATTTGTATCTGTTGAGTATCTGCCGTTAAATGATCCTGGATTATTTGGTCCAGCTGAAAAAAATAAATGAAAATGATCTGAAGCATTGGTAAAATTAGAGCTTCCTGCATCTAGGTTTAAACCATGGACCAATCTTCCTCGACCTTCAATATCTAAAGGTCTATTGGGATCCATTCCACTTGTTAAAGCGTATGTAAACCCTGCTCCCAATGAAGAACTTACATTAGTATTAATTCTAACTATTCCACTTTCACTATTTATATTTAATCCAGTTCCAATATTGAATGGTCTTCCAGATGGCTCTATTCTAAGTGAATTAAATATTTTATTCCCAGTAATACTTTGATTGCCTTGATCTGTGATGTGGATTGTGGTTGGCATATTATTTGTTTTCTAATTGGGCTTTCTTATCTTGTATTACACTATGTAATTTGAACTCATTTTTTATACAATTAAATATATTTTTCATAAGTTTTATGCTGTTGGATCGGTTACTACTAATTGATCGCTGCTATTGAAATATCTTAATCTCATAGAGTTTGCTGAATTTCGAAATAATGTTGTATTATAAGAGCTATATACATGAGTTGATGATGTAAAATCTATGGAGGTAAAATTATCTTCACTAGTATTGTGTATAAAACTGTCTCCTATAGTGTTACTTTGAAAATAATTTGCTATAGTGTTGCCGTAAGAAAAATCTCCTATAGTATTACTGCTAACAAAATTTCCTATAGTATTAGCGCTAAATTCGTTTCCTATAGTGTTGGTGTTAAAACCGTTTGCTATAGCGTTCTCTGCAACATAATTCCCTACAGTGTTACTGGTAAAATTGTTCCCTACAGTGTTACTGCTAAAATTGTTCCCTATAGTATTGGCGCCAAAATTGTTCCCTAAAGTGTTACTGCTAAAATAATCTCTTATAGTGTTATAGTTGAATTCGTTTTCTATAGCGTTGGTGTAAAAATTTACTCCTAGAGTATTATTGTAAAAATTGTTTCCTATAGTATTGGCGCCAAAATTGTTCCCTAAAGTGTTATTATAAAAATTGTTTCCTATAGTATTGGTGCTAAAACCGTCTTTTATAATGTTGTTAATAAAACTGGCTCTTATAGTGTTAGCGCCAAAAGTGTTTCCTATAGCGTTGTAGTAAAAAGCCCTCCCTATAGTATTACTGGTAAAAACATTTCCTATAGTGCTACTGTTAAAATTGCCTTCTATAGAGTTGTTGTAAAAATAATTTCCTATAACGTTAATATAGAAATAATCTCCTATAATGTTGTTGAAAAAATAGTCTCCGATAGTGTTACCGAAAAAAGAATTTCCTATAGTGTTATTGTAAGAACTGTTTCCTATAGTATTGTTGAAAAAACTCTTTCCTATAGTGTTGTTATTAAAATTTATTCCTATAATGACATTACTATATCCATCTTCTATTTTTATATTTTTAACATTATTTAGGGTAAAAGTTCCTAATCCAGTAAAAGTAGAAGTAAAAGTTGGTTGCTGAATTCTTGAAGAGGCTAAAGCTGGTAAATTTAAAATATAATCTGAAAGATTATTTTCATCATAAAATGCTCTAAATCCATAACCTTCATCTGTGCTAAAAAAAGTTCCACTCTCAACAAAAGCTGATACTGGAAGCCAAAAATTACTATTATTTAAAGCATTGCCACTATTACCTGTTACATTTGAATAATATAACTTGCCGCGATTGCTATTATTACCAGTTTCTATAACATAATCTAATTTATTATATTGAACATTAGGAAAATAATATGGCACAGAACTAACATCTGGTTTGCAACAATTAACAGTAATATTTCTCCAATCATAAGGTATATCAATATTAAGAAGATTATCCACTCTTCTGTAAATCCAACCCTTAAAGTCTGGTATACTTCCATAATTAACAGCTCCCCAAGAATAAGAACTACTTGCATCTATATTATAATAAATTGTATCTTGAGGATAAATTTCTGATTGTGCTATGTGATATATTTGTTTATTAGAAAGAGCAGTAACAATAAGAGGTTCGCCAGAAGCTGCTGTTTTTACTGCTTGATCGTTGATTGATTGATTATTCCATTTAAGAACAAAATCTGAAATTCTATATAATTGGCCGCTAAGTAATCCGCTAATTGCTTTTAAGCCTGTTAAGCTTGAATATGTGGTATTTAAAATTTGATTAGATCCATTAGCAAAAGTTTTAATTCCAGCTATAGTTTGATTTCCAGTATTATATACAAGATTATTTGCTAATATATTTCCAACTACTTGTAATTTTTCAGATGGAGAAATTGTGCCAATACCAACATCACCACTTCTTGTAATTCTTACAGCTTCATTTTCATTGTTAGTCAAGATTTGTATAAAACCATTAGTTTTTGCGGTTGCAAGCTTCAAAGCGCTGTTATCATGATTCCAGCTTAAGTATGAACCAAAGTTATCAGCTGGACTACCAAGTACCACACCAGCAGTTTGCGCATCTGATGCTAGAACAGTTATGTGAGAATTTCCACTTCCTTCAAACACAGCAATACTATTACTATCTGGATTTACAGAAACTCCTGCTGGAGATTTTCTAACATACAAGTTAAAATTATTATTACTATCAATACCAATACCCACGTGACCACTAATATTTACTCCAGTTGCAAAAGTTTTAACTCCAGATATTGTTTGATTTCCTGTTGTAAAAACAATATTGCTAGATGTTGAATTTATATAACCACTAAGATTGTTTATTCTGGTATTTAAAGTAGAGCCAGTATTTGCAATATTTGTAGCTAACGTACTTCCAGTAGATGCAAGATTAGCTGTTGTTGCGTATGGAGTTAAATTAACTCCAGTTAATACTGCGTTGCCATTAACAAAAAGTCCACTAGTAAAATTACCGCTTCCATAAACTGTGAAATTATTACCAGAAATAACTAAAAAGTCGCCTTGTCCAGTATCACCAAATGTTGCATCTTGAACAAAAGTCTTCACTCCAGAGATAGTTTGATTTCCAGTAGTAAATACAATGTTACTAGAAGTTGAATTAATGTAACCACTTAAATTGTTAATTCTTGTATTTAAAGTAGAACCAGTTGAAGCTAAGTTAGCTGAAGTAGCATAAAGACTTGGAGTTACTTGTACGCCACTTACTTGTAGTCCCATTCCATTTTGAAAATTAACATTATTATTATCTATTGAAACAGCAAGTCTTTGAGATGGACTGCCAAAAAAATCGCCTCTTCTGTATATGTTTATATTTTTTGATGATAATGCTGGCCCCATATCAGATGTGCCATTAATATTTATATCACCAAACATATTAATTTTACCATTGTAAGTTGTAGATGCTCCTGCTTCAAGAACAATATTTCCAGCGGCTCCATTCTGATCAATTGAAGGTTTTATAGTTATATCTGCAGTAGATGGACTAGATACAGTAGTCTTTGCGCCGCCAATAGTAATACTTGCACCAGTTTTTAATATATTTGGCGAAACTCCACTTAAATTACCACCTATTAAAATTATATCTCCTGCATTTATCGTAGATGTTCCTAAACCCGCTGTTATATTTATATTGCGTAAAGTTTGTGCTGATATTGAATCAGAGTATCCTAATATATTTAAACTAATTCCTGATACTCCAGAAATATATGTCGTGCTTAATCCAGTATTAAAAGTTTTAAGTCCAGATATTATCTGATTTCCAGTTGTAAAAAGTATATTACTACTTGAAGAATTTACATAACCACTTAAATTGTTAATATTGGTTTGAAGTGTTGAACCAGTATTTGCAAGTTGAGTATCAGTTGCAAAACTCGCATCTAAAGATCCAGTGAATCCAGTGAATAAACCACTGAGAGAATTAATGCTATTAACTAAAGTTGAACCAGTATTAGCCAACTGAATGTCGCTAGCAAACGTAGCATCTAGATTTCCTGTAAATCCTGTAAATAAACCGCTTAAAGAACTAATATTGTTACTTAAATTTAATCCAGTTAATGCTAGGTTAACTGTTGTTGCATATGGAGTTAGATTGACTCCAGTTAAAACTGGGTTTCCAGAAATAAAGATATTACGATTAACATTTATGATTGAATCAGTAAGAGTAACATCAACGCCAGAAAGCGAAAGATTATCAATATTATTTAAATCAATTGCATTGAAAGTACCAGTTCCAGAAACTTGAATATTATTAGCAAAAGTTTTATTTCCAGATATAGTTTGATTACCAGTAGTAAATACAGAATTACTATTAATATAACCACTTAAATTATTAATATTAGTTTGTAATGATGATCCTGTATTAGCGAGTTGAAGATCAGTAGCATAAGTAGCATCTAAAGTACCAGTATATCCTGTGAATAATCCGCTTAATGAATTTATATTAGAATTTAATGTAGATCCAGTTAAAGCAAGATTTGAAATTGTAGAATAAGTAGAGGTTAAATTTCCACTGAGTGAATTTATCTTGTTATCTAAAGTCGAACCAGTAGTATATAGTTGAAGATCAGTTGCGAATGTATTATCTAAAGCTCCAGTATATCCAGTAAATAGACCACTTAAAGAAAATATAGAATTATTTAAATTACTTCCAGAAGAATTTAATGAACCACTGAGAGAAATTATTTTATCATTTAAACTTGAACCAGTATTAAATAATTGGGAATCACTTGCAAATGTAGCGTCTAGAGTTCCTGTATATCCTGTAAACAATCCACTCAAAGAATTAATATTAATATATAAAGCAGACCCAGTAGAAATAAGATTAGCGGCAGATGCAGAATAACCACTTAAAGAGTTTATTTTTATATCTAACGTTGATCCTGTTAGCGCAAGATTTGATATTGTAGAATAATTTGAAGTTAAATTCCCGCTTAGACTATTTATTTTAGCGTCTAAAGTTGATCCCGTTGATGCAAGGTTAGTTATAGAAGCAGAAAAGCCACTAAGTGAATTAATTTTACTATCTAAAGTTGAACCAGTAGTAGCAAGTTGGAGGTCTGTAGCGTAACTTGCGTCAAGATTTCCACTGAAACCGACTAACATCGAATAAAGGTCAGATCCAGTAGATTGTAGATTCATTGCTGATGCAGAATAACCGCTTAGACTATTTATTTTAACGTCTAATGCGCTTCCCGTAGAATAAAGATTTGTTATGGTTGCATAATTAGAAGTCAAATTTCCGCTTAGGAAATTTATTTTAGTATCAAGCGCTGAACCAGTAGTAAATAATTGAGCGTCAGTTGCAAATGTAGTATCTAAAGTTCCAGTGAACCCAGTGAAGAGTCCACTTAAGCTATTGATACTTGTATTTAAAGTAGAACCAGTCAAACCAAGATTAGTGATTGTGGCATAAGTAGAAGTTAAGTTTCCGCTTAATGAATTAATCTTATTGTCTAAAGTACTTCCAGTATTTGCAAGGTTATTAATTGTAGCATAAGTATTTGAAGCAGAATTCGTAGTTAAATAATTTCCTGTTAATGTTCCACTAAGAGAATTAATACTAGTTACTAAAGTCGAGCCAGTATTAGCTAATTGAATATCACTTGCAAACGTAGCGTCTAAAGTCCCAGTATAACCAGTAAACATTCCACTTAAAGAGTTTATTGAAGTGTTTAAATTTGCGCCAGTTAAATTTAAATTAGTTGTTAATGAGCTTACTGCTGATTGAAAGTATCCACTATTACCAGAAACATAAATTATATCAATACCATTAGAAAAAACTGTTATTCCATCTTTTCCAGTTATGTGAAAATAATCTGGAGTTAAACCATTTATATTTGAACCTGGACCTCTTGGACCTTCAGGACCAGCGATATAAATATTCGCGCCAACAGCTTGAGTTGGTGATGATACATCAACGTTAATTATGTTTGGCAAATCAACATCTACGATAATATCTGCCATATTATTATCTCGTTACTTCTGGTAAAATTGAAAATTTTCCTCGCATTAATTTTATGCTATTTCCAGTTAATATCCCAGATGGATATCTTTCAATATCATAAAGGTGATCGCTTACTGGAAGACTTTGCGAGATATAAGAATTAATACTAATACTAATTGTACCAGATGGCAAATTAGTAATAGTAGGATTTAAATCCAATAAAACTCCTGTAGAGCCATAACTAGCACGAACTTGACCACGGACACTATAACCGCTTAAATTAACTGCTGATCCATTACTGTCTTTTAAATTTAATGTTAATTGTAAATTGTCGCCTTGATAACCTGTGATATTATAAAATGTAGCCATGTAAAATATTACACAGCCATAAGTTTATAGCGAATTTATTTTTTAAAATCAGCGTCCTTCTGCAAGAATATCTCTTGCAGATTTAGATAATTTCTTACCATTATTAGTTTCTGGTCTTGGAGTGAATTGAGCTACGTGCTTATTGAATTCAGTCATGAGTCTTTTAACGAGATTTTCTCTATTATCAATAGGAACTAATCCAATTTTAATTGCATGAGCTTGCATATCGGTCTTATTTAAAGATTCTAGATATTTAGAGTATTCTTCAGTATTTAGTGTGCCATATTTTCTTGAACCATCATCTCCCCAAACTTGGTCTAATGTTAATGGACGCTCTACTTTACCATGAGTTTGGCTTAAGCTTTCTAATTGATTTTTTGTTTTCTTTTTTGGCATATGTTTCTCCTGTTAATTATATTATATCAAAATCGGAGCATTTAGTCTAAAAAAAACCCCTACGATTTTACTCGTAGGGGTTTCTTTATGAATCTTAATTCAGGATTAGCTTATTCTGATACCAGCGACTGCGCGGGAATCAATACAAACGCGGCCTTCTTCTAGGAATCCGTAGAAACCAATCTTGTCTGCACGAGCCAAGAATTGATCGTCAGGGATTGCTGTGAATGTGCCACCTGATTCAGCTTGACGAGCTACTGGACGTACAAAAGCATCTTTTGTAAGGTCCAAGCCAACAATTAGTTCATCATTAGCAGCGCTAAAGGAAGGATAGAATTCAGTAAATAATGAATTATACTTTTGTCCTTTGCCTAGCTCAACGATGTCATGAATGGTGATGCCATAGATCTCTTGTGTGCCAGCGCCGCGATAAATTTCATCACGAACTGTGTTAGGAAGATCTGTGCCACCAGAAGCGCCAACTGGTTGGTAAGCGAATCCACGGATATCTTGCTTAACTTCTGGACTGACGAAGATATCAGTTAATCCGTATGCATCTGCGGTAGAACCACCAGCATAGGATGTATTAATTCTCTTAACTTTTGTTACGAGTTGGTTGAGATAGTCTAAGCTAAATGCTACTGTGGTAGGATCTACGCTGACTAGATTGGTGCTAGCTTTATCAGCTAGAGCTTTTAGAACAACTGCCCAAGCGTTACGTTCTTGTTTTACAAGAATTTCGTTGGCCATACGCTCTACGCCTTTACTAACTACATCGAGACGAGCTCTGCGAGCATAACGTTTTAGGAAGCTAACAGCACTATCCAAACGATAGGTTGCTACTTTTAGCTCACTGAATCCTTCTACTGAAGAAGTAGGAAGACCACCTGCTACGCTTTGACTCCATGTAGTAACATGTCCTTGACCTTGATCGTTATATAGATCAAGAGGAATAGAGGGACTATCATCTTCGTCAAAAGGAAGATCGGTGTAGACTGCAGAAGCTGTAGAAGCTTGCATTAGAACTTTGTTTACTACTGGTCCGATAAAGGCAGCAAAAGCTTCGGTTGCTTCTTTAGCAACAGAGCCTTCTCTACTACCCATAGCTCTTACGAGTTCAACTTGTTCTGGTGTATTTTTTAATCTTAATTTCATTTAAATTTTCTCCTTTATAAGATTAGAGCTCAATTTTGAGCAATGCAACGTTTTGAACTGCTGAACCGAGCCAGCGTCCAACCTTAACTGCATTAGTTGGTAGTGAAGCAGCAGAGGCTAGTTCGCCATTTGTTGCTCCAACGTAAGCTACGTGACCTGCGGTAGCATTGGTTCCACTGTACATAACAAGTCCTTTTGTTAGAACTGGTACAGCTTGACCACTTACTACTACGCCCATCTCTGCGGCTTTACGTGGATTGAAAAGTAGTTTTTCACCGTTTTCATCTGTTTCACGAACATCCATGAGTGTCAATCCGAGAACTGCATCGCCAGAGGCGGCATCAGTAATTTTAGGATTAACTCCATATCTTAGTGAAACTGCAATGTTACCAAAATCTCCACCAGCGTTACCGTTGGTTGAAGTTGGTGAAACATTAGTGATTCCAGGATTAAATCCTGGTGCCATTACCTTAACGACGAGACCTTTTACAACTAGTGAACTGTCTCCGCTATAGGCAAAGAGATTGACAACGTCGTGTTCGTCGTAATCTCTGAATGGTTTTAGATTGTGTGCCATATTTTTTCTCCTTATTTATTAAGTAATTCAAATCCATCCAAACCGAAAGCTGATGCGTATTTTTCTTTTACGGTTGGCTGTGCGGCTGGTGCTGAATTTGGAATTTCAATTGAAGCTTTTGACCCATTATCAACAGCTTGTTCGACAACCTCTTGGGTTGTAGAAATTTGTGCTACTTCTTCGGTATTTTTAACTTCAGAAGCGATTGAAGCTTTCATTTGTTCTTCTTTTTGCATTTTAGCTTTTTTAGCAGCTTTATTTTTCTCTTTCATGAGAACTGCCATTTTATTTTTATATGCAGAAAAAGATTCTTCATTTAAATCTTTAATATCTGTAGCGATAACTTGACGATCTTCATCAGATAGTTCAAATTCTTCATCAAAAGCGGCCATTCTAAGATTAAATACTTCTTGTTGGGCTTTAGCTAGTTGCTCTGCTTCGATGGAAGTTAGTTTTTGGTTAAGTTCTTCTACTTGTTTTTTAACGACTTCGTGCTCTGCTGTAACTAAAGCGATCTTTTCGTTAGCAGCTTTGAGTTCGTTCTCTTTTTCACTTTTTTCAGCTAAGAATTGATCGTTAGCTTTTTTGATTTCTTCAGCAATAAAATCAGTAACAGACGTAGCTGTTACTTGACTTAGCAAAGAATCGGTAATATCTTCAATTTTGGTTATTTTCATATATATCCTCTCTTTCTTTACATCTAATCTTTCCTCTTGGGAAATATTATTTTCAGAAGAAGCAGATGCATCTTCTTCTGAACTTTTATTATCATTTAAATTAATTTTAATTTGATCTTCTGTTGGAGTTGCAACTCCTTGAACATCTGCTGCTGGATTTAATGTTAATCCAACGCCAAGTGGAACTACTTTACCTAAAACTTGTCTATATACTTGTCTATTATTATCTAATTTTCCAGATCCACCAAAGCCTCTTAAATTAGCCTTATATTTTTCAATTTGATTTTCATTAGATATAACTTCGCCATCTTCTATATTCTTCTCGTTATCTTCTAGTATAATTATATTATAATCATTAAATCCTAATTCCCAACTAGCAGATATACTCATGTAATTATCACTTGTGGGATCATTACTTTCTTCTATTTGTTCTGCTAAATCTTTATTTACTACTTTCCAGATAACTCCACCTAAAGTAATATTAAATGGTTGTTTCATTTCTTTTACTTCATCTGAGGAAAGAGAATCATTAGATCCAAATTTACTAAAGCTAGCAGATAATATACAACCAATAACTTGATTTCTATTGTGTTCTACATTAATTGGCTTATTAACGAAATTTTTAGCAATCTTAGCGGCAGTTTCGCCATCTATAACATCGCCATTTTTATTAACTCTATTAACAACACATGCATCAAAGGCAACAGGAAGAAGATCAATATTATCTTCTGTGTTAATCTCAGGCAAGAATTTCTTTAATTTTTCGAGTGAAGCAACTGATAGATACTTATCTTTATCTCCACTAACAACTGGCCTAATTTTAATATTTGCAAATGTACTTAAGAATTTTGTTTTATTTTTCATAATTATATATTTTCTATGTCGAATCCATAGATTACACCATCTTCCTCATCATCGAGATATAATTCATTAATATCATTAAATTCAAAATCATTTAAATCATAATTTTTTAAATCTTCTTCTGCTTGAGCAAAATCTTCATCGTCTGGTTCAAGACTAGCTTCTACTTCATAATCAGAAACTGAGGCTTTTGCAATATCATTATCAGCTTTTCTATAAGAATCTTTTACTTTACCACCGCCTACCATTTTTAGAAACATATTTACGCGTGCCATAGCCCAACCACCTCTACTCATTCCTGGCCTGTGAGAAGAAGAAAATGCACCTGCACCACGACGATATACTTTTTTTAATTGACCAAGAGTTACTTTTTTCTTATTTTTACTATTATGTTCTTTGACTTTATTTTTAAGTGCTTCAATTACTTTTTTAGAAAATTCAATTGCTTTATCACTCTTTGTTCCTGCGCTGCCAGGTTTATTTTTAGATGAGCCTTTGCGTCTTTCAGATGGTTTTGCTGGAGTTTGAGCTGCAGATTTTGGACCTTTTCTTTTGGCATTTGACTCAAAGCCATATTGTTCAGAATTATAATTCATCCTATATATATTATACACATATAGAGGCAATATTTTAAATTAATTTTAATTATTTTTTATATAATTCTTTGATAACATCATCTGCAGAGCCCATTGTTGGTGTTTCTGGATATTTTGTGGGTAATTCTCTGCTATCAAAATTAGGCTCTGAACAGCTCATTAATAATACCAAAGGTAATATTAATATTAACTTTTTCATAATACCTATTACACTAATGATTGCTCTATTAATTTAGCTTCTGCGTCTCTTCTTCGACTCATTCCTTTTTCTATACTTCCACCAATCCATATTCTTTTCATGTTTCTTATTTGATTAGCTATAAATGTAAGAGCTTTTTGATCATAAACTGATACTAATTTCATACCATCTCTTATTAATTTCATTTCGCGGCGACGATCACCTTCTAAAGCTGCTCCTCTATTAAATACAAGACTAACTAATCCACCTTTTGCATCTTCTGGAAGATTATCAAAATTAGGAAAAGTTTGTTTTGTTAAATTATAAAATTTAGTTACTGTTTTATTATTAAATACTTTTAGTGCAAGATCCCAAGGAATAACTATATCCCTTAATCCTCTTATAAGATTCTTAGCATTATATCCTTTAATACCAACCACTTTATATAATCTGTCAAAAATTTCTTTAGGAAGATCTTTCCAATCTTCGCTAAATTCACTTTTATTTACATAACCTAAATCATAACCAATTCCAATTGTTACTCCACTTTGACCTTCGGGCCAAACTGGATTTTTTAAAAATTTATTGTAGTAGTTTTCGCCACCGCCAACTTCAAATTCTAAGATAAGATCTAAGGATTTTTTGCTTAACATATTTAGATTGATGAGATGGCATTAATATAATCTGTAACTCTATTATCTAATTTTTGAAGATTTATATTTTCTCCAATAGAATAAAAAGCTATTCTTGCGTTTGAAAAACTCCCTACAGCGGCGCTTGCATTTGCAAATATATTAATATCTGAAGCAGACTGACCAAATGAAGTGTTTGCATAAGAACCACTAGCATTATTAAAATAATAATCAACAGTAGAAAGATTGCTTCTTGTTGCTCCTTGAAGGCCATTTATTAAACCAGCCTGTGGAATTCCTGCTGGTGGTGATCCATAACTAATTCTTGCATTAAAATTAGTAACATTAGTAAACACTGAAGAAGCTCCTATGTTGTTTCCAATTGCGCTTCCAATCAAGACTCTTACGGCATCCCTTGTATTACCAGTTGTTGCGTATGCTGAAAGATGTTTATTGTTTTGTGGATCACTTGTAATATTTCTATTTGAGATTAAATATTTTGAAGATCCATTTCCAAGTAATCCTGTTTTTCTGTCGTAATCACCACTTACAAATCCCATGTTTGTTGGAGAAGTTCCCTTTAATGAAACCAATGCTCCATTTAGAGTTCTTGCTCCTGATAAAATACAAGAACTTTTGATAGCATCCCAAATTCCATCAGACTTACATCCTACAATAAAATTATCTATTGCTTTTTTAATTGATGCTTCTAGTGGCGATCCATCGGCTGTTTCAACTGCAGATATATAATTTCTTGCGTCTGGATCATTTGCAATATATGTATTTAAATTTATTTTTCCACTATAATATTTTTGTATAATTGCTCCACCGCCTACTGTTATATTTATATCATAAGAAGTAGAGAATATTAAAAGTGAATTAGCAGGAATTACAAAGTTATTTGCATTTGTTGTATAATCGTCGTAAATGAAACTAGATCCATCAGTATAAAATGAAGCATAAAATCCATCGAGATTTCCTTGAGTATAAATTGAAATTGAATCAGTATAAGGCTCAAATTGTGCATAATTAAGAATCGTTCCTAAAAGATTTGTCGTAGCAGATTTAAAAGTATAAATTGATTCTTGTGGAGGATAGTAATTTAAAGATTTTAATATACTTAAGTTTTGTTTTTTAATAGAAGTTTTGCCGCTAAAATAATTTTCTATATTACCTCCAAAATTTATAGTAAAATCAGCAAAATCATTGTATATTTGGACTATTGTATTAATTGGAATAATATTATTTGTAATAATACTAATACCACTACTATCATACCAATCACCTCCATCGGTCAAATATGTCGTAGGATTATTTAGATTTTCATCAAAATAAAAATTATATGCACCACCGCTATTCATTACTGCTGCAATTCCTGCATTAAAAAAATTTCCAAAAGTTATTCCTGCTGGACCTTTAAATCTAATATAATACGTACTATCATATTTAGTAGCCAAACTTGTTGATATTTTCTTTTTTAAACTTAAACTGCCCATTTTATTTAATTATTTATTTTATCTATGGTCTTGTCTAGTATATTGTCTTGGGGAACTTTTTCTTTTAACCAACTATTCATAACACCAAAATAAACAAGATGCTCACTATTAATTAAAAATAACTCGTTACCAAAACTATCCTTATAGGATTTAACTCCAGAATCTTCAACTAGATCAATTGCTTTTTCTTTTTTAAATTTGATTCTATACATTTTAATTAGATTATTATATCGTTCGCGCGCCTGACGAGTAATAAGTGCGTCATCACCAACAAAAGAAATTAATCCACCATTATCTTTATCATATTGCTTTGGAGTAGTTGCGTCATAAGATGATTTGTCATCTTGTATTTTATTTGGTGTCACAGTAGCACATCCAACAAGAAGAAAATTAAGAACTAATATGCTTGCGAGCTTGTTCAAGGTCTTTTTCCTTTACTGCATTTTCGATTCCACTTTGATGATCAACTTCTTTTTGAGCTTCTTGACGATCTTTCATTTCTTTCGTGTTCTTTGCTCCGAACACGTTATTGATTGCTGCGAATATTCCAGATACTGCCGAGAGTAAAGCTTGGAGTATTCCAGTTGGCATAATTACTCTACGTAACTTGCTGTTGCATCTTTGCATCCAGATGCAATAGCGTTAAGTACCTTTACTGCAAGAGCACCATTTCCATTTAGTCTAGCAAATTGTTGAGCATAAAGATCTTTGATAACAGTAACATAATTTGCCCAATGAGTTTTTTCACTTGGAAGATAATCGTTAAGAGCTTTTTGAAGTTGTTCTGGAGTTGGAGT
>Ga0209651_1000493_pt1 | contig 14107 bp, 9 predicted proteins | sample LauGreFBDMM110SN_2_FD_188216 | JGI IMG/M metagenome (GOLD analysis project Ga0209651, IMG submission 188216) | Freshwater lake microbial communities from Lake Michigan, USA - Fa13.BD.MM110.SN (SPAdes) (version 2) | ecosystem: Environmental > Aquatic > Freshwater > Lake | place: Lake Michigan, USA... | reverse complement strand
TGCATAGCTCCAGACTTAAAGCACTGACTGCCTTCCATCTTCTGCTTTCCTATTAAGAAACAGCCACCGCTAACAATAGTGGGGTCTACCCGAGCGACTCGCCCATTGCTCTCGGCTTTGTTGGTTGTTTGAATCCCCACAAATTGACCCCTGCCGTTTTCTGCATTTGGACAAACAAACATTCGATTGCTGTCGCCCAGTGAATTAGCAGACCCTTCAATAAAGTCAAATTGAGCAGTAGGCGCATCTGGGTCTACTACGTCTGCCTGCTTAGTCCCGAATACAAATTTGTCAACGGAAATGGTAAGAATATCAATTTGAACTCTATAGGTCACCACGTCATTAGTCTGACTTTTTTTTTCGATAAATGAATACCCTTTGCCCCTAAACGCAGCGGACTCTGTGGTTGCGGTACCGCCTCCCGTTGTGAAAATACTAAAGCCACCATTTCCTGGCTGAGGGTTTGCTATTAAGGGATAGCGTTTGTTTATTTTAGCAGTTACAGCATCAATGACCTGTTGCCTTGTGGCATTCTTTTGAATTTCTATTCTTTCGCGTACCTGAATGCCTCCTGTCACGAGTTTAATTCCCTTCTTTATTTCGTTAATTGGGACACTTTTTTCTTCTGTTTCGCTAGTGTTTTTTTGCTTTATGAATCGAATAGTGGGGGGAAATTTTAATGGTCCATCTACATTGGGACCAATCGTATATCCGCCTTGAAAAGAGCCACTTTGACGCATACCAGAAACCGCTTCAAGTGGGTCTCCTTTTGGGCTCTCGGTAATTGCGGTGCTTCCATTTCCCTCAAAAAACCTGTAGTCCCTTTCATTATTTACAAATCCGTTTTTTAAGGTTACAAAACCGTCATCCCAAGAAAATGACAAAAACAGAGAAGAGTCCTCTGTGATTATTGCGGGTATTGAGCTAAAATCAATAGAGAAAAACTGGTTTTTTTCATAGTCGTTGTCACTCGCGTCAGGGTTAGGCACCAGTGCTATGGCCAAGTTATCAACCTCCGGCCTTTCATTGTAGTTGGCGATGACAGTAGTGCCCTCAACTACAAGGTTGGGATACCCCTCGGTATAACCTCCGTAGAACAGGCGGCTGCTACAGATTGCCTGTGAGTCGGCGACCTGGGGTACGTTGTCAAAGCGCTTGTCCTGCACATCGGCAGATAGCGGAATATAGCTAGTGTCGTCACGGAATGTTATAAACTGCGTGCCACCAAGAGGGTTGTTCAAAATGGTATCCACAAGGAAGAACGCAGCGTCCCTGTCACCACGGCGTCCGTATATCTTTATCTTACTGACGTCCCCCTTATTGTTGTCAACAGTTATCCTTATTTCGTTATAGGTGAGCCTGTCGTCGAAATTGATAAATCCATCTTTAAGCTGGTACTCCGTAACGGTCAGGGCTGAGTAGGGGCCAAGGGCAGACTGCTCTCCGTCTATGTACTCATACTGATACGCAAACTGAAAGTTCTTCTCGAAGAGGTCATTCTGAGGGTACTTAACATTATTAAAAAATGCAACCGTAGGAGGGGCTAGCGGGGGCTGCTTGGCTACGGTGATGTACAAGAGCTTCTCGGCATCGGTTCCAGAGGTAAAGGCGGCAGGATATCCTCCACTGCCGCTAACACTCTGCTCTGCCTTAGTGGCGTTTATCTTCTTGGGTGGCGTCAGGCCATCGTTTAGGTATAGCAGGATGTCTGTGTTGGAGTTCCTAACGATAGACATCTGCACAAAGGAGTCCTGCGAAAACTGAAGCACAGAGCTCTGGTATACTTTATACGCCTTTTTGGCGTTAAAGTCATACCTAATAATAATATGGGAAGCGTTGCTGTTAAACACCGCAAAATAGATTTGATGCGTGGTGTCATCGGCTATGGAGCCGATAGCCACGTTGGTACCGGCGGGCATTGAGCCGTTCTCCAATGTGCTCGAGCGGGCAACATTACCATAGGCGTTCTTTACCACAAGGGCATCACGCTCGACATCCACCGATATGCGCAGGTTTTGCGCATCGGTCATCTCTATGTTTTTTATCAGTCGCTCGTCGTCATCTATATTCAGATAGCGAGGTATCAGCTTGTCAATAGATGGCATAGCTTATGCTTTTGGGCTTAGGCGGAAGTTGCGGCGAATGATTTGCAAAGCATCATTCTTACTAAATGACTTCATGCGAGCGTTAGCCAAGCGAAGTTGGTTGTAGTATTCCGAGCGAGCACGCTGCTTCTCCCCCATGGGGACGCTCGCCTTGCGCTCTAAGGTCTTGTAGTAGATGTACGCACGAAGGGCCTCCTCAGCCGCCGTGGGGACCGAAGGGTTTTCACACTTGGCCTCATCGGAGATGTACTCTATCAACACCTGTGTCGTGGCAGACAGCATCGAAATCTCAATACGATTCTCTGCCCAGTTCACTCGGTACTCTCCAGCGCCTTGGCCACCACCCATTCCGTAAAGACGGCCCGCGGTCCCCTCAAACAGAAAGTTTCTGAAGACATAAGAGTCAAACCCTAGAAGATAATCTGGAACGCTATCGGCGGGGTAATTCTCCAAGAGGTTCATGTTCTTATTCTCGGCGAAGACATAGACAAGGCCGTCGCTTCCTATCTGCCCTATCTTGGTAAGGGCTAAAAGGTCGCAAGGAATCTCCACGTACCCGTACTGCTCGTTTACGTCAAGGAGCACGCTCTTGATGTTTGCGGAGATGTCCATTCCGAACTCACGGATTCCACGAAGGGCATACTGGCGTATCTGATAGTCGGCTACGTTGGAAGCGTAGTCGTCCTCCTGCATCGCGATGATGTAGTCGTTGATAACCTGGTCTAGGGGGATGTATGAGTATGACATTATTGCGCTTCGTCTTTTGCGGTTTCACTAGAGCCGTAGCTGTAGACATCACTATCACGTAGATTGATTCCAACCAACCCTAAAATTTCCACAACGAGTTCCGTAAAATATTGCTCAGGAAGCTCGAAGTCTACGCTGTTGGCAGCGGAGTACAGCTCGACACCGGGAACCGCTGAGGTGTAGCCAAAAGAAGGCGCAGAGGTGGTCTTAACGCCCGTGGTAGGCACAATCCCCTGGGGAAGCTTGTAGTACCGAAATACGATTGAAGTGACGCTAGTGTTTACGTTTGGAAACACCTCAATTTGATTGCCTATAAGAGCAACGGGAGCAATGCTTGTGGGCTTTGATAAATCGCTGTTTAGGATTCTATCTATGTGTTCAGTGTTGTACACAACTTGAACTTGATATTGCTGAAACACACCAAGGACATATTTCCCGGGAGTGGTTATAGAAATAACCCTAGCAAAATCCGAAGGCTTGTCTACCACACCCGAAGCCAAGTTCAATGTTGACTTCTTAGAGAACGTAGAGAGGTCCTCCTGAACTTTCTTAGCCTTGGCGAACTGCCGCTGCGCATCCGTGCCAGCACGGCGCATACGCACAGCAAGGCTCATCTCGTCAAACAAACGGTTGAATACGTTCATCTGCGCGATTGATGCAAACTCGTTAAAGATAGCCGGCGTGATAAACCCACGCTGGTCTTTGTTTGCGATGTCTTTTACTGCTCTGTATACTCTTTCTACACTTGCCATAGTCTTTGGCTTTATGGCAAATATACAAAAAGAAAAAGGGGGCCTAAGCCCCCAGTTTGTCGAACCCTAGATACCAACCAGATGGGCCCGACTTGTGTTGTGTGACGCAAATTTACGACAACTTCTCCAAACGGGTGACAAGTTCCTCATAAACAGATGCTCCCTTTTCGGTGAGGCAGAAACGAACCATAATGTCCGTGGGGTCCTGCCCAGCGGGTACCGATAGGATAAGACGTCCACTGTCAAACCAATACACTCCATCGGGACGGAGGGAAATGATTTGGAAGTCATTTGATTGGATAACCGAAGAACGGCATTTAACCCTAGGGTCGTCAAACATCTTAATGAAAGCGTCAGGGTTCGCCTTAGCTTCCGTAAGAAGCTCGCGGCGAATCTCAATGTTCTTTTGCTGGATGTTAATTCCTAGCGCAACAGCAACAGCTAATAGCTCGTCAAGCTCCTTGGTGCGTACCAATGCAACAGCATCGTGCATCAAGAACTCTCGGTCTACCTGTGCCTGTACGTTACGAGAGCGCTCAACTAATTGAAACAGCTCTCCGCCGTTGGCTTTGTTCTGCGGGTGTAGGTCTAGAAACTGAGCAAGGTTAGGCTTGTTCTCAGGTGCTACTAGCATACCGTTACGAAAGAGGATGTGCTCGCGTCGTGCGTTGTGGCTCTGCTCGTCGGTGTAAACGCTAGGCTCGTTGGGGCAGTATCTAATGCCGCGCACCTCTCGCGTTTCTCTGTCATAGACCGTAGCCTCAGACTTGATTTTGCAAACAATGCCACCGCCATAGGGAATCTCATAGATTTTCTGTAGGTTGGGAGCTTGCTCGCGTTGGATAACGGTCGTGCCTCGTTTAGCTGTTGGTGTTACTGCCTCGATGACACGGGGTCCGCGCTTGGCGGGAATGGGGGTTTGTTCTGTACTCATTACTAAATAAAATTAAAAAATAAAAAAAGAAGGGGGCCGAAACCCCCTCCAGATTTCCAGGTTTAGGTCTTGATAAGGATGTGCTGGTTAGCGGCACGAGTAACCAAGGCGCACTCAGAACGATAGTTGAACTGCAAGGAGTCCTCATTCGTGTTAGCAACGCCCAGGATAGAACCGGTCATCCAGTGCTCCATTTCACGGCTGTAGCCGTTGGTGTCTTTGTAGTTAAGCTCCAAAGCAGCGGCACGATTGCCAGTCTTGGGGTCAACAACAGTAGTCATCGGAATCATCACGCCTTGGTACTTAGAACCAGACAGCAAAGTCGGGTCGTTAAGAAGCTTCCAGCCGTGCTTGTGGAACGTGTAAGAACCACGAGAGAATGATTTGAATCCAAGCATTGCAGCTTCGCCTACCTTACCACCGAATGCGTTAACACCAATAGTAGAGCTTGCGAATCCAGCAGCGCCATTCAATGAAGCAACCATATCGTCAATGTCCAGGTCTTGGGTTGTGTTAACATACATAGCGTACTCGGGAGCAGCGCCTTGCTTGTCAAGTTCAGCAATCAAGATGTCCATCTCAGCTAAGGTATCAATCAATCCAGACTGTACGATACCGCGGTTTTCGATGGCAGAGAAGTAACCCTCTCCAGACGTAGGAAGACCTCCGATGTTCGTAGTAGTCAAAGAGCTAGTGATGCCTTGGCCCAGCAACAACATCATTTCACGCTTGTCGAGGAAGCGAGAACGGGTGTCCATCTCTCCTTTGACATAGTAGCGGTAGTCGCCGTTGCCCACGTTAATCCAGCCAATGTTGGTGGCTTGAGAACCGGTAACCTTGAATACCTCTTTGATGATGCTATAAGCGTTGGTACGCTTGATGATGTTAGATTCCAAGTATCCGTCGTTTTGGTCAGAACCTTGAGCAAACAGGTTGCCGATAACCGGAAGGTTAATAGAGGCAGTGCTTACAGAGGCGGTTAGGCCAGAACTAGAAAGAGCTTGGAAGGTGTAGTTAGCGGTAGCGGTGTTAGATACCTCGCCGGTCGGACTGATAGTCGTAACGATGAAGCGGTCTTGTCCGCCAACGAGAACTACGTCATTCAAACGAAGGACAGAAGCGTCGCTGGTTGCTTTTTGACCTATAAACGTAGTAGCTGCAGCTGCGGCAGAAGCCGTAGGAGCCACAGATGCGTAGGCGTGTAGGCGGGTTTCTTCCCAATACTGGACCTCATCGGCGGTACCGTTTCCGCGTACTGCGCCTGTAAGGTTTAGAAACCCCGTTAGCCCGCCGCTGATTTGCTGGTAACCATAGGTCTTGACCAGCTGGTCGCGGTTGTCGGGAGCGTTGATTTCGTCGATGTAGTCGGCCAAGGAGGTGTACTTGGTCGGGTCAAGGCGGCGGAATACCGCTGCCTTGTTGTCATTATACACGGGGGGTGCACTAGTTGTAGCCATGATTTATGCTATATTTTGAAGGTTAAGGTTTTTTGCCGTCCGAGCGCATCTAAGATTTGCTCGGCTAAGGCGTTGTTTTGATTTTGTATTGGGGAAACGGGGTTAGATGAGTCCACATTTGCAGCGCGTTCAACGATTGCTCGCTGTCCGTCGCTGAGGCCCTGCTGGTAGATGTTCTGCAAGATGTTCGGAAGATTATCCGTTACCGTGCGGTGCATATTCCATAGGTCGTGGTCCCACTGGCCTTCGCTATCCATATACTTGTCGAAGAACTTTTCCATCTCAACATTCTCCTGAAACAATTCGTTTCGGTAGGAATCGGGAACGCCGAAATTAAACTCTTTTCCGTTGGGCAGGTCAAAAGAAATCTGTCCAAGTTCACCGAGAGAATTGTGCATTCCGCGCATCCAACTTTCATCGAAAGGACTTTCGTATGATTGAGATTGGGGCTGTTCTTCAAACTCAGGCATTTGGAACTCCTCACGGAGGGATTCCATTTGCGTACGAGCTTTTGCAGCGTCAAGCTTGAGTTGCAAAGTACCGAGGCGAATTTCATCTTCACCGTAAACTGAATCGTCTAATTTATATTTACTAGACAATAGGAAGTTTACTTCTTCATTGGACAGATTAGAATACTCACTAGCGAGATTGATTCGCACGGCGGTAATGTCATCCATTTCGGATGGGTTTAGCGCCTGGTAGCGGAACCAGTCTTCTGGAGAGCGTCCAGTCTTGGCAACGAAGTCTGCGATAACTTGAATGCGGGGGTCAAGTTGGGCATACATTTCAGCGACGTCATCATCGGTCATACCCTCGTAACTATCCTCTAGCGTTTCGCTGTCGTATTGCTCGGGGTATGCCATGAATCCCTCGCTGATAGAGGGTTCTGTCAAAGAACTCGACTCACTTTCCAAAGGCTCTTGAGCTTGAGGCTCAAAAGCTTCTGCAGGCTGAGTCGATTCCTGCGGTTGCGGGGCCTCTTCGGTTTGAAACGAAGGGGGTCCCGTAAATTGTTCTTCAGCACTTCCCGTAAGGGATGCTGGCGGAGTGTTTGACACATCAACGCCTGCGTTCATAAGTGCCTGCTCCATCTGTGATTCAACTGAGTTCATATAAATTTAATTATGGTTTATGCAAATGTATAGATGTGAGCTCATTGCATTTTAAGCGAAACAGAATTCTATACACGAAACTTTTTTACCTTCGCGGCAATTGATTTGGGCTGTGCAACGTATTGCTTCCCTTGCTTTGTCCCCTCTCTTTTAGCCCTTGTAGTAGCGGCGTATTCCGCAGAACTTAATGACTTTATAGCCTTCTCAGGAAGATACCTTTCTCCTGTTTTAGAAGACGGCTTGCCACTCTTGGTACGCCACTTCTGCTTAGACCATTCAGAAAGCTTTGTGGCTTTCTTAGCGCCAGAGTATCCCCCTCCTGCCTTCTTATAGATAGACACGGCAAGCTGCATGGCGCGAGCAGAGTGCTTTCCGCCCATCCTTGCCTTAGCCTGAGACTTTGACCGCTCCCAAAGGGCTGGGTTTGTTTTTACCGCTACGCTCATCAGATTCCTCTGGTATATTTTTGAGACTTTGGCGGCATCTTCTTGTCAGCGGCGGAGCCACCCCAAAAGAATTTGTTAGCCCAGTATGCTGGACTAACAGGGCCTCGGGCTATGTTCTTCGCATGGCGACTTTTGAATGACTTGCGTGCCTCGGGGCTATAGTTGTGCCCCATATTCTGGTCACCAAAACGAATAATACGAGGGCGACCGTCTATCTTGACGGCAACGATGCCCTTCTTCGTTGGGTGTGATGGGGTTTTTTTAGGCTTGCTAAAGCCAGAAAGACCGTATCTCTTTAGAATGTCTGTCTCATTTGCCATATAGGCAAAGATAACAGACTATTTATAGCTGTTGCCCCCCGACCAAAGCACTAGAGACTCTCGAAGGCCACCGGTAACAGGCGTCACCTGATGAAGCAGATATGATGGAAAAACAATTACCGTACCTTGAGTTTTTGAAACTGTTGCTTCGCCATGGCCTGAACGTATTTGAAGGTCCCCGCCCGAGTAGTCGGAAGGGTTGCTAAGTTGGACAACAAGGGAGAGCTTTCTAAATGCCAATTCCTGTGGTCCGATATCCATGTGCCACCCGTAAAAACCCTTTTCGTTTCCGTGGTATTGCGTGTATTGTATTGAATCAAGAATAGACTCAAGATTAAAATGCCACAGGTTGTTATTGGCAATGGACATATACTGCATGAGCCGGTCATAGAGCCACCCGTGTGTTTCGTTTTTAGGAATCCATTTTATATTTGATTTCCTTACAACATCAAGAGCATCGCCCTCGGCATTGCTGGCGACTTGTGCCCTGTGAAAGGGGATGGGAGCCAATTCATTTTTGATTTGAACAACTTCTAAGGGGCTAAAGGCAGCCTCAAAAAAGTACCAACCGGTCATGTCTGGACCGTTTTCTTTTGGGAATGTGGGATTAAGATTCATTATTTATTGCGATTACAGAATGATACAAGAACAAATCGTTGACCTTTTGTCACCGCCCTTGCTCCATGTCGATGAGTGATTACGGAAGGGTGAACAGATATATATCCGGTTTTTCCTTTGTGTAATTCCTTTTGCCTCCAGAAATAGGTGCCGCCACCTTCGTAGTCCTCGTTAAGGGCTAGGACCATAGATATCGAAGCGCTGTCGTGGTGCAACGACAAATGACCTTGAATGGATTTATCATATTTGATAATAAAATTTTCACTTGACATAGTGGGCCATTCCTTTCCCTCTAGCGCCCATTTTTGAATTGCAACAGGATAAACAAAATCCTCCAATACCTTATGGTAAAGAGAGGCAAGTCCAAGTTCGTTAATTAGCATATCACAGGTGGGATAGTTTGCATGCCTATTCCTAGTCCATTTTTGTGATTCTTCTGCCTGCTTTATTAGCAGGCTACAGAATTCCTCAGTAAACAAGGGAAATATAAACACATCAGCAATTGGTTCGTCAACAATTAACTCCCACTCTTTAGTCTGCGCAGAATAGGTTACAAAGCGCTTGACAAATTCATCATAAGGATAGTCACAAAGGTTCATTTTATTTATTTTAGGTTTGTTTTCGGTGGTAGACGTTTCTTTATTGCTTGTTTGACCAAAGATAGCAGGAACTAGTGCTAAAGCCTTACTAGTTTGATTTATTTTTTGCAAGTCTCCCCGGGGATGGTCGCAGAAGGTAGCAGATAAAAACTCATCTACTGGGATTATTGATTGGTCAAAATTTTGGTCTAGCAACAGCTTACAGCCGACATCTGAAAGCATATATGCGTGGGCATTATAGGTAAAGTCAGGCTCAACAATGTTTTCTGTTACGTCCCGTCGGGGTGGCCGTATGAAGCAGTGACCCAGAAAAAACAGGGTCCAGTTTTCTCCACATTTAGCAATCTGGGCTGGGTCAAATTGACGAAGAACGGTAAAGTCTTCCTCAAGGACCAGTATTCGTTTATGCCCATTTTTATACGCATCTTTCCACACTCTCCAGTGAGATACGGCACAGCCAACTTCTCCTGGAGTGACGTCGCGATTCCACCATTTATTGTCACTCTCCATTTTCCATGAGCTTGACACGGTGACCTCTGGCATTAAATAATTGGTGTAGCCATTTGTTGCGTCAAACACCACAACAGATTTTGACGTTATTCCAGAATTTGCAAATTTCTCTATTAGTTTGCTAGAATTTTCTGCCTCGGTTGATAGGGAAATTATATATACCTGGTCAACGTCATAATTTGGTGGTGGATAGTTTGTCTGAACAAGCGTTATGTTTTCAAGCCAATCACTTGGGAGGTCAATTACTTTATTTGGTCCTTTGCCAAGAGTAGATTTGGGAAATAAAGAAACCCACTCTTTCGCAACATTGCTCCACCATCTCGTCTCTACATATTTCCTCACACACTCCAAGCAGCTTGTGTCATTTGCAAATTCTTTAAGAGTGTCAGAAAGACCCGCAACAGCATTTACAATTGGCTTTACCTCATGTGCTAGCATTTCAATGGCAGTAATGCAGTAGGTCTCGTTGTAGGCAGTTGGGTAGTACCAGTTCTCCATCTTGCTGAGCAGAAAATAGAGCTGTTCGGTAGACAGGGACCCGTAGTAGGTGACATTTGATTTCCCGGATATCCTTTCTAAGAAGTGGTCGTTAAAATATTTTATGCCGTACAAAGGGGTACATATATGCAGATGCCCCGATATTTTTCCCGACTCTAAATCATCAAGCACGGTGCCCAGTCCTCGCTCGGCGTGAGAGGTATACACGTAGGAGTTTTTTTCCTTTTGAGTTGTCTTGTGTATTTTTTGCTCATCTATTCCATTCCCAATGACTTTGATTTTTCCAATAGTTTTAGGATATCTTTTCTGAAAATCAGATTTATGCCAATCAGTAAGGCAGACAAATAAGTCAGTATTTTCAAAGGCATATTCAATGTCAGCATCAGACATTTTTTGGCCTTCAAACCAAAAAAATGGTTCCTCGTTGTGTAGCCAAAATATTCTTGAGCCAACCTTTTGTTTGGGGAAATATTTTAGATAGTGTAAATATGACACTCCAACAAGAAAGTCAATGAGCTCAGGGAGCTTGGCCTTAGAGCCAAGCGACAGGAATGAAACAGAGCCGGATGAAAATTTAATTTCTTCTTCTAATACATTGCCATATATGTAGACATTATGACCGAGTAGGCCAAGCTGTTTTGATAGGTTTACAATGCACTGCTCTGTCCCCCCGGGGATTCCAGTAGTTGCGTTCCAGGGTGTGGCGTAGTAACCAACGTGAAAGACTACGTTCATTCTTCGGTTGAAAAGAAAAATGTCTGGAACAGTCTCCCGTTTTCTAAGCTGTTGCCGAAATAATCAAGAGACGAGTGAAACTGCTTACCGCGGTACAATATCAATCGGTTGTACATGTTCCCTATGGATGCTGTCAAATCCCACTTGGTCATATCTTGAGAGTCTGCATTCCAATCTCCCTGTCCGTCAGCAGACCATGTTAGTCCAGAGTCCTTATGTCTAAAGAACCCAGTGCCACTAGATAATGGAGCATTAGGGGTTAGGTAAACGATGCCGGCCCACTTTGTGCCAATATCTGCGTGTATCCAAGAACGGTCTTTAGCTGTTGTTATCTGGTATGCTCCGTTGTAGTTCTCTGGATAATAATCAATTTTACCCGCTTGAGGCCCTACTATTGATTGAAGAGTATCAAAGATGCTTTGATTAGAAAAGCTTTTTGTCCTAGCACCTGGAAAATTACCAGTTACGTTGAACTCCTGGCCTAGGGCAAATGCGCGGACCTCATCTGGATTGTCGTAGAATCCGTCTACGATAAAAGCATTTAGCATCATGTCAATTCAATTTAGTCATCAAATATAGGCATTTAGCTTACACAAAACAAACAGGGCGCCTTTTACGGCGCCCTTATTTATCACGTATGGTCTGTTATTTCCATGAAGGAACTACACACCTTAGTCCCCTCGCTGAAATATTGGAAAATAATAATTAACACCACTTATGGCTGTTCTAGCCCATCCATAGGCATTTAAGCCTCCATCGGCGTCGTCGTCAGGACAACCATACTTGAACCCTAAAGTACCATCGACTGTTGTCTGATTAAAGAGAGTCCAACTAACTCCAGCACCAGTAGAGCCCTTAGCGCCAGTTGGACCAGTTGGACCAGTTGCGCCCTGAGGTCCTTGTGCTCCTTGTGCTCCCTGAGGACCAGTAGGTCCAGCAGGACCTTGTGCCCCAGTATTACCCTTAGCACCATTATTACCAGGGTCACCTTGAAAACCCTGAGAGCCAGTGGCGCCCTTAGCACCAGCGGCTCCTTTTGGACCCTGAGCTCCTTGAGGGCCTTCGTCTCCCTGGTTGCCTTGAGGACCAGTAGGACCAGCAGGACCTTGAGCGCCAGTAGCGCCCTTAGCGCCAGCAGGACCTTGAGGACCAGTAGGACCAGTAGCACCATTATTACCAGGTTCACCTTGAGGACCAATATTTCCCTTCCCTCCTTGAGGGCCTAGACCGCCTTGAGAGCCATTAGCACCCTTTTGGCCTTTACCACCAGTAGGACCTTGAGCACCTTGGGGGCCTTGAGGACCAATATCACCTTTGGGACCTTGAGCTCCTTGAGGGCCTTGAGGACCAGTAGGACCAGCAGGACCTTGTGCTCCAGTATTACCCTTGGCACCTTGTGCTCCTTGAGGACCAGTAGGACCAGTGTTGCCCTGACTACCAGTGTCACCTTGAGGACCAGCATTGCCCTTAGCACCAGTAGGACCTTGAGCTCCTTGAGGACCAGTAGGACCAGTAGGACCAGCAGGACCTTGTGCTCCAGTGTTACCCTTAGCACCAGTAGGACCTTGAGCGCCTTGGGGGCCTTGAGGACCAATATCACCTTTGGGACCTTGAGCTCCTTGAGGACCAGTAGGACCAGTAGGGCCAGCAGGACCTTGAGCGCCAGTGGCGCCCTTGGCACCAGCAGGGCCTTGAGGGCCTAGAGGACCAGTAGGTCCAGCCGGGCCTTGAGCGCCAGTGTTACCCTTGGCACCTTGTGCTCCTTGAGGACCAGTAGGACCAGTAGGACCATTATTACCGGGTTCACCTTGAGGACCAATATTTCCCTTCCCTCCTTGAGGGCCTAGACCGCCTTGAGAGCCATTAGCGCCCTTTTGGCCCTTAGCACCATTATTACCAGGTTCACCTTGAGGACCAAGATTTCCCTTCCCTCCTTGAGGGCCTAGACCGCCTTGAGAGCCATTAGCACCCTTTTGGCCTTTACCACCAGTAGGACCTTGAGCACCTTGGGGGCCTTGAGGACCAATATCACCTTTGGGACCTTGAGCTCCTTGAGGACCAGTAGGACCAGTAGGACCAGCAGGACCTTGAGCGCCAGTGGCGCCCTTGGCACCAGCAGGGCCTTGAGGGCCTAGAGGACCAGTAGGACCAGCAGGACCTTGAGCGCCAGTGTTGCCCTTGGCACCTTGTGCTCCTTGAGGACCAGTAGGACCAGTGTTGCCCTGACTGCCAGTGTCACCTTGAGGACCGGCATTGCCCTTAGCACCAGTAGGACCTTGAGCACCTTGGGGGCCCTGAGGACCAATATCTCCTTTGGGACCTTGAGCTCCTTGAGGACCAGTAGGACCAGTAGGGCCAGCAGGACCTTGAGCGCCAGTGGCGCCCTTAGCACCAGCAGAGCCTTGTGCTCCTTGAGGACCAGTAGGACCAGTGGGACCTAAGTCGCCCTTAGGACCTTGGGCACCTTGAGCGCCTTGAGCGCCTTGAGCACCCTTAGCACCCTGAGCACCTTGAGGACCTTGTGCTCCAGTGTTACCCTTTGCGCCTTGAGCGCCCTGAGGACCAGTGGGGCCAGTAGGACCAGCAGGGCCTTGTGCTCCAGTATTACCCTTGGCACCAGTGGGACCTATATCTCCTTGAGGACCCTGAGAGCCAGTGGCGCCTTTAGCACCAGCGGCTCCCTTTGGACCGGTAGGACCATCTTGGCCTTTTTCCCCTTTGTCACCACCTTTACCAGCAGGGCCATTGGGACCAACGTCTCCTTTGGGGCCAGTAGCGCCTTGAGCACCCTGAGGACCTTGTGCTCCAGTATTACCTTTTGCGCCTTGAGCACCTTGAGGACCAGTAGGGCCTTGTGCTCCAGTATTACCCTTGGCACCAGTGGGACCTATATCTCCTTGAGGACCCTGAGAGCCAGTGGCGCCTTTAGCACCAGCGGCTCCTTTTGGACCGGTAGGACCATCTTGGCCCTTCTCTCCTTTGTTGCCTTGAGGACCAGTAGGACCAGTAGGACCTTGAGCGCCAGTAGCGCCCTTAGCGCCAGCAGGACCTTGAGGACCAGTAGGACCAGTATTACCGGGTTCACCTTGAGGACCAATATTTCCCTTTTGTCCTTGAGGGCCTAGACCGCCTTGAGAGCCATTAGCACCCTTTTGGCCCTTAGCACCATTATTACCAGGTTCACCTTGAGGACCAAGATTTCCCTTCCCTCCTTGAGGGCCTAGACCGCCTTGAGAGCCATTAGCGCCCTTTTGGCCCTTAGCACCATTATTAC
>Ga0209651_1000491_pt1 | contig 14161 bp, 17 predicted proteins | sample LauGreFBDMM110SN_2_FD_188216 | JGI IMG/M metagenome (GOLD analysis project Ga0209651, IMG submission 188216) | Freshwater lake microbial communities from Lake Michigan, USA - Fa13.BD.MM110.SN (SPAdes) (version 2) | ecosystem: Environmental > Aquatic > Freshwater > Lake | place: Lake Michigan... | reverse complement strand
GCACAGTGTATTTGGCAGATTCGCTGCGCTCATTGTAGATCAATGTGTCGCCATCTGAATCTATCACATAGAACAGTCCGGTGCGATGCGGTCTGCCATCATCTATGTGTGGATCATGTGTGACGCGATGGGGAGTGCGTGTGATCATGCCCAAACGTATGCGATACAATTCTCCCAGTTTTTGTCCTTCTGCATCCAACACTGACAGCAGCACCATCAAGGCTGGATCAAACAGATTGCTGATGGGACCTTTGTCATGTTTGAAAATTAGATGACTGAGACTGCCTGCATAGTCTCCATCTTCTGTGGGCAGTGCTGTGGTGTCCATGTAGTACCAATTCACATTGGGTCCTGCAAACTGTTGCTGTGCGTATTGCATCAAGTTTGGTCCCAACACATTAATCAAATGCGGCATGCATTTACTTATGAAACACCAGGTCTTGTGAGTGTGTTTTTGAGCACACTTGCATTGCAGCGTGACATGGAATACACCGCTGTAAAAAGACGTTTATGTGGGATTTACTGGGTGTTTTTTGGGGGGTCTTGGGTGGTGTGTGCCCACAGTTTTTGCACCACTGTGTCCACACAGGTTTTCCATGCATCCACTGAGGATTCTGCCTCTGCCTGCCACCAAATGTCCTGATCCCACCAACCTGCTTGAATTTTTACATTCTGATTGGTCACTTGAGCCACCACTCCGGCTGCTGTGTCACAGTCGCCATTGATGCCTGCCAACACTGCTCGCTCACACCATAATTCCACAGTTTCTTTGGGCAGTAAAAAAGGCTGCCAAAGATCCCAACTTCTTTGATCACGTTCTCTGATCTGCACCACCACACAACCTGCTCCTGCTGCTGGCAGCATCAGTTGCGGATCCAAACACCAATGCTGTCCACTCCAAGTGGGATGATTCCAATTGTTTGCTGTGTCCAACAGATGCAGTCTTTGCACAGCACACTCAGCCATGAGGATGGCAGAATATTCTCCATTGATTAATTTTTTCAAACGTGTGCCAATGTTGCCTCTCAGTGTGACCACATCCACATCTGGTCGCAACAATTTAAATTGTGCAGCACGTCTGGCACTGCTGGTGCCCACTCGGCTGTAACTGGGAATTTCTGTGAAATGACTGTAGGCACTCAGCACACAGTCTCTACGATCACCTCTCTGCCACACACAGCCCAACAGTGTGGTGCCTGGTTGAATGTGAGTGGGCACGTCTTTGGCACTGTGAATCACACAGTCCACTTGACCTGCCAACAGTGCCTCTTCCAATTCTCTGCAGAAGGCTCCTTTGCCTCCCACTTCACTCAAGGGTCGATCCAACACACGATCTCCGGTGCTGATGATCTGTTTGATTTCAGTGGGCACAGTGAGACCCTGCAAAGCCCACTGTGTTTGCACCATGGCTAGGTCTGACTGACGACTGCCCACTGTGTACACAGAATTTTTCATGATGGATTAGCGTCTACCTATCACGCCTTTTTTTTTAGGTTTTTTATCCAATCCTAATTTTCTTTTGCGACCCACAGGCAAACTCATCCAGTAGCTCATGGGTACACCACGTTTGGTTTGGTAAGTCACTTGTGCATCTGGCACTTTGACTTTGCCTTGAAATTGTTTCACTGCACGTTTCCAACTGAGCGCATCAATGGAATCTTTTTTGAGTTCGCCCTGTTCCAAATAATCAAATTGGTATGTTTTCATTTTTGGCATTATTAGATCCTTTGTTTTTCAATATTTATGTGTTATACTTTATGAGTAAAGAAATTTGATAAGTAATATAGATGGCCATTTTATATCAGTTACGCTGTGTCAACCAGCACACTTTTGAAGGTTGGTTTCCCAGCATAGAACAATTTGATTCTCAAAAAGAACAAGGCATGTTGCAATGTCCCATGTGTGGCATTTTAAAAGTGGATCGCGACATCATGTCACCTAGATTAGGCAAAACCAAAAAAGAAAAAAACAAAAAACTCAAACATGATCAACGACTCCAACAACTGCAGCAACAAGTACAGAGTGGCAATGAAATGATGATGGGCACCAGAGTCAAAGACATGATGAGAACTGTGCGAGACATCATCAAACGCGAGTGTGAATTTGTGGGTGATCGTTTTGTGGAAGAAGTGAAAAAATATGAACTGGGTGATCGTGATGATAAATTTTATGGCACTCCCAGTAAAAAAGAAGCACGCAAATTAATGGACCAAGGAGTGGAGTTATTTGTGGTGCCGGATGTGAAAGATGATGCTTAAACTCATTAAGTGCCAACTTAATAAATTTTTTAACTGCCACATTCACGATAAATAATTGCATGTACACACACGGCTACAACGACAAAATTTGGCCCAACGCTGGCAATTTCCAAGAATACACCTACGAATTGGAATGGATGGAATGTGTGTGGAACAACACCTATCAGATCACTGACATGGTCACTGCCTACTGGTATCCATGGATACGCAATGCAGTGCTGGAATCAATACCTCACACGGAAGTCAATTAATCATGATAGAATGTGTTTGTGCTAAGTGCTCTTGCGAACATCACTGCAAACAGGCATGTGCAGAATGTCAACAGTGTGAATCTTGTGCATGCACACATTGCCCCACTCCCAAAGAAGATTTCTCCAACGTGTATTTGACTTTAAATGAAAATATCTGAATTCATATCTGAAGGTGCTGGTTTGTCTGGATTTTTCAAAGACGAAGAACTCAAAGCATGGAATTTTCCTCAGGGATATGCTTCTGATGCAGATGTGGAAGGTCCTCATTTGAGCAACAGCACTGCTAGAGAAGTTTTGACTGTGTTGGGAATGAATCCAGATTTTGAAAATTCAGAGCCGGTTAAAATAGAAGTATTCATTAATCTTGCCACACAATGGTTACAAAAACACATTGGTAAACCCAGCTCAGCTAGAACAACCACAGTGAATAAAAAAGATTCAGGAGCCACTGTGTATGATTTGGGTAAGCCACAAGGTCGTCTTAACGATTTAATATTACAATTGAGTCAACAAGCAAGAAAAATCAAACAAAAATATCCCACCATCACTCACGTGGCATTTGTTTAATATTTTACTTGTCAGCGGCTATGTGTGGCAAAACAAATTGTATGCCCAGCCAACGAAACTTCTTGGCACTGTCGGCAAAACTACAATTGATTCTAGCAGTTCTTACTTTATAAGGATTCAAAGGTTCTATGACCACTGTATTTTCTCCTGTGAATCTCAGTGGCACAGTGGGCCAACTGTCTCCGTCATTAGTGGTGCACACTATGTTCTTAAGATTTTTCAATCCTGGTACAAACTCTATCTCCAGTTGTGGTGGGTTATTAAACTCTGAAACTTTCTTGTCTGCAGGTAGGAATCGTACATAGGGCATAGGCAGTGTGTTCAACACCATTTCAAATCTATCAGCCTTGCCCCAATTCTCATTGATGGGGAATCGTGGCAGTTCAAACTTGTCTTTAACACTGTCCATTACTCCTGAATGCTGTCCAAATGCCAATCTAAATCCCATGCCTTTGACCATCTCCTTGAATTCTAGGCCGTACTCTCCAAATGGATATGAGAAGTACTCGGGTATGGCGCCCAGCTCTCTCTGGAAGTCTTTGCTGGCCTGCCATAGATCATTCTGTATCTCATCTCGGCTTTTGTTCATTAGATAATCATGCGAATATGAATGATGTCCTATCACTCCCAATCCTGACTCGTGTATCTCTCGCACCTGTGCCCAGGTCATGTAATTTCGATTCTTGGAATTAATCTCTCTGGTGTTCAGGAACAACACAAAAGGTATGCCTTCTTTTTTCAGTATGGGCCAAGCATGTTTGTAGAAACTGGCCCAGGCATCATCCACAGTTAATAGCACTCTTTTATTGTGCAGTTCTCTGTGCCCATGCATGTAGTCATCCAATTCTTCTATGGAGATAAAGTCCAGATTCATCTTGCGTATCATCCGGATCTGTTTCTCAAACTCCTTGACCTTGACATTGGTTGAGGGATATTTGTTTTCATCAAACTTGTGATACATCAATCCAATCACGCCGGGCTCTTTATGAGGTTCCATGGAAAAAGTTGGAACCGTAAACGAAAGTATTAATAATAAGGAAATAATTAATTTGTTAAATTGGGCCATTTTTTAAGATCTAGAGTTTTTTCCACTTGACTTTTGGCTTTGGGAAGTTTGGGCATAAAATTGATGCCAGTGGATTTTTCAACAGTTTCCACTGTGGTGGCGTAGTTGGGTAAATCTGCTACAGGTAATGCAGCATTGGGAAATAAAAATGCGATTGCTTTGCCTTCCTGACGGTCCACAATTACTTTCCATAGATGTGTGGGTACTCCTACTTTGTTGTCACCAATGGTGAGATGTCCGGATTGATAAATGGTACCACTGATCACATAGATATCCATGTTGTGATCCACCACCCAATCTCTCACATATTCTTCCAATTGTTTCCAAATGCCTCTGTTGTGATTGGGCACTTGTGGAACCATGTTGGATAAAAAGAAACTTTCACTCATCACTTGGTCATTTTGTGTATTATTGCCAGCCGGAGCCAGATGTCCTCTGTCGTAAGGATGTCCAGCATAATCTTTCAATGTAGCATTGTATTGGGCAGGTATTGCAGGGTCTGGTCTAAAATCATCTTTACGTTTAGATGATCCTAAAATGTTTTCTTTGGTCACATGTTCAACTACATACTCCGCTGTGCGAGTATCGTATCTATAATGTACAGCATAATTGATCTTGCAGATATATTGTGTATTTTGTTTAATTTTACTGATGGGTGCGCCCAACAGCACATGTTGAGGACATTGATCATCAATGGGATTGGCCCAACCAATGTTTGTTAATAAGAATAAAATTATAAGTGTTTTTAAATGCATAATATACTTATATTATACACTATTTTTTCATTTATTAAAAGGCTCCACAGTGCCAAAAATAAGGCACTGTGAATCTTAGGGGATTAGATTACTTCTTCTTTTTGGCAGGTTTTTCGTCTTCTTCGTCTTCTTCAAAATCTAGGTCTTCTTCATCTTCTTCATCTTCGTCTTCTTCAGCGTCCTCATCAGATTCGTCTTCATCTGTTTCATCTTCTAAATAAGAATCATCTGAATCCTCGTCAGATTCATCCTCATCCTCATCAGCATCTATTTCATAGATGTAATCTTCAATAATAGATTTAATTTCTGCTTGTTTTTCTTGCAGTTTTTCAATTGAATCGTCGATCTGTTCAAACAACTTGTCAATTTTCTTTTGATTTAGTTTTGCCATAGGTTAACCCTCCTAGTTGAGGCAGTTATTTAAAAAAAATTTCCATTACATAAAACGATAATTTAACGAATTAACACGCAATATTATTAGGTTATAATGTGCTTTAAATACAGTATCATGATAATATCAAACATACTTAAACCTATCAGTGTGGCTCTAGCTATATTCTTAGCTGCAGACTACTCCCTTGCTGGACCATTGCCGGACTACTCGTTCAAAAGCCCTGCTTTCAATGGCAATGGTTACAGCACCCACGAGCTGACCAAATATAACCTGGAACAGACTCGTGCCAAAGAGATTCAACAGGCCATGGAATCCAAGGCCGCGGCGCTGAAGGCAGAGGCCAAGAACACGCCCATCAATCAGTTCATGGTCAATTTGGAATCAAGGATCTATGCACAGATCAGTCAAAATTTAGCCACTGCCATGTTTGCAGATGGTGCAGCCACCACTGGATCTATGACTTTCCAGGGCAACACCATATACTGGAATAAGAACGGCACCACGAGTATCACGTTGATGGTGACAGATACTCTGGGCAACAACACCACCATAGAAGTGCCATTGGGACAATTTACATTTAATTAATATGATAAAAATTGCATTGACATTGGGATTATTACTGCTGAGCAACTGTGCCATGTTGCAGAAGGCCGGCATGGAGAGCAAACCCGAAGTCACTGAGATGAAGATGCAGAAAGAATTTGACACAGTGCCTGCGCCAGCACAGAAGAAGATCACAGTGGCAGTGTACAGTTTCCAGGACAAGACAGGACAGCGAAGGAACACTCCCAACGTGGCCAGTTTCTCCACAGCGGTGACCCAGGGTGCAGAACCATTCCTGATCAAGGCCCTGCAGGACGTGGGCAAGGGTCAATGGTTTGATGTGGTGGAGCGAGTGAACGTGGACAACCTGATCAAGGAGAGAACCATCATCAAACAGATGAGAGATGCCTACGAGGGCAACAATTCCAAGGCAGTGCCACCATTGCAGTTCGCGGGCATCATCGTGGAAGGTGGAATCATTGGCTACGACAGCGGCATGGAGTCAGGTGGAGCTGCCTACAAATGGTTGGGCATAGGACCACAATCACAATATTCCAAAGACATAGTGACCGTGAGCTTGCGAGCGATATCAGTCAGCAGCGGCAGGGTGCTGACCACCATCACAGTGAGCAAGACCATCTACAGCACAGCAGACAGCATTGCCATATTGAAAGCATTCAGGGGCGGCACTGCTTTCTTTGAAGCAGAAACAGGATTAACCATCAACGAACCCACCACACTGGCAGTGAAGGCCACAGTGGAGGCGGCAGTAGTTGAATTAATAAAAGAAGGTGAGCGCAAGGGCATTTGGGCCTTTAAGCCAATACCTGAAAACGTGGACGATTGGTATGAGAATAGCAGTGGTCCAAAAACAACAAGCAAAAACGAGGAAAAAAATGAGAGCAAATAAAATAATACCTTGCTTGGTGGCAATCTTGTTATCAACCACTGCCATGGCAGCTGATGACTTGATCTATATCGACCAAGTGGGTTCGTCGACAGACGTCACAATAACACAGACAGGCGTGGGCAACACAGTGGGTGGTACCAGTGGTGCGGCTGCCAACAACAACAGGGCATCCATCACGGGAACAGATCAAACTTTAAGTATAACACAAACAGGTGACACCAACGTGTTGAAATTAAAAATGCAGGATGTCACAACCACCACAGGATCAACCACATACACAGCAGTGGGAGACAACAACACTTCCATCATAGACTCAGTCAGCACCGGCGCTGGCAACACCATTGGCCAGACCATATATGGTGACTCCAACACCACCAATTTAAACATCAGAGGCAACAGTGGTGCCAACACAGTGTCAACCACTGTGGGAACCAACAGCGTGGACAGCAACAGCAACACAGTGAATCAGACCATCTATGGAACACTGAACACACAAACATTGAGTATCACGGGTGGCAACAGCAACACTGTCACAGTGATGCAGGGCAAGGGAGTGTCATTGACCAATGACGTCACAGTGCCAACCACTTCGGGCACGTTGTTGGGATTGGACTCTGCCACATTTGGTGCAGGATCCATGAGCGACAAGGCCACTGCCACAGTGAACATCGTGGGCGGCAGCAACAATGTGAGGATCGGACAGGTCAGCGGAGATGCCACGGGCAACTCTACCACGTTGTCCATCACGGGCAGCTCCAACGGTGTCAGCGTGGCCCAGACAGGATTGGGACACAGCGACAACACTCTCAGCTTGACGGGCAGCAGCAATGTGATGAACCTTCAACAGAACTCCACAGCGGGCAATCACAACACTGCCAACATTGGGGTCACAGGCAGCAACAATTTATACAACGTGATACAGACCCGTTAGTATAACAATAGATTGGTATCAGTGATGAGACTCGTACATTGGCTCACAGCAGGATTGATCGTTTCCTCGGCAACCTGCTGGGCAGCTGACAACGAAGCCTACATTGATCAACTGGGAGAATATGCCACCATCTATGTGGAACAGGATGGCTCGGCCAACAGCCTGGGCGGGGTGGATGGACCCATATGGTATTCCAATCCTGCCATGATGTATGGTGATGGTCAAAACGTGGACATCAGACAGGTGGGGTCTGGCAACTATTTAAAATTTTCTATTTTCACCAAATTGGAAGACTACACATATACCAGAACCGGAGTCACATGCACAGGAGTGTGCGGTGAAGCGGATGCCAACGAGTTCGTGGTGTACACCACTGGTTACGGCAACCTGGGCACAGTGAACGTCAACGCCGATGGCGAGGTGGAAACATCTGGCATAGCACTGTACCTATCGGAGACTGGAGATTTCAATGAGAGCAACATATCCATCACAGGGCTGAAGCACACAGTGGTGCTGCTGACCGTGGGTGACGTCAACACATTCAACAGCGTGACCACGGGCGCAGAGAACTTCTCCTACACCAGTGCGACAGGATATCTCAACAATATTTCCATCACTCAAAGTGGCACCAAAGGTTTGGTCATATTGGACATGGCAGGCAATCAGAACACTGCCACTGTCACACAATCAGGTGGAGGGGCATTGGGTCACTGGACCAATCTCTCTGTCAGTGGCAATCTCAACACGCACACCATCACACAGTCGGGCACAGCCGCGGACAGCGTGGTGGACATCAAGACCACGGGCGGCAGCAACACATTCAACATCAACGTGAATTCAAACTAATGAAGAAGATTGTATTATTGATGATGTTATACACCACTGCTGTGTATCCAGCAGCCATAGGAACCATCACAGAACAGACAGCAGCACCAGGTTCCATCGTGAGGAACAAGAACACCATCACAGGCACCAAGGGCACAGGCATAGAGATGCAGGATGCTGTGAACACTGCCAAGGGCAAGGTGGGCATAACATTTGAAGATGCCACCAAAGTGGAAGTGAATGAGAATTCCAGGCTGGTGATAGATGATTTCGTTTATGACGCCAAAAAAGGCACAGGCAAACTGGCCATGAAATTCGCTGAGGGCACAGTGAGATATGCCTCGGGTGCCATTGCCAGCAAGAATCCCAACTCAGTCAACATCAACACACCATCTGCCACCATTGCAGTGCGAGGCACGGACTTCACTGCCACTGTGGATGAGGTGGGTGCCAGCACCATTATTCTATTGCCCAGTTGTCCCAAGGGCTGGGCAGACATAGACAGAGATTGCAAGACAGGGGTCATTGATGTGATGAACAACGCAGGCACAGTCACTTTAAACCGACCATTCCAAGGCACCAGAGTGGAAAACAGAAACACCATGCCATTAAAACCTACCATACTGAGTTTGAATTTAGATACCATCAATAACCTGTTGATTGTGTCACCACCCAAAGAGATCAAACAGGCACAGGAACAATATGACAACGAAGCAAAAAACACGGCCAGCATGCTGAATGAAAATCTATTGGACAGCAAGGATTTTTTAAAAGATGAATTGAAAAGCAGGAACGAGTTTGGAGATAATCCCCTGTTGGAAGATCTACTGGGACAAAATTTCTTGGCCAACATCTTTGATATATTAGAACAACAAATAAAAAATGAAAGAAAAGCAGTGTTAAAAAGTGCATTGGTCCCAGAAGGTGACAGCCTGCTGCCGGACTACAATCCTGACACAGGAGTGAAGGCCACAGTGGGTGCATCGGAAGTGACGCTGTGCCGCAATGATGGCAGCAACAATCAGTGCATCACCACACCGCGCGGCCAGAGCAGCACAATCATACAGGGCCAAGGACCGGTCAGCATTCAGAACAGGGTCAACTCAGGTGGTGGCACAACCATAACAGTGATACAAAAATGAGAAATATATTAATAAGTTTGATGTTGATGTTGGCTTTTTTTAATTCAAAGGCACAGGCAATTGACTACTCTCCCAATGGCACCACAGGATTGAATCTTGTGTACAATGGTGATGTGGATGATACTCATTTTGTGGTCAGCTTGCCTTGGACTATAAATTTTTTAGGCAGCAACTATGGCACTGTCTATGTGGGTTCCAATGGTTATATTACATTTGCATCAGGCAACAATACATATAGTGGGTTTTCTCCTTCTAATCCCTCAGGTCCACACATCAGCATTATTCCAGGAGATCGCAGATTATACAAATTATATTATGCCCAACTCAATGCTGGAACTGCTGAGGCAAAATTTGTCATCAGGGTGGAAGGAGTTGACTATGGCAATACTGCCATCACTCACATATATGAAGTTCATTTTTATTCTGGGCAATCTTATTATGACATCTACTTTATTGATGCTCCTTCATCAGGCAATCAAAACGGTGGGACCACGGCCATCAGTAATGGATCTGCATACGTATTAAATTTCAGCTCAACAGAATCAACTGGCATAAGAATCAATTCCGGTGCAACACAATCAACTGGCATCAGTGGCGGCGGCAGTTACATCAGCAATATCACAAACACACAACAGACCAACATCACTGCCAACCTGGGCAGAACCACAGCACTGGCGAATGGCAATGAGATCTACATAGATCAAGTGGGCAGCAACAACATCACCACAATCACGCAGACAGGAAATTATAATAAGATCACAGGCACAGCCAATCAAACAGCCACCATATCGGGCGACAGCAACAACACCACCATCAGACAGAACAGTGGCTCAGGTAAAAATTTAATAGATCTAAATGTGACCGGCACTGGCAGCAACACTCTCAATCTTAATCAGGGCTATCTCACAGATGGCACACTGAGCGGCAATCAATTGGGCAACAACTATCAAAAAATAGATGTGCAGGGCAACAACAACTCATTGACCACTCAGCAGAACAGAGATGTGGGCACAGTGGGCAACTACATGGAACACACTGTGATCGGCAACTATAATTCCATCACCAGCACACAGTCTGGAGATAATAAATTATTATTTAATTCTATCACGGGCAACAGCAACACCGTGAGCACCACGCAGTCAGGCACAGGTGCTCAGCACTACATCGACCTCACGCTGACTGGCGCAGGCAACACTGCCACAGTGAATCAGAGCGGCAACACGCAGAACAAGGCCACCATAGTGATCAACAACTTGGGCGGGCCAGCAGGGATAAATCTCACACAGACCGGCGGGCAAACCTACAACATCACCACCAACTGTGTCACACTGGGCGGTTGCGGCACTACCACTGTGAACCAAGCACAATAAATACTCATATTATGAAATGGGTCAGTCCTTGGACAGCAATCATCACTTTGATATTAATCCTCACTGTTAGGATCGCAGATCCTGCATTTGTGGAGAGTGTGCGACTGAGATACTTTGACACTCTGATCACCGGCAAAACTGCCACACAAAATAACATATACACCGTTAATATCGACGAGAAGAGTTTGGAGCAGTATGGACAATGGCCATTCCCACGAGACGTGTATGCAGGCATAATCAAAGATTTATATGACCGAGGAGCAGGTCTGGTAGTGTTCAACGTGCTGATGCCAGAACCAGATCGCAGTGGCAAAGATTCGATATTGGCCGAGACCATGAAAACACATCCTGTGGTGTTGAGCAACGTGCCAGCACAACAGACCAAGAATGAACCCCGGGTGCCAGGCTCAGCAGTGCTGGGTCCAGAACATCTCAACATCATCGTGAGATACTCAGGCATGATTGCCAATATCCCTGTGCTGGAAAATTCAGCAGTGGGAGTGGGCACCACCAACACGCTGCCAGAGATAGATGGTGTCAACCGACGACTGCCTCTGATAGTCACAGTGGATGGCAAACTGTATCCCAACCTTGCCATGGAAACTCTGAGAGTGGCCACTGGCAACAGCACATTTCAAGTCAAGTTAAATGCTAATGGTGTGGAGAAGATGCGACTGCCTGGAGACATAGGCATCATTGACACAGACTCCTTGGGCAGAGTATGGATAGATTGGAGTCAAAAGAATCACTCAGTGTCATTAAATGATCTGCCACAAGATTTCAAAGGATCCATAGTGATAGTGGGCACATCAGCAGCAGGCATAGCCAATCCAGTGGCCACAGCGATAGGACCAGTTTGGCCTCAGGATCTACAGGCAGCCGTGATAGGAACCATGATCAACAAGGTCAACATCAAGAGACCTGATTGGGCCGAAGGCGCAGAAGCGATAACATTGATACTGTTGTCCTTGGGTTTATTATTTTTGAGCAGATGGGTGTATGTGGGCATGGCGGCAGGAGCAGTTATGATTGTTGCTGTGATCCCTTTGAGCAATCTTTTTTACACACACAATCTTTGGCTGTTGGATGCCACTCTGCTGGTGGCAGGACTGACCATGGTGATGCTGCATGCCTATGGCATCAAGTTCGTCCACGAGTATCTACAGAAACAACGCATCAAGAAACAATTTGCAGGCTATGCATCACCCATGGTGGTGGAGCTGTTGCAGAATAATCCAGACATAATCAAAAAAGGTATTAAAAAAGAAGTATCCATCTGTTTTTCAGATTTGAGAGGATTCACTCCACTGGGAGAGTCATTTGGCAATGACGTCAAAGGATTGACAGAAGTGATGAATGGTTATATGGATGCCATCACCAAACCCGTTTTGGAAGCCAACGGCATGATCATCAAATACATTGGTGATGCCAGCATGCACATTCACAATGCACCCATGGATGATCCTGAACATCCTAAAACAGCAGTGCAGACTGCTCTACGCATGTTGAAGGCTGTGGAACTGTTCAATGAGACATTAACAGCCAAGGGTAGACCCATTGTGGGCATGGGCGCTGGTATCAACACAGGATTGGGATATATTGGCGAAATGGGCAGCACCCAGCGACACAGTTATGATGTGTTGGGTGATGCTGTGAGCACCACAGCAAGATTGGAAAGTCAATGCAAGAATTATGGAGTGCTGTTGATAGTGGGTCCTGAAACCCATCGCAGAACTCTAAATGATTTCTTCTATCTCAAATTGGACGATTTGGCTGTGAAAGGCAAAACTGTGGGGCTGGATATTTACACAGTGCTGGATTTGAATTCTGCAGAACACACTCAAGATCGAGCATTGCACCAGGCCATGCATGTGGATTATCGCAATCAACGATTTGATGCAGCCATTCAAAAATGTAAAAAATTGCAAGGCAGTTTCCGTGGTCTGATGGACCAGTATTATGAGATGTGGCAAGAACGTTGTGAATACATGCAAACACAAACACTGCCCCAGGATTGGAATGGTGTGTTTATTGCCACTACCAAATAGATAAATACACATATTATGGACTTTCTTAAATTAGCCATTGATGTAGGATTCCCCATTGCAGCAGCAGTGGCTTGTGGATTCTTTGTGTTCCTCACATTGAAATTCATACTGGCATCAGTGACATCAGATGTGAAGAAACTCAGCGGCATCATTGAAGCCTTGGACAACCGTGTCAAGACCATGAATGCAGATGTGATACGCATTGACACCTTGGTGAGTGCCACACTGAACATACGCCCTGATCTGGAACGCATTGGCCGAGCAGATGGCAAAACCGACGCAAGGAAGGACTAATCATGACCAAGGATCTAGTGGTGCTAATCAATCAGTATGGTTTCCCCATTATTGCTGCATTCGGCATGGGCTACTTTATCTACTTTGTGTGGAAGTGGGTGACCATGGAAATCAAACCCGTGATGAGCGAAACCAGCAAAACACTCATAGCATTGGTGGACCGCATAAGAATGCTGGACAATGATTTAATCAGATTGAACACCAAATTGAATGTGATCTTGGAACATCAAGAAGAGCAACAAAAACGTCAACCCAAAGAATAAACATGAGTTTCACTTTTGACTTCACTGCAGATAAATTTGCACAATTGATCAGCCACAACACTGCCAATTGGTACACAGCGTTGTGCGACAATCTACCTCAGTATGAAATTAATACTCCCGAGCGAGTGGCAGCGTTCATAGCACAATGCGCACACGAGAGTGGTGGATTTCGTAGATTGAAAGAGAATTTAAATTACAAGTGGGAGAGCTTGAGACGAGTGTTTCCCAAATATTTCCCCACAGACGATGTGGCCCAAGCATACGCACACAAGCCCGAACAGATTGCCAGCAGGATATATGGCAGCAGAATGGGCAATGGCGATGAAGCATCAGGTGATGGATACAGATACTGCGGCCGAGGATTGATACAATTGACTGGCCGCAACAACTATACAAAATTTGCTGAAAGTATTGGCATGGAAGTGGACCAGGTGCCTGTGGTGTTGGAGACCTATGATGGTGCAGTGAAATCAGCCTGCTGGTTCTGGAGCAGCAACGACCTCAATCAATGGGCAGATGCAGGTGACATACTCACCATGACCAA
>Ga0209651_1000486_pt1 | contig 14211 bp, 14 predicted proteins | sample LauGreFBDMM110SN_2_FD_188216 | JGI IMG/M metagenome (GOLD analysis project Ga0209651, IMG submission 188216) | Freshwater lake microbial communities from Lake Michigan, USA - Fa13.BD.MM110.SN (SPAdes) (version 2) | ecosystem: Environmental > Aquatic > Freshwater > Lake | place: Lake Michigan... | reverse complement strand
GGTGTGCCAAGCAAGAGAGGGTGCATGCGCCATTTTGCTCTCAGCATCGTATGCCTGAAGGAAATCCTGCGCTGTTTGGCGAAGGAGTCCTCGTTTTTGAGAGTCTTGCTCTCGATAAAATTTACAGAGCAAGTGGGCGGTTAAAAACGCCAAATCAAATACTGGGTTGCCAGTGTGAGTCACTTCAAAATCTAGAATGTAAATATCTTGTTCTTCACTGATCATAATGTTCTTTGGTGAAAAGTCGCCATGAACTAGCGTCGTTTTTTCACTCTTCAGCTCCTTAACCAAACTCATAATTCTTGGAGATAAGGACGGATTCTTTCCAGCAACAGTGCCATAGAAGGGCGTAATGCGCAGTTGTTCAAAGAGTAAATCTTCCGAGAATTTCGCTCGCGATTCTTCGGAGCTACACCCAAAGTTATGCCACGTCGCTAACGTGTGGCCAAGTTTTGCCCCTATCTCCGGATAGATAACCCCTTCAAGCAAATCTGATTTCCAGACCGTTGCAGAATGTGGAACTCGTTCCAGAACGAGGGTAAATAAGTCAGGATCATAATCAACGAGTGCTGGCACCTGTTGTGGGGAGAGTGCGTGGAAAGTCTCTATAGCGTGGGCTTCCACGATAGCCCTTCGTTGATCTGCTTCCCATTTAGTTGCAACCTTCAACTCTGCCAAAGCCTGCTTTAAAACCAAGTCTTTCGACGGAGTCTGAACAGCAAGAACTACATTAGAAACACCACCAGTCAGGATTTCAACTGTCGCCTTTTCAGTATCAGAAATTACCCCTCTAGCTTGAAGATATGCAACCACCGTATCTTCGTTAAGAAGTTCAACACTCATTACTTAGATAACTCTCGAAACTGAGAATGCATTATCAACGGAGATACTTTGCCCTGTGATAGCTGTATTTAATTCGCTGGCTAATAAGTAAGCGCTATTTCCAACGTCTTCCGGGGTAACCAACCTTCCGACTGGGGTCGCATTTTCCACATTCGCTAGCTGTGAAGCCGTAAGCAATTTCTGCGCCATGGGAGTCTTTACAATCCCCGGAAGAATTCCGTTAACAAGAATTCCTTTTGCGCGCCCAAGATCTACCGCCATTGACCTTACCAGCCCGCCTACGGCGGCTTTAGAGACGGTGTAAGACATTTTATCTTGGCGAGTGGATAGCTCCCATAGCGAACTTAAGATAACTATTCGTGCGCCTTGCTTAATTTTATTGTGGTGCATCAACCCAGCGGTTGCCTCAGTGATTGCGACTACATTGCCTTCAAACACACGTAACAGTTCTTGAGTCTGGCCGCTTATCACGCTGTCGTTTGTGTTGGTTCCTTGCGCAAAAATAACGGCATCAAATTCAACATCTGCAATCTCAGTAGGAAGATAATCCTTGGTAATTGGTAAGAGGAATGAATGTGGAAGAGTTGATGGTGAGCGCACCGCGCAGTAGATGTTCCAATCGGCTTTCACAAATCGAGCATGAATAGCGCTACCTAGAGCACCCGTTGCACCAAAGATTAGAACGTTGTTCGATGCCATAAATTAACCCTTGTAGTCGTAGCGAGTAAGCATGGAGTGTCCAATTGATGCTCTGCGAACACGTTCGCGCGCTGTTGATTCAACGAGACCTTGGATATGGCCGCCAGCGGGATAGAGACCAGGAGAGTTTCGCACCGTAAATTTCAGATAAACAGGGGCGGCAACTCGTACTAAATCTGGAACTTCATAATGGCGAACAGCTCCACCGAAATCATCGGGTCCTTCAACATAAACATCGAGTGGAACATCTACCTGGGCGCGAATAGCAGCAATCTGTTGTAGCGAGAGATCTGTTGCAAGATTAAGAGTTGATGCACCTAACTGTTCTAGAATCTTTGCGGTGGCTGGATTAGTACAAGGGAGGGCAACCGAAGTCTTCAAAATGAAATCTTTCGGTAAGTCGCCCTTCTTCTTCGCTTCACCGAGAACGGCAAGTAGTCCTAAATCTCCAACTAATACAGAGCGAAGTCCAAGACTTGCACCATGGAGAACATCTTCGACTGCATAGCGAAGTTGGTCGGCGCCACGAAGAGTGGGCGCGGCTACTCCGCCAGCGGATGAGACAGGTTGCTTTCCGATATCCCATGCAGCGCGAGGGCCAACAAAGAGACAGACTTCAATTTTTTCTTTCTTACCAATGGCCACCATCTCTGTGATCTCATCATCTGTCTGCATCATGATGCCGGAACCTTGAGATATGCGATCAATCTTTAGCTTACGTTTCTTTGCCTCTTCCAGAACAACCTTGAAGGCTGCTGGACCTTCGACAGATGGAATCTCAATTTTCCAGCGACTGCCATCTTTAAACCGCTTTGCAGACTCGGGAATTGCATCCGCATCTTGGCTCTGCACACCTTGGTTCTTAAGAAGTGAAATTGACTTCTTCATCGGTCCTTTTGGATCTCGAGTTGAGGGCCAGTTAGCCATAGGTATGGACCAATCTTTAAGGGCGAAAATCTATTTCCGCAGTGAATAAAAGTTAAACGTAAGTGTAACCACCTCTGGACTTACATAGGGAAGAGGTTGGTCGCAACTCCTTTGACACCAGGCTTGCAGATGAAGGTCATACCGGCCTGTGGCGGGGCATCTACTTCGCCATTGTGAGCTGTTGTAATTATCAATGTATCTAAATCAGGACCGGCAAATACACAGCTCGTTACAAAAGGAGCGGGAATATTAATTTCAGCGGTAATCGTGAAATCTTTATCGAAGCGCCGCACAACAGAACCACCCCAAAATGCTACCCAGAGGCCATCTTGCGCATCTATGGCCATGCCATCAGGAAGAGCCGGATCTCCTTCGGGAACTTTCCACATCGCTCTTCGGTTGGAAATTGTTCGACCATCGGCAGCCACATCAAATCGATCGACACTCAGAGCCAGCGTATCTATATAGAAGAATGCATCATTCTTAAATGACCAATCCATTCCATTGCTAATTGTTATATCACCAACAATGCGCTCTAAAAAAGAACTATTAGGTGAGTATCGATATAACGCACCCGCATGAGGCTCCACGTCATAAGCCATTGTGCCAAGCCATAGGTCACCGTTACGAGAAACTTTGGCATCATTCCAGCGAGTAGGAAATGTATCTACATCGCCCGCCACCGTTGATCGTGTTGGTAGTTGATGAATTTTTCCGTCAGGGTCTCGCAATACCGGCCCACTGACAGTTCCTAGAACTTCTCCGCCATTTGTGCGAGGAATAGCGAAGGAGACGTGTTCTGAGGTGTCGTAGCCGCCCGCGACTCCAGTTTCGAGGTTGCGCCACATGACTTGGTTCTCCAGGATGTTGACCCACATAACGTGGTTATTTCCTGCTCCGGAAGATGTCGGGCCTTCACCGAGAAGGCATTTTCGCTCGTCAAAGACTTCCACTGAGATTTTAGTCGACATTTGCAAGCCCCTTAAAATTAAGCGCCGAAAAGGATTTCTACTGAATTCAAGTTAGTGTAAATTGCAGTAAATACTCAATAGGCGCCAGATACTTTTTACGTCAAACCGAAGGGCTCATCATGACCGAAGACCTCACATCTTTCGCAGGGCAAATCTCAGTCGTTACTGGCGCCGCCAGTGGCATCGGGCGAGCGTCGGCAATTCTGCTTGCACGCCGTGGTGCTCATGTCATTGCACTCGATGTCAATGAAACTGGCTTGAAAGCTGTTGTAGATGAGGTAAAAAGTGGTGGGGGCAGCGCCACATACCACCTCTTTGATTTGGGTTCAGAGCAAAATGTACGCACAACGATTAAGGCTATTGAGAAAGAGCACGGCCAAATTGATTCTGTGGTGAATGCTGGCGGCATTACTGGACCAACGGGAATGCAGACAGAAGATATAAGTTGGGAACAATTCCTCAAGCCTTTAACAATCGATCTCTTTGGTGCGATTTGGATAACGCAAGCAGTGATGCCACTGATGAAAGAACGCAAGTATGGACGCATTGTGCAAGTTGTTTCTATCGCAGGTAAAGAAGGTAACCCTGGAATGTCGCCGTATAACACTGCAAAGGCTGGATTAATTGGCTATGTAAAAGGTGTAGCAAAAGAAGCTGCGGCATCTGGCGTAGTTATTAACTCATTGGCACCTGCGGTAATTCGCACAGCGATAAATGAGAATACAACTGAAGATACGATGAAATACATGATCTCTCGAATTCCCATGGGTCGAATCGGTGAGTCAGAAGAGGTGGCCGAAATGATCGCGTTTATGGCATCACCAGCATGTTCCTTCACGACCGGATTTACCTTTGATATCTCAGGCGGGCGGGCAACCTATTAACGGTAGGGCGAACCCGAGGCGAATTACGAGGAGAATGTCAGAGTTTGTCTAGAAGGCCGTGGTATTCATTCTTTTTTTAGAGACGATATGTCTGACTTAATCTACCTTCAAGGCCACGGCAGAGACGCTTGGTAGGGGGTTACCTAATCGTTACCGTGCCGTGATGCAAACCCCTTGTTTTATCCATTAGGTATGAAGTATAAAAGGGGCGGGTCGATTCACGATTCAAACTCTAGGAGGAATAAATGTCAATCAAGAAAGCTAAAGTTGGCTTTGTTGCACTTGTCTTTGCGGCTTCTTCACTTGTCGCATTTAACAGTGCAACATCTGCAAATGCAGCAGCAACAGGCCAGTGGTGCAAAGGTGTAAAGATCGCCGCATTCCCTGGTGGTCCACAAGGTGGCGTCTTTGCAAATAACGTTTATAACGGTTATCGCCAAGCTCAAAGAGATCTAGGCCCAACAGTGAAGTACTACTTCTCTGATTGGGATCCTGCAAAAATGGTAACTCAGTGGAAAGAAGCAATTGCAACAAAGCCAAACGGCATTGCAATGTACGGTTTCATGGGACCAGAAGCTGCTAAACCACTCGTCGAGGAGTCTTTCAAGAAAGGCATCATCGTCACAACATTGAACACATCACTTACAGATCTACAAGCCCAATATTCAACACAGGGATTTGGTTATGTCGGTGCTGTTAACTACAAAGCTGGAGTAGATCTAGCTTCAGAAATGGTTAAGCGTGGAAAACTTGCTGCTGGCGACGAAGCATTCGTTTGGGGCCTTAAAGGTCAAGGCGGAGATCGCGGTCAACGTACAGTTGGTGTAATTGATGGCTTTGAAAAGCTGAAGATTAAAGTTATCTATCAGGAAATCGATCAAGCTACCAATACAACACCTGCATCAGGTGGCCCAACATTTGCCGGAATTATGGCAAAGAATTCTAAGGTAAAGGCTGTTGTTACTGATCACGGTGGCTTAACTGCTACTGCAGCAACATATATGAAGGCAGCAAACTTGAAGGCAGGATCTGTCTACTTCGGTGGATTCGACGTATCTCCTGCAACAACAACTGCTATCGAGAGTGGTTACCTACAACTCGTAATCGATCAGCAACCGTTCTTACAGGGATATCTACCAATCCTTCAGATCTGCTTAACCAAGAAGTTTGGTTTCTCAGGTCTTGATGTAAATACAGCTGGTGGATTCGTTGATAAGTCCAACGTTGCAGTTGTTGCTCCACTTGCAAAGGTTGAAATCCGCTAATAAATAGCGAATAAGTTAGTGCATCGGTTGGGAATAACCTTCCCAACCGATGCACCTTTTCGAAAGGCTTCAGACATATGTCCGGTAGTGCACCAGTAATTCAACTTAAAAATGTTTCAAAAACATTCGGAGAGGTCCGCTCGCTATCTGGAGTTGATCTAGAAATTTACCCCGGTGAAATTGTTGGTCTCTTGGGTGACAACGGAGCTGGAAAATCAACCTTGGTTAAGACAATCATGGGTTTCCACAAGCCAGATGAAGGTGGCGAGATCTGGTTTAAGGGGGAGAAGATTACTGACTGGAGCGTGGCTAAGGCCCGTGACCTTGGAATTGAAACTATCTATCAGGAGCGAGCACTCTGTGAACTACAACCCATCTGGCGCAATATGTTCATGGGCAGAGAGATAAAAACTAAATTTGGTGGATTAGATGTTAAAAAAATGAGAAGCGAAGCAACTCGCCTCATGTCCGAACATATGGGTTTCACTTCTACGGCAGTGCACCCAGACAATGCAGTCTTGACGATGTCTGGCGGGGAAAAACAGGGTGTGGCAATCACAAGAGCTCTTTACTTTGATGCCGAGCTCGTAATCTTGGATGAACCGACAGTTGGCTTGTCTTTATCTGAAACTAAGAAAACTCTAGATTTTGTGCAAAACATTAAGAAGTCTGGTCGTTCTGCAATCTTTATTGACCACAACATTTTCCATATTTACCCGGCTGTTGACCGGATGATTGTGCTTGATCGTGGCAAAGTTGCTGGCAATTATAAAAAGAGTGAAATTACTATGGATGAATTAATCGAGAGCATGTATCGAGTTGCTCGCACCGGGTCTATAAAGGAGTAATGAGATTATGAGCGAAAAGACTGATTCAAAGGTAAAGGACAACGCAGCCCGTCCGCCGTCATTTTGGCGCAGATTTGGAATGCAATTTGGTATCTGGGGAGTCGGAATTGCTATGTGGCTCGTCTTTGTGTTTACCGCCTCCGAGGCTTTTACCTCTAAAGATATTTATTTGGCTTTTGCTTCAAGTACTCCACTATTTGCCCTCATGGCTATCCCACTCACACTGATAGTTATTACCGGTGAGATTGACCTTTCTTTCCCCGCTGTCATGGCGCTATCTACAGCAACATTTGCCAAAATTTACTCTGGAACGGGAAATATTTGGCTGGGATTTGCAGGGGCACTGATTGCCGGAACTCTCTCTGGATACTTCAATGGGTGGCTAGTAACTTACTTCGCTATTCCATCACTTGTAATCACAATTGGTACTGGCTTTCTATTCCGTGGAATTGAACTCGCCTGGATGAATGGTTCCGGAGTTGGCCTCACGGATAAAGAGCTGGCGGGTGTTTCTAATCTGCTAGTAGGTAGATCCTTTTTCGGTGTTGCAAATCAATTTTGGTGGGCAGTCCTAGCCACAATCATTTTGTGGTTCGTACTCAATAGAACTAAATTTGGTGCGCATGTGTTCTTAACCGGAGACAATAAGATATCTGCCCAGTTGATGGGTGTGAATGTAAGTAGAGTGAAGAAAAAGACATTTGCAATCATGGGATTCTTTGCCGCCTTTGCAGGCCTTGTTGCATCCTTTGAGGTTTCCTACTTCTGGCCGACGCTAGGTGATGGACTGCTGATGAACTCAATTGCATCAGTGTTCTTGGGTGGCACATCTGTATTCGGTGGCATCGGAACAGTCACTGGCACATTTGTTGGCTCATTCATTATCGGCGCCATAAATGCAGGAATTGTTGCTTCGGGAATCAACGCCTTCTACACCCAAGTATTCTTTGGGCTAGTAATCATTTTGTCAGTGATTATGCAGGCAGTTATTTCGAAGAAAATCAAGCGCTAGTAATTAGGATAAGACCGGGTGAGCATCAAAGGCGTTTGCCCGGTTTTAGCCGTTCCCTTCACAAAAAAGGGTGAAGTCGATTACGAGAGCTTTCGCGCTCTCTCTCGTTGGATCATCGATATCGGAGCAAAGTCCACTCTCTTCTTCGGGGTGGCTAGTGAGAATATAAAACTTTCGGACCCAGAGCGTTATCAACTCTTAGATATTCTTCTGACCGAACGTGCAGGTTCAGATTTGAAGATTATTACCACGGTGGCGGATCACTCATCAGAGCTGGCGGTAATTCGAGCAAAAGATTATGAAGCGATGGGTGTGGATTACATCAATATCTTGCCACCGACATTCTTTGGGCCAACGGCTGCACAAATAGACTTCCATCTTGAATCAATTTTGAAGTCGGTCAAAATACCAGTGGTAATTCAACACCTTCCACAAGCCGGCGGAATGGCTGATGTGACAGGGCTTATCAATCTTGCAAGCAAGTATGAGAATCTACAAATCATCAAGTGCGAAGCAAATCCACCGACAGAATCAATCAAGACTGTGAATTCCTTGACTAACGGTCGGGTCAGGACTCTTATTGGGTGGGGTGGAATCTTCTGGAAAGAGGGAGTTGCCGCGGGTGCTGACGGACTTCAGCCGGGGTGCGGTCTCACCGATTTATATCTCTGGGCAGAGCGAGCACTGCTCGCAGGTGATCACAAGGAGTTTGAATCACGGCTGGATAGGTTTATTCCACAGGTGGCACGATGGATTTCAAATCTCGAGCTACTTATCGCCGCTGAGAAAGATGTTCTTTGCCGGCGTGGAATTATCGAGACAAATTACTGTCGGAATCCAACAGTTTCTCTTGATTCACAGACGCTGGGAGAAATTCAAGAAATTCTTGAGCTTGTCGATGAGGTGCAGGCAAATGTCTGATCTCTATACCCTGGGTGAAATCATGGGGCTCTTTCTTGCCACTGATACTGATGATGTAGCAACAGCTGAAAAATTCGAATTATCTGTTGCGGGCGCGGAAGCAAATGTTGCGGTAGCGGTGACTCGCCTTGGGTTGAGTACAACTTTGATTTCGCGGCTGGGAGCAGATCAGCTAGGAAAAAGTATTCTTGCGAAACTAAAAGATGAAGGACTATCTCTTAATGGTATTAAAACCGTCGATTCTTATACACCCGCACTGGTGCGCAATCGCGGCCAAGTGAATCCGATAGATGTGACCTACCTTCGTAAATCATCTGCTGGCTCAACAATCTGTGAAGCAGATATCAAAGAGGAAGAAATCACTGCTGCACGTTGGGTGCATATGACTGGAATATCAGTAGCAATCTCTGAAAGCTCTGCTGGTGCGGTGGCAAAGGCGATGGCTTTAGCCCGCAAGCACAATGTCCCGATTAGCTTTGATATCAATCTGCGCCGCAAACTATGGAGCGAATCGCAAGCTTCACATGCACTTCATTCGCTCATTCATGATGTTGAACTGGTTATCGGTGGCGTTGATGAATACGCAGTTGTGTGGGGAAGTAGTGATCCGGAAGAGAATCTTCGACTAGCTGCTGCTGCGGGTGCAAAAACAGCAATCATGACCGCGGGCGACCAAATGATGCGCGTTTTACATGGTGGTGAAAGATTCGACATCTCCCCAGAAGTTGTAGAAACTGTGGATCCTGTTGGATCTGGGGATGCTTTTGTGGGAGGGACTATTGCTGGAATTTTAGGTGGACTTTCAATGAGAGAATCAATATTACAAGGAAGTAAATGCGGCGCTCTCGTTGCATCGCACTTGGGGGACTGGACAGGTCTTCCAGTTGGCACATCAGGTGTTATCTCTCAGAGATTGGTAAAGAGTTCATGAGTGCACTAGCTGAATTTGAGAAGAGTTCTATCGTTGCGATAATTCGCACTAAGACTTCAGCAGAAGGCAGAAGCGCTGCATATGCCTTGCAGAGTGCAGGTATTACCTCATTTGAATTTACAACAACAACACCCGACGTCTTTGACCTGATTGAAGAATTCTCTGCCATCTCAGGGCTTACGGTGGGAGTGGGTACGGCTATGAGCCCGGCCCATGTTGTCAGTGCGAAGAAAGCAGGAGCATCATTTGTTTTTTCACCCCATACAGAACCGGCAGTGATTAAGAAGACCCTAGATCTCAACCTTCTCTCTGTACCGGGTGTCGCAACTCCGACCGATGTTGCTCGCGCACTGCAAGCTGGTGCGAAAGTTTTGAAACTCTTTCCAGCCTCGCACTTTGGGCCCGCCTATTTGAAGGCGGTCCGAGATCCATTCCCGCAAGCTCAATGGTTGGCAACAGGCGGAGTAAGTGTAGAAAACATTAAGGATTGGTTTGCAGCAGGTGCTTTAGGCTTTGGAGTCGGGGGACCTTTACTGGGTGGCGGAATTTCAGAGATTCCCACAAGAGTTGCAGCTTTTATCGCTGAAATCAAAAGAGTGAAATCGGGTGGGCAATGAAGATCACTAAAATAACAACAACTGTTGTCAATGCAAAGATGCGCAATTGGGTTGTTGTTCACGTCTATACAGATGTCGCAGGTCTCATTGGAATTGGAGAAGCGACTCTTGAGTTTCAAACACAAGCGGTCGTCGGCGCGGTAGAAGATTTGTCGCCGCTACTTATTGGGCGTGAACCACGTGAAATCGAACGCAATTGGCAAATTCTTTATCGCCACCCATTCTTCAAAGGTGGGGCAGTGACAATGTCTGCAATCAGCGGAATTGATCAAGCACTCTGGGATATTTCGGCAAAGGATTTAAATGTTCCATTGTGGCGCATTCTTGGTGGCCTCGCTCGAGATCGAGTGCGCATGTATGACCACCTTGGTGGCGGAAATTCTGATGCTGTCTATAACTCTGACAGTGTCTCTTCCTTTGAAGATAAGATGAAGCAGAGCATCAAAGATGGTTTCACTGCAGTGAAAATTCTTGCGGTCCCTCAATCAGCACCACTTGGAGATGCTGCCAAACTGCGTCATGCGGGTGAACTTATGGAATCAGCAAGGCGCGCTGCCGGACCGGATGTAGATATCATGATTGATTTCCATGGTCGAACAACTGCCGCGATGGCGATTCAATTCGCTGAGGTTTTAGCTCCATTTAATCCACTCTTTCTCGAAGAAATTGTTCCACCAGATCAACATGAAGCGTTGAAGCGTGCACGAGCAAAGATCACCGTTCCAATTGCCACCGGTGAGCGCCTGCTTCACCGTGAGCAATTCCTGCCACTTCTGGAAGATGGCCTGATTGACGTTGCGCAGCCAGATGTGTGTCATGCAGGTGGAGTTACTGAGCTACGAAAGATTTCTGCGCTCTGTGACACATATGGAGTCACGATGGCCCCACACAACCCACTAGGCCCTATTGCAACTATGGTCAACGTACATCTTGGGCTAACTACACCAAACTTCCTCATTCAAGAAGTTATGCGTTCAGATGTTTCTTGGCGTTCAGAGGTCTTCTCGGGCGTTCCAGAAATCAAAGATGGACATATTTATCCACCGACTGCGCCAGGTATCGGCGTTGAGATGGATGAAAAAGAAGCAGCAAAACACCCATTTGTATCGGGTACTCCGGTTCAATGGTTCCATAATGACGGCTCAGTAGCAGATTGGTGAAAAATGAAACTTCAAAATGAACATGTTTTTGTTACAGGTGGAGCATCTGGAATTGGCGCAGCAATAGTTTTAGATGCTGCTCAACAAGGAGCTCGAGTCTCGTTCTGTGACATCGTAGTCCCAGCAGGTGAAGCCTATGCAGCTGAATTGACGGCTCAAGGATTTAAAGTAATGTTTCATCAAGCAGATGTGGGCAAGTTTGATTCACTTAAAATAGCCCACGATGCGATTGTAAAAGAGCTCGGTCCAATGACAGGCTTGGTTAATAATGCAGGTGTTAATTCAAATGCAGATGCAGTTGAAATGACCGATGAAGAGTGGAACAAATTCTTTGATGTAGACCTAAAGAGCGTCTGGCATACGGCAAAATTGGTATTGCCCTCAATGCGAGCAGCTAAGAAGGGTGCGATTGTTAATATTGCATCAATCCATGCGCGTATGACATACCCAAAGTACTTCCCATATGCAGCTGCAAAGTCAGGCGTCATTGGTTTAACCCGTAACTTGGCACTTGATGAAGGCATCCACCAGATCCGCACCAACGCGGTCTCACCTGGATACACACTCACCCCGCTACTGCTGTCGTGGTTTGAAATGCTGCCGGAAAAGAAGGCCGAATCTATGGCGGTACAACCAATGGCTCGCATGGCAAAGACTTCAGAGATCGCAAAGGTTGTCACCTTCTTGCTTTCAGATGATGCCTCATTTGTGAACGGCGCAGATTGGATCGTCGATGGCGGCCTAAGCTGCCGATTTGCATAAAAAGGGATAAAACCCCAGTTCAGCAAGGTAATAACCCGGTAGATGGCGACGAAATTTCGTTGACATTGAATTCTTCATAAGAAAGTATCTATCCATGAATTCAGCTAACGGCGCCTTAGATAACCTGCGCGTAATCGATGCAACACAGATGCTGGCAGGTCCCATTGCAGGAACTCGACTCGGTGACCTTGGTGCAGATGTCATAAAAATTGAACCGCCTGTAAATGGTGAATTTAATAGAACTCGCGGATTCGAAGATCGACAGAGCAATGGCGAGATGACCACATTCCTTGCAGTCAATCGTAATAAGAGATCGCTTTCAATCGATCTTAAGAGTCATGAGGGAAAAGAAGTTCTCTATGAATTAGTAAAGAAATCCGATGTCTTCTTGCAAAACTTTAGATTTGGAACTGCAGACCGCCTGGGTATTGGATACGCGGATCTTAAGAAGATAAACCCAAAAATCGTTTACTGTTCTATTTCGGGTTACGGATCTTTTGGGCCTTATCGCGATCGCCCAGGACAAGACCTCATTGTTCAGGGTTATAGCGGCTCAATGTTTAGCGTTGGAGCGCTAGGTGATGACCCAACTCCGAGTGCACTCTGGGGCGCCGATGTCATGACTGGATATCAAGCAGTCATTGGAATTCTCGCCGCAATTGAATCACGTCACCAGACTGGCACCGGTCAACATGTTGAAATCGATATGTTGTCAGTCGTGATGGATTGCCAACTTCAAGAGATTGTAACTTTCTTAAACACTGATCGTATGCCAACTCGCATGGAAGAACGAAGTGCGCATGCATCAATCCCGGCACCATATGGCGTCTATAAGACTAAAGATGCTTGGCTAACTTTGGCCATGGTGCCGCTCTCAATTCTTGGCGAAGTTCTAGATAATGATTTCCTGCGCACCCTGACGCACTACAACGACGGACATAAACATCGTGATGAAATTTATAAGCTAATTCGACATAGTTTCCAAGAGAAGACCACCGCTGAGTGGATTGAAATCTGTGACCGTGTTGGGGCCTGGTGTGGGCCGGTGTATGACTACGAAGAGCTTGTGAAAGATCCACATATCGTTGAAACAAAGTACATCTGGGAACAACCACAGTTGCGTGGTGGAAGTGCAAAAACTGTTCGCCCTCCGGTGCGTCTTTCTGACACTCCACCAACTATTCGCCGCGGTGCACCTGCTTTAGGTGAACATACAAAGGAAATTTTGATCGACCTTCTTGGAATGCCAGCCACGAAGGTTGAAGAGCTCATTAAATCTGGCGCCGTCGGAACAGTGAAGGAGTAAGAAATGGCTACACCACTTACAGGGCAAGTCGATTTTGAAGTTCATGGAAAAGTTGCCCATCTCATTCTTAATCGCCCGGAAAAGATAAATGCGATGACGGTAACCATGGATGAGCAGATGAATAGCTATATCTACGAGATTAATAACAACTTAGAAATCCGTTCAGTTCTTCTTTATGGCAAAGGCGAGAAAGGATTTTGTGCTGGCAGCGATCTCACTGATTTAGGAGAGTATGGAAGTAATTGGGAGTATCGCAATCGCTTTGATCGCAATCTTGATTATGCCCGTGCTATTTGGCTCATTAAGAAACCTGTCGTTGCATCTCTTCACGGGTGGGTAATTGGTGGCGGACTTGAAATGGCGTGCGCCTCAGACATTTGCGTGGCTTCTCCTGACGCAAAGTTTTTAGCAGGTGAGATTAGATGGGGTTGGCATGGTGGTTCAGGCCAGACTCAATTGCTTTCACACAGAGTGGGCCCTGGAAATGCCTCACTGTTTCTATTACATGGAGAACCTGTCTTGGCAGAGGATGCACTTCGCATGGGCTTAGTCCAAGAGTTGGCACCCAGAGAAGAAGTGCTCAATCGTGCGATTGCTATTGCAGAATCTATCGCCGAGAAAGCTCCTATTGCCGCGCAGATGACTAAGCATATGGTGCGAATATCCCAAAGCATTCCACTGGAAACTGGACTGCTCTATGAGAATGATTCTTTTGCATACTGCATGACAACTGAAGATGCAGCTGAAGGTCAAAGAGCATTCGCAGAAAAACGTAAACCAGAATTTAAGGGGCGGTAAATACATGACTCAGGCACCCGCACTCCCATCGCGAGAAGAAAGACTTCGACTTCTAGAAAAGGTAGGCAAGTCCCTCCTGGCAATGCCGTACAAGAGTTGGAATTTTGGCGACTCAACCGGATTTGAGGGGATTCTGGAAGCAGGGCGATTGCTGAAGGATCCCGCTTATTTTTCATTCGCAAATGGATGGATTCGCGCCTGGGCAAGCCGGCCAGAACCATTTCGACGCCTTGATTGCACGGCTCCTGGTGTTGCGATGGTGGAAAT
>Ga0209651_1000476_pt1 | contig 14345 bp, 13 predicted proteins | sample LauGreFBDMM110SN_2_FD_188216 | JGI IMG/M metagenome (GOLD analysis project Ga0209651, IMG submission 188216) | Freshwater lake microbial communities from Lake Michigan, USA - Fa13.BD.MM110.SN (SPAdes) (version 2) | ecosystem: Environmental > Aquatic > Freshwater > Lake | place: Lake Michigan... | reverse complement strand
TTCGCTCCAGTCGATCGATATCATCAAAGTTATCTATAACAATGGTGCCAACCCCGGCCTTCACGGCCATTTCAATCTCGTCATCTGTTTTTGCATTTCCATGCATCACAATTTTCGCTGGATTGATCCCTGCTGCTAAAGCCATAACGAGTTCACCACCACCAGCAACATCAACTCCAAGGCCTTCTTCACCAAGGAGGCGAAATACAGAGGTGAGTGGAAGTGATTTGGAGGCCCAGATAACTTCAGAGTTAGGCCATCTACTGCGCAATCCATCTCGATAGCGTCGTGCGCGATCTCTTAAGGCAGTTTCATCAATGATCAACGCTGGAGTACCAAAGGTAGATACCAACTCTGATGCCAAACAACCGCCAATGAGAAGCTCTTTATTCTCATTTAAACTCGTTCCAGATGGAAAGAGCGAGATTATCTGCCCCTCAGGAGTATGTATTGAATCCACGGGGCTCATGAGGCAATAGTGGACTAGTAATCCATATCAATGTTGAGCCGATTGGCCTATGGTTGGGCCGTGCTCTTATCCGATTTGCTAAAGGCTTTCTCGGAGCGAAATACTGAAGAAATTCGAACTCTCTTTAATCCAGATAAATTAGCAAGATCAGTGCGCGGAACAGTTTTACACGACCCCATCGATGCACTACCAAATGAGCCCGACTCGATCTTGATCTTGACTGGTGTGAGAGTGAATGAGCAAACTGCTACGCAAGCACTTCGGGCCGCCTCATTAGTTGGATACTCCGCAGTTATAGTTAAAGTGCGAGGTGAGGATGCAACTCAACTCATCAATGAAGCGCAAATCCACAACATCGCTTTGCTTGCTGCTAGTGATGAGATTACATGGCAACACCTTGATGTGATTTTGAACACGATATTAGGATCACAAGGATCATTTGAGCCATCTGCAACAGGTGTTGGTGATGAGCTCTATACCCTTGCAAACTCCTTAGCTGCATTTATTGGTGGCTCTGTCGCCATTGAAGATATGGATCGAAGAGTTTTGGCTTACTCCTCACTGCCAGATCAACGCATCGATGCGCTGCGTGAACAGGGGATTTTGGGGCGCCATGTGCCGGATATGGAGAGAAATTTAGCTCAGTATCGAACAGTGCTGGCAGGTCACGGTGTTACTCGATTTCCAGAAGTAAGTGATGAGTTTGCTCGCGCTGCAATAGCGGTCAAGGCTGGCGCAAAGCCACTGGGCACAATCTGGGCTATTGAAAACCTTGGCGGAATCACTCCAGAAGGTGAGCTCTTGCTTCTTGAAGGTGCGCGATTGGCTGCCCAGCATATTCTTCGAAGCCAAAACCACAATAAATTGGAGTTACAGGTTCGTGAAGCAACATTGCGTTCAGCACTTGATGAATCACTCAGCGCCAAAGAAATCGCCTATCGATTAGCGCTCCCGGCAGGAACAGAGCTTTCACTAGTTGGATTTGCTGCAATTGCTAACTCACATGGCACAGCTCCACTGATAACTCATCTAGGTCATGAACTCTCACAATATTTAGCTCTCTTTCGCCCTGATGCTGCCATAACAACAACTCCTCGGACTGTTTATGTCTTACTGCCCGGCGGTGAATCAGAGTCAGTGGTGCGACTTGTTAATGGTGCACTCACCGCTATTCACGTAGCTTTTAAAGATCAAATTTGCGCAGCCATTGCCCATACGTCAACTCAGCCCGCCGATTTGCCAAGTATGCGCCGTGAAATAGATGACATTTTGCGTGTAACCACGCTCAACCCAGATCTTCCTACCGTTGCAAAGCTTGATGACGTGCATACGCGAGTGTTACTTGCTCATGTTGCCGATGAACTCATGCGTGAGCCCGGGCTCAAACATCCTGGTATCGAAGCCATGCTCGCATATGACCTTGAGAATAAAACCTACTATGCAGATTCAGCCACTGCTTGGCTAGATGCCGTCGGTGACATTGCTTTTGCTGCTCAATCTCTCTTTATTCACGCTAATACATTGCGATATCGTCTTCGCAGAGTCAAGGATTTGTTTAATATCAACCTTGATAACCCTGACGATTGTTTAGCGGTGTGGATGCAACTTCGACTTGTTGCAGAAAAGCGCTAATAATTGAAATCAGATGAGATGATTTCGATCTCTACGCTAGGGGCTTTGTAATGATTATTGATGGACACAATGATCTTGCTTGGGCAATGCGCCAACTTCATAACTACGACCTTGATGCCGTGGATCTTGCACAACATGTTCCAGCTTTTCACACCGATCTCTCAAGGCTGCGCAAAGGTGGAGTAACGGGACAGTTTTGGTCTGTTTATGCACCTTCCACTCTCAGTGGTAGCCAGGCAGCAATTGCCACAGTTGAACAGATTATGTTTGTGCGCGCCTTCATAGAGAGATTTCCTAATGACCTGGTCTTTGCAACCTGCGCCGATGATGTCATCAAAGCTCAAAAGAGTGGACGTATTGCTTCACTGCTTGGTGTAGAAGGTGGCCATTGCATAGATGAGTCACTCACAATTTTAGAGATGTTCTATGCACTAGGCGCTCGGTATATGACCTTGACCCATAACCACAACACCTCATGGGCAGATTCAGCAACAGATGAGCGCAAGTTAGGTGGATTGAACTCTTTTGGCAAAGAGGTTGTCCAGAAAATGAATCAGTTGGGGATGCTAGTTGATCTATCGCATGTCTCGGCAGAGGTAATGATTGATGCGCTATCAGTAACCACCGCACCTGCAATCTTTAGCCATTCAAGTGCAAGAGCGCTAGTAGATGTTCCTCGCAACGTTCCCGATGATGTTCTCTCACTTCTTGCAAAAAATGGTGGCGTTTGTATGGTTGCCTTTTTATCTGACTTTGTCTCAGAGGAGTTTGTCCAGTGGTATAAAGATAAAGATAGTAAAGCACCTGGTGTGCCACCGATTGTTACCGTTGAACACGTTGCTGATCATGTGGAGCACATCCGTGAGGTTGCAGGCATTGACCATGTTGGAATCGGTGCTGACTTTGATGGTGCCACCAATTTTCCTGTGGGATTAGATAATGTCTCTACCTACCCATTGCTGATTGACACACTCACCAACCGTGGTTGGTCAGCTCCAGAACTTGAGAAGCTGGGCTCTGGCAACATTCTTCGCGTTCTTCGTGATACCGAGGAAGTGGCGACGAAAAAGTAAGCGTGTGGCGCTTAATTGGAACTACTCAAATCTTGAATGGTTTAGGACACGCGCTGATCTTTGGAACACGCACCTTTGCAATAACAGTTCCTTCGCAAGGATGCACATTTTGTGCAATACCAAGATCGCAAGCAACTGATAAGAAGATGAATGCATCTTCATATGTAAATCCCCAATGATGAACAAGTAATCCAGCAGCTTCTTCACAGGCAAGCTTCATCGCTTCTTGAATATCTTCAACGGCCACACCGTGTGTGATCCAAGAGTCTGCTGTTTCTGTGACTGGAAAATCAGTGGCGATTGATTTAATGATGTTTACTTCAATTAATACATCTCCACCAATTTCAACACCAGTACCGCAGATTTCGCCATCACCCATAGATGCGTGCATATCTCCGATACCAAGAAGAGCACCTGAGTGCTTAACGGGAAGATAAATTGTGGAACCAATTCTATTCATGTTGTTATCTAAGTTGCCACCATGTCTGCCGGCAGGCATCGTAAGAATTGAACCGTGTTCAGGTGCAACACCGATGACGCCAAGCATCGGGCTTATTGGAAATGAAACCTTCTCATTCATCTTTATTACGCCATTAGCAACATCAAAAAAAGTTCCGTAAGGACCTACAGCCTTTTGATGTAATTGACCTTCACCCGCAGAAAATCGCGCCGCACCCCGTGCTTCGGTTTTAATATCAATAATCGTTACTGCCAACGTGTCACCGTGTTCAGCGCCTTCAACATAAATTGGACCAGTCGCAGGATTGACTTGCGAATCATCTATTACCTTTGTTAAATCCGCATCGACTAGTACTTGTCCTTTATAGCAATCCCAGGTTTGTACATGTATCTGATCACCGGCTGACACCCGAAGCGCGGGGCTAAATTCGCTGCCGAAACTCTGGGTGTGATGATCTCGAGAAAGATAGTGCTTTGCGGTGGGATACAGAGTTGTCATGGCGGTAAATCTATCCTCAATTTCACTTCACATGTCACATACAACTGGGGCAGAATAAGGTCACTAATTGGACCCTTTGGAGGATGCGTGAAATACGAAGCAGATCATCACATCGGTAAAGATCAACACGTGTGGGCATATTCAACGGATATGCAACCTGTATTACGTGTTAAATCCGGCGCAACAATTCACCTAGAAACATGGGATTGCTTTACAGGCCAAGTTCAATCCGAAGATGACACCGTAGAAAAATTGGATCTAGCACGAGTTAACAGCGCAACTGGTCCAATTTATGTTGAAGGCGCAGAACCAGGGGATTCGCTCTCAGTAACTCTTCACCGCATTGATCCAGGTGAAAAAGGTGCAGGAATGGTTATTCCTGACTGGGGACAACTCATTCATAAAGTTAAAGCACCAACTACTCGTATTTTTAAGGTAAAAGATGGAACCGTTCATATGAATGATCGCGTTTCATTTCCGGCCGTGCCAATGCTCGGTGTGATTGGTGTTGCTCCTGCCGAAGGCGAAATTGCAACATTTGCAGCCGGCCGCCACGGTGGAAACATGGATGATCACTTCAATCGCGTTGGTTCCACTGTTCACATGCCTGTATTTCAAAAAGGTGCGCTACTAGCAATTGGTGACATGCACGCATCTATGGGTGATGGCGAAATCTCTGGTACCGGTGTTGAAATCGGTGGAGATGTTTTGATCGAAGTAAATGTTCTCAAAGGCAAGGCTGCTCGTTGGCCAGTTACTGAAACAACCGATTCTTGGTTCACCCATGGAACAACAGATACTGATCTCAATGAAGCAATTAAATTAGCGTGCGAAGAAGCGGCACAGCTATTAGTTGAACAATGGGGATTTACTTACGAAGATGCATTTATCTTCCTATCTGTCGCTGGAGATGTCGGAATCGCACAATCATGTCATCCATCCCCAGGTACAAAAATTGCTCGCATGCGCGTTCCAAAGATCGCTGCATGTCCACGACCATTTAAGGCAATGTAAATTATGAGTGAGATGAAATGGGAGCATGGAAGCACGTGGTATCGAGTTGTCGGAGATCTCAAGAGCACAAAGACGCCTGTGATGGTTTTGCACGGTGGCCCTGGCGCTGGCCATAACTACTGCGAACCAATCGCTGATGTATTGGCACAAACAGGTCGCGCAGCTGTTCTGTATGACCAAATTGGGTGCGGTAATTCAACTCATCTGCCAGATAAGCCAAAAGAGTTCTGGACTCCAGAGTTGTTTATGGAAGAGCTAGTGCTCTTGACCCAGCACTTAGGCATTTCTAATAAGTACAACATTGTTGGTCAATCGTGGGGCGGAATGCTCGGAATGCAATTCGCAATCTCAAAGCCAAAGGGTCTGAACGCGATGGTTATTGCAGATTCGCCTGCGAGCATGGAAGTCTGGGTATCTGAAGCAAATAAATTGCGTAAAGAGTTGCCACCAGAAGTTGAAGCAACACTTTTGAAGCATGAAGCAGCAGAGACAACTGAAAATCCTGAATACGTTGCTGCCGTTGATGTTTTCTATTCACGTCACTTGTGCCGAATTCCACAACCACCATATGTTGTTGCAAGTTTTGAACAACTAGCGGCAGATCCAACTGTGTATCACACCATGAACGGACCAAGTGAGTTCCACGTAATTGGTTCACTTAAGCACTGGGATATTCGCCTACAACTAAAAGAAATTACTACGCCGACTCTTTTGGTATCTGGTCAATATGACGAAGCAACTCCTGCGATGGTCAAAGAGATTCACGGATTAATCCCAGGATCTAAGTGGGAGTTATTTGCCGAATCTTCACACATGCCACACGTGGAAGAGCCAGCTAAATTTAAGAGAGTTGTTTCTGAGTTCTTAGATTCAAACGACTAAATTACAAGCAACATCAACTGCGCCAATGCGGCGTAGCTCTGGTTCGCGTGTACTGCACTCAGGTACTGCAATAGGACAACGAGTGTGGAATGAGCAGCCGCTTGGACGACTAAGCGGTGATGGAATATCTCCGGTCAAAATCTGACGGGTGCTCTTTGCGCTCTGATCAATGCGTGGATTAGCTGAGAGCAGAGCCTTTGTATATGGATGTTGTGGGTTGTTATAGATCTCTTCGACAGAGCCGAGTTCGACAATTTTTCCTAGATACATAACGGCAATGCGATCAGAAATGTGCCGCACAACACCGAGATCGTGAGCTACGAAGATGTAGGTCAACTCCATCTCATCTTGTAGTTCTTTAAAAAGGTTTAGCACCTGTGCTTGAATAGAAACATCGAGTGCGCTCACTGGCTCATCAGCAATGATGAGCTCGGGCTTAAGCGTCAGCGCACGAGCAATCACAACGCGTTGGCGCTGCCCACCTGAGAATTCATGTGGATATTTTTCATAGGAATTCTTATCTAAGCCAACTTTTTCAAGTAGATTATGTGCGCGGGTACGACGTTCCTCTTTACTAATGCCATGAATGCGCATCGGCTCTTCGATAATCGCACCAATTTGGCGACGTGGATTAAGAGATGCATAAGGATCTTGGAAGATAAATTGAATTTCTTTACGCAGTGGTCGCATTTCAGCAAGTGATTTCTTTGCAATGTCATTTCCCTTATAGATAATTTCACCTGCAGTAGGGGAGTCCAGACGAGAAATAATTCTTCCAAGAGTTGATTTACCGCATCCAGATTCGCCAACAATGCCAAGAGTCTCACCTTGCACAAGATTAAATGAGACGCCATCGAGTGCTGAAACTGTATTCTTGCGGCCATAGCCGCCGCCACTTGATTCATAAATCTTGCGAATGTTCTTAACACTTAAAATTTCATTGCTCATGAGCGCGCTCCTTCGATGAGAAGGAAACAGGCAGCGCCATAGCCATTGCTGTCGGCGGTGAATACAGGTTGTTCGGTGCACGCAGCATGGGCAGATGAACAACGAGATCTAAAAGCACAACCACTGGGCAGATTTAGAAGAGATGCTGGCTGACCCGAAATGGTTTCAAGTCGTGATGTACGCGCACGGTCTACGCGTGGTACAGAGTTCATTAACCCCTTTGTATATGGGTGCTGTGGGTTAGCAAAGAGAGAACTCTTCGTAGATCGCTCAACCATACGACCGGCATACATAACTAATACTTCAGAAGAAAGCTCAGATATAACTCCCATATCGTGAGTAATGATGATGATTGATGAGTCATGGGTCTTACGTAATCTTTCCAGCAAATCCAAAATTTGTGCCTGAATTGTGACATCTAGCGCTGTTGTTGGTTCATCAGCAATCAGGAGCTTTGGATTTAGTGATAGCGCCATTGCAATAATTGCGCGTTGTCTCATACCACCAGAGAATTCATGTGGATATTGATTCACGCGCTTGGCTGGATCTGGAATACCAACTTCTTCTAGTAATTCAATAGCACGCGCTTTAGCATCCTTATCTGAAATATTGCTGTGTAATTGAAGTTGTTCGCGAATATGCCACCCAATTGTGTAGACAGGAGTCAGTGCTGTCATTGGATCTTGAAAAACCATCGCAATATCTTTACCGCGAATTGCGCGTAACTCTTCATCGCTTTTCTTAAGCAGATCTTCGCCGTTGAATAAGACTTCACCAGTAACTTCTGCATTTTCATCTTTGATTAAACCCATTACGGCGCTCATAGAAACGCTTTTGCCAGATCCTGATTCACCAACGATGCCAAGAACTTCACCATGATTAATGGAGAATGAAAGGTTATTTACAGCACGCACGACGCCTTTGCGAGTCTTAAAGGAGACGCATAGGTTTTTAACTTCTAGTAATTTCTCAGCCACGGCGCACTCGCGGATCTATCCACGCATACACCAGGTCAACAACGGCGTTTGCAATAACGATAAAGAATGCTGCATACATAACTGTTGCCATAATTAGTGGCAAGTCAAAGTTTTGCAAAGCGGTAAAGGTAAGTCGACCCACACCTTGAATACCAAAGACAACCTCTGTCAGAAGGGCTGATCCTCCGACTAAAGCGCCAAAATCTAATCCAAAGAGTGAAACTACGGTAATTAAACTCATGCGACTTGCGTGCTTAATTAGAATACGTTTTTCACCAGCGCCCTTAGCGCGCTCTGTCTTTATGTAATCCTCCTGCATCAATCCGACAATTTCGCTGCGGACTACTCGAATATAAATACCCGCATACAAAAGAGAGAGCGTCAGCCAGGGAAAGAGCAGCGCCAAGAACCAACCGCCAGGGCTTTCGGTAAATGGCACATACCCAAGGGGTGGAACCCACCGAAATAAAGTGGCGTGCAAACGCCCTTGCGTTATTAGGTTAACCACCTCACCAAGCCAATACACAGGCAATGAGACTCCAATGATTCCGATAATTCCAATTGCGGGGTCGACCCACGACTTACGCATACCTGCAGCCGTTATTCCCAGAGCTAATCCCAGAACTAACCAAATAAGTGCTGCGCCAAAGACAAGGGATAACGTTGCAGGAATAGCCTGCGTTAATTGTGGCCACACTTCTGCACCGCGGTTTACATAGGATGTCAGATCGCGATCAATAAACAAGTGCTTCATCATCGATACATAGCGAATATGAATTGGCTTATCTAGATCAAAAGTAGCTCGTACTTGTTGAAGCGTGAGTTGGTCTGCATTTCGACCTGCGATTCGAGCAGCTGGATCAACACCAGGAGTTGCAAAGAAGATGAGGAAAACCAAGATGCTGATAGAGACAAGCACAAAAACAGCAGCGGCTAAGCGCTTAAGAATAAATCGCGTCAAAATGCACCGCGCAGACGAGCTTTAGGATCGAGTGCATCTCGCACCGCATCACCAAGCAGATTAAGAGAAACAGCGGTGAAAGCAATAAACAGACCAGGTGCTAAAGCAACTATCGGGCGTGTGTACAAGAGCCCAAGGCCATCTTTTATAATTGTTCCCCATGAAGCATCTGGTGCTTGCACGCCGATAGATAAAAACGAGAGTGCGGACTCTGTAAGCATGGCGAGTGAGACCATCAGCGGAATAAACACCAAAACACTTGGGATTACGTTAGGCAAAATTTCACGGAAAATAATTGTTGAATTCTTTGCGCCACCACCGATTGCAGCTTTGACAAATTCACGTTCACGAAGTGCGAGAACCTGTCCGCGAATAGGACGAGCGACGTATGGGACATAGACAAGACCAATAATAAAGATAGGTAGATAAAGTGAGCCTGCCTCGAGAGATAGTGGACCCCATTTAAATCCACTTGTTAAAAGCACCACTGAGAGCGAAATAGAAAGTAGATAAACAGGAAAGGCCCAAATCACATCAAGGATTCGAGAAATCACGGAGTCAATAATTTTTCCTGAATAGCCAGCGATGACACCAACGAGCGTTGCAACAATCAGCGTCAGAGCCGCGGCTGAAAATCCGATTAATAAAGTATTTGTACCGCCATATAACAAACGCGCTGCAACGTCGCGACCTTGGTTATCGGCGCCTAAAAAGTAAGGGCCAATTTTCCATGTAGGGCCAATGGGGTTAACACCGATCTTGAGTCCTTCAGTTGATTGTTGTAAAACCTGAACTTCCACACCATCTAAGACAACAGTTCCATTAATGGTTGAAACAAATGGATCTGTCTTTGAGACCAGTGATGCGTAAAGCGGAGCGAAGAGTGTGAGTGCAACAACTACGACCAACATAGTTGATGCAACCCATGACCTACGATCACGAACCAGCGTTCGGAGGGCAATTTTACCCGGACTCTCCGAAGAGAGATTGAACGCTGGTTCGTGCGTAGTCATCTACTTATCGAGTTGCAGTTGGCTAACCAACATGTAGAACTGCTTAGAGAAGTTGTAGTTCTTCACACGAGCAGACAAAAAGTCAATCTGCTTTGGTGTAAAGGCAACAGCGACTGGAGCTTCATTCATGATCGCTTGATCAATCTCGCCCCACTCTTTATCAGCAGCTGCTTGATCTGTTACGGCTAGATTCATTGCATCAATCATGCGCTTGTTGAGTGCCTTATTGCAATAACCAGCCATATTGATAGATGAATCTGAACCTGGTGTAAATGATTCACAACCGAGCAAAATGTACGAGAAGTCCATTGCTGCTGGGAAATCTTGATACCACTGTGATACCGAGATTTGAACCTTATTCTTCGTATTCTGAATGTATGTGAATTGAATGTTGCTTGAAATAGGCTTCAAGGTTGCCTTGTAACCAATCTGGTTTAGAACACTTTGAATGTATTCACCCATCTGCTTATTCACTTCATCATCAGAGACAACGATGCCAACTTTTTGGCCAGCTGTTCCTGACTCCTTAACGAGTTGCTTTGCCTTTTCAATATCTGGCGCAGCCCAACTTGTTGCTGGAGATTCAACTGAAGCACCCTCTGTGTACTGGCAGAAGTCCTTGTGCCCTGGAAATCCAGGTGGCAAGAACGTACATGCAGGGGATGCAAGCTGTTCTCCACCGAAGATCTTTACCATTGCATTGCGGTCAAGTGCGTAGTTAACAGCCTGACGTGCTTTGACGTTATCAAATGGTGCCAAGTTGTTATTCATTGGCAAGTACCACATCGCTGTCAATGTGTGAACTTTGATTTGATTTGGAAGCTCTGTACCAATTTCAGACAAACGGTCAGCAGGAATTGGATCAAGCATCCAGTCAGCTTGTCCATTCTTGATCGCATTTACTTGAGCTTCAGCTGTTAGGCCGAATTGGTAAACGATTTCATCAGGATATCCAGCTGGCTGTGCTTCGCGGTTCCACTCTGTAAAGTTTGGATTACGAACCATCTTGAGTTCCTTGTTTGGATCATATGAAGCAAACATGTAAGGACCTGTTGTAGGAATTGGAGTTGTACCCGCATCCTTTGATGGAGCATCAGCAGGAAGAATAACTGCGTGTGGCAAGGACAGCTTGTAATTGATTGTTGCATCTGGTGCAGTCAATTTAATTTCAATCTTATTTGTTGCTGGATCAACGATTACACCCTGATCGAGCTTACAAGTTGCTGGGTTAGCCAAACATGCATCTGCTCCAACGATACCGTTATAGAAACCACCGGCTGTTGGTGACAAAACCTTGAAGATTCGCTCAAATGATGCTTTAACATCATTAACTGTTACGTCGCGACCATCTGAGAATTTAATTCCCTTACGCAATGTAAATGTAAGTGTCTTTCCACCATCACTAAGTTCAGGTAGAGCTTCTGCTAAGTCTGGAACAGTTTCAAATGACTTAGGACCATCTACTTTTCTAAATGCAAGTAGGCCATCGTAAGTTGCCTGATATAGCTGCCAGAATTGAAGTGTGTAGTTAATGTGTGGATCAAGAGTTCCTGCTGCACCTTTTGCAACGAGAGTTAATGTTCCACCAGCTTTTGATGCGTCATAAGGCGCAAGTACACCTTCTTGACCTTGAGCATTTGAATCTGAACCACTGTCAGAACTCGAGCTACCGCATGCACTGAGAACAAAGCTCAGGGCGATGAGAGATACGAGCGTTCTAGAGCGTCTCATTCATCCTCCTTGTTGGTCCCCGTGTGTGGGGCTTGGAGGGAAATACTTGCATCAAATAGGTACTACCGCTAGATATGTTAAACCCCTTTACCCTAACCAATAATCTGAAGGAGCATTTGATGCCCGCCTCAAGATTTCAGGAAAAGGCGCACAAAATCTTTCAGGGTATGAAACCTCGGCCCTCCCGGTGATTTTTGTTGGCTAAGCGGCTCTGATGTTGGCTATAGATCGGGACACTGTGCCCACCTGGGTTCAGCGTAGGAGGTGGGGCTGAGAGATCTAACTGTGGCCAAGTTGAAGAGCAATTGCCTTGGCGATCACCGGAAGAGCCTTTTCAAATGAGATTCCATAAACTCTTTCAAATGCAGTCTTGAAATTAACCCCCGTGCCCGTGATTCTCCACATTTCTATCGCTGAATCTGGGCCCTTGAGGGCTGTTAGAACTTCAACAAACAAAGCACCGATGCTGTATTGGTACCAGCGCTCGAAGTTCTTCTGCCACGCCTCTGGCGCGTTGAATACGAAGTAAGTTTCTAACAATTCGGAGGTGAATCGTGGATTAGATCTCAATTCATCTAGCGAGTGATTTCTGTACTTCAAGTACTCAGTGAAAGAGTCATGAAATACAGCAGCGTGTTGACTAAAGTGCGCTTGTCCTTCCCAGTACCAAGTTGGAGGCCATGGGTCATAGAGAAACTCTTGCGCTGGACGGCCCTTTTTGAAATTCATCATTTGAAGCGTGTGCATGAATTCATGTGCTTCAACAGTTCCATCCAAGTGGTCCTGTATCAAAAGCTCAACGGCAAGAACGATCAGATATCGATTTGTTCCATTGTAAAAAGAGCCACCGCCCCAACAGGTCTCCCTCGTGCGACAGGCGGTATCGGTTACCCATCTGCTTCCAGAATTAGGAAGAATGCTTTCCATTTGATCTACAGCCCAATTACGATCTTCATAATTAAAAGCTAAGTAGTAGATTTCAATTGGCTCAACACTTCCTGCGTACATTCGTGTTACCAACTCAATTGGTATTAAGGGTTCCTTGTAGGTCAACTTAGATGTCGGCCCCATGACCATCTTCAATGTAATTTCAGTCTTCTTTGAAGCTAGTATTTTCTCTCGACTCTTGCTCCATGCAGCGTAAGCAATTCCTTTGTAGTTCTCAACTAAATCGTCAAACGAAGTCGGTACTTTCACGATTGGGGATGTGGTGAGCGTTGGCGTTGGCGTCGGCGTTGGAGTAGGCGTAGGACTAGGAGTTCCCCCAATTGCACCTTCAGGATCACCAATGGCCGTAGGAGTTGGCGTTGGACTCTTCGTTGGCATCGCACCAATTAACTGCACACGAAATCCCACTCCTGCACCAGATGAAAACTTAGGAGCTCCTATGGCATCTGCCAAGTAGCGCCAAGGCTTGGGAAGTGGATCCTTATCTTTGAGTTTAAGGAACTGTGCAAAAAGACCCTTGCTTCCCATTACTTTGGCACAAGAGATTCCAAAGGTATTGATTTGATAGGTGCCCTTTGCAAACTTCACACCAGCTATAACTTCATTCTTGGCTACTTTGTAATTACCGCACGCTGGGCTTTGCGGCCCCGCAGCATCTGCTGAGATCTTTAGCGCAGGAATCAGGGCAAGAACGAGCGCAAGTAAAACCCCTTTGAGGGCCCAGCGCCTCATTCTCATAACAAGAGAGTAACTTGAATTATTAACCTAAACGATAAAAGCAATCCGCTGCATAACTGAGAATCTGCAATACAGGCTCAATACCCATCTGCCATATCTGTTGTATTGCTCTGCCTATAGGCGTAGTTTTCAAAAGTCCAATGTTCGATCTATAGGAGGAGAGAATCACATGGCAAAAACATCAGAAATATGGATAGTAGAAGGTGTGGAAGGCATTAGTCGCCGTCAGCAAATGCAAAGACTTGCAGACTGGAAGAAGCTATTTCTTGCAGAAGCAGGAGCATCAGCTGTAAACATCTATGAAGGTGGATATGGCGAATATAACGGAGCTTGGATCTATTCCGTTGAGTTTGAAAGCGCAGAAGCATGTGGAAAATCAACAGATAGATTCCACGCCAATTCAAAGAGCTTTGATGATGCCATGGATGTTTGGCAGAAGGCACCAATGCTCAAGTTCCGCGGTGGCGGCTTAATCCATCTTGCAAATATCTAGTAAGTAGTTGCGCTAGCGCAGAATCTTTTACTCAGTGGGTGGTTATTAACTTAGCCGTTAATGGCCATCCACTGCGTAACAGCTGCGGCAATACAGATCACTAGGCAAAAGACTCTAAATACTCCCCATGGAGTTTCTCTACCATTTTTGGCATAGGCAGAGTTCTCATCACCTGCGTCTTTACTCAAAGCTGCATAAATCTTAAGTTCTGCATCGAATGAGAGCACACATGAGATATTCAGGATTACTACAGCAACTGATAAAGCCAGCTTTGATCCATCGCTTAAATCTGCCAGTGCATCAATGGCAATTGCAGCCAAGTTACCAAAGGTAAAGAGCATGCGAGTGGTGTTAAAGCCAAGTTCAACTACATGAAGTCTTCCTATGCCTGGGTTTTGATCCATTTTTCTAACCTCTCCATTGAAGTAGTAAGTGCTTTCTTCAGTAAATGTTCCTCCTGGGGCAATTGCACGTGGTGGCAACACGCCCATTGGCTAGGTGAACAAAG
>Ga0209651_1000472_pt1:2500-14361 | contig 14361 bp, 16 predicted proteins | sample LauGreFBDMM110SN_2_FD_188216 | JGI IMG/M metagenome (GOLD analysis project Ga0209651, IMG submission 188216) | Freshwater lake microbial communities from Lake Michigan, USA - Fa13.BD.MM110.SN (SPAdes) (version 2) | ecosystem: Environmental > Aquatic > Freshwater > Lake | place: Lake... | reverse complement strand
GATATTAATAGAGTAAAAAAAAATGTGCAACAATTTTAGTGTAATTATTTGTGCTGGTGGATTTGGCACAAGTTTTCAAAGTTCTCATCCATCCACACCTAAACCGCTGGTTCCATTAGGTCATAATCCAAGTATTTGTATTTTGTTAGAAACCGTGTTGGAACTTGATGAAATTGATACTATCTATATTCTTATTTTTAAGAGACATTTAGATCTATTTCAAAAAGAAATTAATCGATGGTTTTACAATAAATCAAACATTGTACTCTATCCACTTCCCGATACCCAAGGAACTGGAAAAAGTATTGAACACCTCGTGAATAAAAATAAAATCAAGAGTGAAAACCTACTTATAATGTATTCCAACATGCCTCTTATTTCAAAAATAACGTTGAAAGATATGATTCATTGTTTTACATTGGAGAACCAATCTCTACAGTGTCTTGTTTCAAAACTTAAAAATAAAAATGAATACGATGCCACAGTAATACTTGATAATGAAATTTTAAAAGAAATTATACCTGTGATTGAAAACCCAACCTCCTCCTCTGATTACAGCTTTCTCAACATTATATTGATAAAAAAGGACTTGTTGGTACAATTAATTCCTGAAATAGGTGCCCATAAAATGACTGGTGAATACTATATTACCGATATTATAAAGAGTTACGAAAAGGGTGCTGCTGTATTTATCATTAATCCATATATTGCGAATAAAGAGTGTGTGATTGTCAAAAAAATGGAGGATAAAAATTTTGCGGAAGAAATCTATATGGAACACCGGAATATAATGTTTATCAATCAATGTTACGGTCTTTGGAAAAAATGTGAGATTTTTGAGAATCGATTACAGTTTATAGAAACCGCTCTTAAAAAGCTTTAATAAAAAAAATGATTTTTTCTTTTTTTCCTATTGGATAGGAATATTTAACATTATGTTGGAACTCATTCGTTTGATTGAAAAAAATATCCAAAAAAAGAAAGTATCCGAGTGGAGCTATGAAGTTAATCTTCGCGACTCTTGTATTCAGTCGGACAATTATTCTCTATTATCTGCTAAAATATATGGAGAAGGTTCTATAAGAGATTTAATCAAGGTTAAGGTTGAATTTTTTGTTAGTAATTCACAAAAGATTAACACGCGTATTAAAAAATTTCGAGGCGTTGAAAAAGCCATCATCTATATTTGGGATTTCCCAGAAAGCTATAAACTTTGTATGAACTGTTGTTCTCTTGTACGAAAAGGAAAAGACTGTGAAGAGTGTTTATTTTATAAATCGTACATGGACTATAAGAAAAAAAAGGAACTTTGTGGTATTTGTCAGGAAGAGTCTTACAGAACCATTCTCACCTGTAAACATCATTTTCACAAATCTTGTTTACTAAAAATGGACCCCGAAGATCTCAAATGCCCTCTTTGTCGGCATCCGGTCGAAGAAGAAACTATTTGTAGTATTTTTGACGAGGACGTGGATTCGGATCAAGAAAACCAAGAGATTTTTAGTGAGGATGAATACGATGACGAAGATGATAAAAAACAAGACGAAGATGATAAAAAACAAGAAAATCAAGAATAGGTAATTTAAAAATTTGCGTTTTTTCTATAAAAAAAATGGACGGTAGTATCATTGTGATTTTTTATAGCAAATATTCTAAAAAGTGTACCGAATTTTTTAATCTCATTCGAGATTCGCTAGAGTTTAGAAAAATTTGTGTAGACCATCCCGATATTCGAAACACTCTTCTTGGTGAGAAGGATAAATACTCGATAAGAACGGTGCCGAGCGTATTGGTATTTTTTTCTAACGGAGTCATGAATAAATACGAGGACGATAAGGCATTTGAGTGGGCATCAGGTGTGTTACGTACCATGAAAAAGCCATCTTTGGGCCAAGCTCAGACTGGGGAATTTTCACCCAATGAAAAAACACCGGTTTTCTTTCAAAACCTTCCTGGCGCAGCAGCGGCGGTCGAAAAACGTGAACCTCCACTGCCTGTAGAGCCTTTGGGTCCACTGCCACCTCCTCCTCAACAACCGCAAAATTTTGATCAAGATTCCGGGGACTCGGATTTGGGTATGAAGAGGAGGATCGAGACAACGCCCTTGATTTCTCGTTCCGAGTCGATTTCTCAGGAGCAAAACCGTATGGACGGCAATCGTAATGAGAAAAAAGTCCAGAATAAAAAGAATGAAAGCATCAAGAATCTCGCCCAACAACTTCAGGCCGAAAGAGAAAAAGAAGACGAGGTGTTGAATCCCAACGCGGTGACCAAGATTGTTGCATGAGTGACATGTGATGAAATACTGATTAATTTACCCTATTGAAATTCAAAAATAATTATATGTACATGATAAATAATCAATCAATGACAATCAATAAAAGTATCCTCTTTGAAATTAGATCGGGAAAATAAAAAACTGAAAAAAATATGCTTTTTTTTAACCAAAAAAAAATGACCTATTTTCCACCAGAAATTTGGAGATCTATTTTTTCTTTTGATAATACGTATTGCCAAGACTATAAAATGTGTTTGACGGAAATCTTAAAAAAACGTTGGAAACACTCCTTGTGTTTTAGGGATGAAACCGATGAAATTATTAATTACACCATTCAACCCTGTGTAAAAACGCCTCGAGGAAAATGTAATTGTTGGGCTCAAGGTGGTAAAAACTGTCAAGGATCCTTGGAATTCAACATTGATTTTTCTCCGTTTCAGAAATCTATATTTTTGACGAAAGGAGGAATCAATACCACCAATCATCAATTCGAATTATTTGATATGATTTCTTATACGGGAGATAGTCCGGAAAGAAATATTGTGGCGATTGATTTGAATGAAATGGATTTTTCAATGCGCAAACTAGGAATTCTCTAGACTTGTTAAAAAATGATACCGAGAATATTTTTTTTCTGTATAATTAAAAAAAATGTTCTCGGTACCGACTGCTTTTGCTATAAGATGGACTATGAATACTCTTGGCGTACGAAAAAATACAATCAAAAATATATATTTGGCTCGAATCGGAGTCATTTCTTCACTTTGGACAGCAACTCTTACAATTCAACAATTCAACAAAATGACTCTTAGCGAATTAAATTTGGCTCCTCTTAATTAGTTTTTTTTTCTTAAAATAAAAAATTGATGTTTGGTTAGAATTTTTTTATAAAAACTAAAAAAATGGATCTTATCAAGTATCAGAATTTTGTCAAACAGGTCACCTCGGAGACCTCCAACGATTTTTCCGCTTTTTTGAGTCGAATCAGCGCGCTCGAAGATCAAAAACAGGCCCAGATCCCTCTTCTCATGACCTCGGCGATTGGTCTCTCTTCGGAAACAGGAGAGTTTAACGAGATTGTCAAGAAGATTATCTTTCAGGGAAAACCCCTGACCCAGGATAATGTGTTTCATATGAAGAGGGAGCTCGGTGATATTCTATGGTATTGGATCAACGCCTGTCGAGCCCTCGATCTCGATCCCAACAGTGTCCTCAAGGAAAATATCGACAAGCTGTCGGCCCGCTATCCCGATCTCCAGTTTGATGTAGAAAAGTCTGAAAACCGAAAAGCTAATGATTTGTAAAATTGATTTTTTTTATTCTTTCTACAGGTTTTTTATCAAAATTATGGAACACGTTCGATCTTTATTTGCCCAACAGGGTATCCAACTTCAACAAGACAAGATGATGAAATACTATCCAGGGAGCTGTGATCAGTGTCACATGAAAAAAGGAGGACAAAAATCCATCATTCATGGACTGACGCCCCACTTGACGCTATTGATTTGCGACAAGTGCTACGCCCAAATGGAACGCAAGATTAAATCCACGATTGAATCACTACAACTCTTGACCCACTATAAAACCCTTCCAAAGGACGCCCCCTATCGTATCCTCAACGAGGAGGGTATGATTGAGGAGGATTGGAAAATACACCCCAAGTATTGTTTCTTCATTATGAAGCATCATAAAATCTATATCCCCATGATTAAAAAAGGCAAAAAACCTATCGAAATTCCCCTAAGGAGTATCCAGGTACTCAATGATGTAAAAATATGATTTGAGGGTCTGTCGTGCCATATTATAAAAAAAAATTGATGTCTTTTGAATTTTTCTTATAAAAATTCAAAATGAAGGTTATCGCGAGTGTATTTACCGAATCTAATAGAGACGGTGATTTTGGTTGGATGATTCAACAACCCCAATATAGGGATGCTCTTTTTTTATACAATGATAATGTAGAACATCGTTTGAAATTTATACGAGGCGGTGGCAATGCGGTGATTCGACCCTATAATCAATTCAATCCTAATGTAAAAATTCCTCAAAGCGCGGGGATACCTACCGGGTCTCTACAAAATGGTGGTTTCAAGGTTCTCGACCCTTCTACCAAGAAATATATCGATGACGCGATTAACAATATTAAGAATTTGATCGGTATTCATCAATACAAGCAAGTTTATTATTCCGCGGCGCCCGATGGTATACTGGGTAGCGGGATTTTTCTTATTCATCCCACCGTCAAAATCTATATTACGAATCAAATACGGAGTCTTGAAACGAATTCTCAAATGGACAATAACTAAAAAATGATTTGATTTTAACACCAACAACAGGTTTTAAAAAAATGTCCACCGTTACCAACTTTATGGAGGGAGAGAATTTTGATCTCTCCCCGCTTTGCGAAATGGAAACCATCTGGTCTTCTGCCATTATCGGAGAGCCTCAATATTACAAGGACGGCGACTCTGCTCGTCAAACCTTTTTCGACGCGCTTCAAAAAGCCCTCGATACCGATTTTGAATATGTACTCCTATTTGCGGTTCGTCTTCGCAAGGACTATCTCATGAGACTGGGACCTCAGATTGTCTTGGTCGAGTGCGCCCTTCACCCTTCCCGTCAGGCGTTTAACGCAAAGAACCCTAATCGTTTCCGCAAGATCGCCGCCGAGGTCATCCAGATTCCGACCGACATGTTCACCCAGATGGAGTACTACAAGTATAAAAAGGGAAACAAGAGTAAACTCCCTGGGATTCTCAAGCGCTGTTGGAAGGATGCCATGGAGAAAATGTCCGTGTATCAGATGGCCAAGTATCAAAACAAGGCCCATTTGGTGGACATGATCCGTCTCTGTCACCCCCGATCACGCGTCAATCCCACCATTGAGGGTCTGGTTAAGGAAGGCCGTGTCGCCAAGACAGAGTCTGAACTTACCTGGGAAACCCTTCGTTCTCGGGGCGTGTCCTGGAAAGACATCATCCAGACGCTAGGTAAAGCCTTTCCCCACATGGCCCTCCTTCGTAATATTTACAGCGTCGCCAAGGAGCTCTCGATGGAGGAACTCGCACCTGTTCTTCGACAACTCGAGGCTGGAGTTCCCGGTGGCAAACAGTTTCCCTTCCGCTACTACACGGCCTATCAGCAACTGGAAAGTAGGATGACAGTGAGTGAACCCCCCAAGCCATCACTCAAGGACAAGACCAAGGGTTATTTATGGAAAAAGTTTCGCCTGTGGAAGAGCCAGCAAGACACGGAGGCCAAGGAGACACAGGAAGCTAAAAAAAGAGCCATCCAAGGTTCCCTAGAGACTTGTATGATGATGGCGCTCCAACAACTCCCAGAGATTCCTGGCGTGATTGTCAGTCTATGTGACAATTCGGGTTCGGCATGGGGAACGTTCAACTCTTCTTATGGATCTCAAACCGTCGCTACAATTGGCAACCTTTGTGGACTTTTCGCGGCACTTCGATCCACCGAGGGAGGGATGGTGGGCGTGTTTGGAGACAGGCTCGAAATGTACCAGGTTTCCAAGGACAAGGGAATATTGGTTCAGCTCGAGGAGATCAACGCGTTAGGAAAAACGGTGGGGCAAAGTACCGAAAACGGTATCTGGCTGTGGTTCAAGAACGCACACGAGAGCCCTCTTCTCTACAAGAATATCGACAATCTTTTTGTCTACTCGGACATGCAGGCAGGACACGGTAAACTGTACGGGAGAAACCCTAGAGACTATGAGGGATTTAGAGTGGATAGTAATTCGCACTACATTAGCGTCCTTAAACTCCTTGAGCGCCACCGCCAAGTAGTCAATCCTCGTCTCAACCTATTTAGCGTCATGACAGCGGGGTACAACAACTCTATTCTCCCCGAGGTGACGCCTCGAACCGCTATCCTGAGTGGCTGGACAGGCAACGAGCTCCACTACGCCCGCAGGATGATGGAGATCTGGAACACCCCGCGCTAATCATCCTTGGAGTCGTTGTATCTTTTAAATTTGAGGGTTTTTGTTAGTTTTTCTACATTTCTATTGCTCTGAATGACTTCCAACACATCCTTGTAGATCTTGCTGTTGGAATCAATCTGATGCGACTGAAAAATAGTCTGAATCTTTTGCTCCTTGAATTGTTTGTTGTAGGGGAGAGGTTTTTCATCCGTCAGCAACAAAAAATCCCCGCTACGGATTCCTGGTAGCTTGTTATCTTCAAGATACTTTAGCAAGATTTTTTCATTCTCCCCATTTTCCTTTTTTAATTGATCCACCCTATTTTTGAACTGTTTCTGATAGGCGCTAATATCCTTTCTAATCTTGTCCAGCTCATTATGATTCTGAATAAAGGCGTTAAATGTGCTCTGAATATTTTGGAATTCCATTTTGTAAAGAATCTGGAAATTCTTAAATTTGTTTTTTTTTTCCTGATCCTGATTGGAAAAATGACCATAATCAATTTAAAAACAAAATTAATTTAAATAGAAGAAAAAAATAGATAAAAAAAAATGGAGACCAACACTTCTTATTTATTTCGTTGCAAGACGACAGACGCTTATATTTTCAAGATTTTGACCGAGCTCTTGCATAATGTGATCAAGACGGCTTGCTTTGAGATTACGCCTACAAAAATCTCACTCCGGATGATGGACTCGAATCGTAGAACACTAGTAGATCTGAATCTAAAGGCTGAGAATTTTAATCTGTACTATTTTTCAGAGGCCATCGAGGGTCAGGTATTAAACATTGGACTCAATATGAATATTTTTTACAAGATGTTAAAATCAATCAAAAAAAGAGATCAATTGATTTTGTTTATAGAAGAAAAACACAGTCTCGATTTGGGGATTCAGATTGTTCCCAAGGACTTTTTCTCCCGACTAACCATTAGTTATGTCAAGATTCAGAATATCCAGAATCTGGAAATCGCGCTTCCCGAACGTTACGAACAATCTATCCTCGTGGCTTCGAATGAATTTAGCAAAATGTGCAAAGACATGTTCAACATGTCGAATAACATTACTATTGCGGCAAAAAAATATACGATTGGATTCATGTGTAATGTAGGAAGTGTATATAGTCGACACGTACTTTTGGGCGACACGGAGGCGCAAAAAGCCACATTGGACTCTAGCGAAGATTTTTCAGAGGACTATGACACGGAGCAGCTATCTAGAATTCTCAAGATTTCCGGCCTTCATCAAAACATTAATATCCACTGTAAGAAAAACATGCCACTACTCATGACATCCAGGGTTGGCATTATTGGGGATATTCAGATTTTTATAAAGTCAAGAAAACAAATGGACGACGAGTCGCTACAGAATGAAATATGAAAGTTTAAATGTTATCGTAATTTTTATCTTGAAACATTTCTAAATTAATTCTGCTATTTTTTTATTGCGTATATATAGAATTATGAGTTCAAATTTAGTTTTCACCTACGATGTTACAACAATTACCTATTCACCCATCAGTCAAGGAACTATTCCTGAAACTACCTTTACATCCGGATTAGGTCCCACAAACTTTTTAAATAATACTAATCAAACTGCGCGCATAGCCTTCAAGTCAAATCAATATAAAAATTCATTGAATGTTAATTATATTCTTACTGTATATAAAAACGCGACAAATGTTGGAACCATTGAATTTTCGATGACAGCCGATCAACCTTTTGATCCAATTAGACCTTATATTTTTACCTTGAATGTTTATAATTCCAAAGTAACTGCGTCCTCTGGAATTTTTCAAAAATATCAAAATGCCAACCTAAATGTGTCAATCAATGGAAATATTCGTACCATTACTATTTCTAGTAATTGTGATGATTTGTGTAAGTTATATCATGACATTTTATGTTAATTGAAAATGAATAAAAAATCTGTCTAAATATCAAATTTATTCTGTAGATATACCAGATAACGGACCAAATCGGACGCCGTTATACCGTATTCCTTGATGAACGAGTCGAACCCATAGTTGTCGACTTTTTTAATTTTTTTGGGGTCCCTGATATATTCAAGAATATTTTGCCAATTGAATTTCGTCTTGCTTTGAAGGATCAGTTTACGAGTTGTTGGATCAAAACAAGTAAAGACAAGCGCAAACGCGGCCCCATTCATAGATCCAGAATCCCCGCAGAGCGGTCTCAAAAACTCTCTCAAAATATTATCCGCTTCCGCCGAGTAGACCAGATTCAAATCAACGAGTTTATTAATGGCAAGTTTAAATTGAATCTCGAATTTCTGGGAAACGGTCCTCTTGGAGGGATGAATAAATTCATCGAAATCAAAACGACCACCAGGAAGCGACGTAAACCCAACCCGATCAAACCATTTCCTTTCCAATCCAAAGTTTTGTGACATATTTTTTATTATTATCATGATAATAAAATTTTTCATGTCATCTTATATTCCTGTTTTTTCTTACACTTGAGACTGGACCTGACTCTGACTGGACTCTTCAATCTTTTTCTTGGTAGGACGCTCATTATGAAGTAGTCTTTTTCCAGTCTTGATCACTCGAATAATAGCCTCGTAGAGCTTGATCTGAAGAGTCACCTTATCTCCCAGAAAAATACTCTCAATCTTGATCGCACCTGTTACATAACACTTTTTATTGAGAATCGTCAGAGGATTAATCTCTAGATTGCTATTCTCATCTATAAAGAGGGTCGAGATCTTATCCTCCTTCTTATTATAAATAAGTTTCGTATAGAGAATCGGGGATTTTTTCTCATCGTTTCCATCTTCTGTTTTTTTAAAGGAAAGTGGACTAAAACGTTTCGTATCCACAGAATCATCGATATATTTTTGAACCTGGTCCTGACTCATGTCGATAATTTTTTGAAGAACATCAATGAATTGAAGTTCGTCCGCGCTAGCTTCCTTCTTTTTCCAAAGGCTAATAGGCATGATAAAACCAGTAATGTTTCCATTCGCATCCTTTAGTTCTTGAATACCAAAGCTAAATAAATTCTTTGGCGCGGAAAAAACGAGATCACCAAATGTCCCGTCTCTGTTTTTTACACAAATCTTGATCTTGCGAAATACGCTATTGCTATCGGAAAGATTGATGGTTTCGGGTTTGTAAAAGATCACTCCATTAGGATCAAAGTTTTGGAAATCTGATAGTTGGGTATCAAACATTTTTATTAAGAAACGCATCGTCTTAAATCATTTTTTTTTTTGTTTTTTAAACGTTTTCTTGAATATCGGGAATCGTGGAAATGTCAATATTGGGTCCTTTCATTTTACGCTTGGTCTTGTGTTTCTGAAATTCGGTCTGTTGAGAATTCATGAGACCAAAGAGACTTGTACCCGTCTTGGTCATGATCATTTTGGCGACAATGAAAATGACCGCGTTCATGATTATCATTCCCAAGAGACGAACCTCCACAGGCCACTTGCGATCATCCGGTACATAGGATTTCTCTCCCAATTCGATAAGTAGTCTCTCGTATTGATTCATGTTGAGAATCTGTTGTTGGGTGAATCCTGCCATGTCAAATTTTAACCAAAAACCTAGAATATACTCCATAAGCATAAAACCAGCAATCAGATAGTTTCTGTAGCTTTCGACATTACTGTCTAGAGAAACGCGTCTCAAGGTATTTTCATACGTCTTGTTCATATTTTTATAGTCCGAGTGCATATTGAATTCTGGTATATCCACATTTTTGTATCCACGTTTGAGCAACTCAAACTTGTAGAGGAGTTCTCTCTTGAGCTCGTCTTCCTCTTCCATAGAACTCGGTCCCAGATTTCCGACCACATGTTTGCTTTTGACTTCTCCTCGTTTTTCCAAATCCGAAAGCTTGGGTGGATCTTTGAGGATTTCTCGGAGCTTTTCCCGTGTTTCATTCTTTTTTCTATTTTCCTCGGTAGAGAGCGCGATCGACGAAACACCGGAACGCACGGAAGAACGTTCATCGTCTTCTTCAAGTATTTTTTCAAATCCTTCTCTATTTTCCCTTGGAAATGGACTTTTTTCTTCGAGGTCTTCGTCGTCGTCCGCGTCCTCATCGTCTTCGTCGTCATCATCATCGTCCTCATCCGCGTCCGCGTCTGCGACGTCTTTGTCGTTTTTTTCTAGGTTACGTCGAGAAGATTTTTCGGAAGCATCTTCGGAAGCCTCCTCTTCGTCACTTTCTTCACGATCTTCCTCCTCATCACTCTCGCTTTCCTCACGCTCGTCCTCTTCGTCGCTTTCCTCCAATCTAGAAAGTTTTTGTGAATCTTGTAAAGGTTCTTTATATCCAGTACGTTCACTCATTACAGTGGCCACTTCATCAGGATCATACTCCTTATTTACCATGTTGGCTTTAATTTTATCCTTGTTTTCAATAAGTTCTAGATACATCCTTGGCATACGAGGAAATTGTGACTGATTAGCGGTAGGAGGAGCCCCACCCGCTTTTTCATTGGGTATCTTGATGACATTAATTTTTGACTTTGACATTTTGTATCTTTTTCTTTTTTTCTTAAATAACTCGTCAAAGAAGAAAAAAAGAATATCTTTAGTATAAGTAAATTAACGTACATGTATAATAGTCCGGATCTAATAAATAATTATCCTTTCCGTCATGAGATTTATCATGAGACGTTTTCAAATCCTCCTCTTCGCCCTGCCAATAATACCAAAAGAGTCTTGACTAGTTTTATTTTTGGTATTATATTTGGTGGATTAGTATCGACAATCATCATTGATCGTAAATAATTACAGAAAAAAAAAAATCCTAAAATAAAATAATAATGACAGACTGTATTCCAGTGCTAACACAAATTTCCCAGACACAGATTCGAGAAAACTATGATAGCGTGGTCAATCAGATTCAAAAAATAGCGAATAATGTAAATGGGTATCAAAAATCTCATCAGAAAGAGGTCGCTACCATGAAAGCGGTAAGCGGGTGGCCCCAATTGGCTCTTGCACTCCATTCTTATCAACAAAATCTAGACGCGATGAAAAATGACCTGACGAGTCTTAATGAAAGCGCCAAAGAAGTTTGGGATCAGCATGAAACTGAGGTCCATCAAACCGAAAAAAGAATTCAAGACCTCTGTAAACGTTTTAATCCTGCCGTGCTGCCATTACCCAAAAAAACCATCACCGCCTTGGATCAAAAAGATCCTCAATTTATACCAAAGCTCATGGCGTTGCTGGGTGATGAATACTATCTTCCTTCTCCACCTCCACTTGTTCCCGGAGTCCAAAGCGGGTGTACTGTGGGTAGCGGTTTTACAATCAAACCCTATCAAAATCTATTGGCACAACTGGCGGATCCTAGTATCAAGATGAATCTTTTGGTCTATCACGATATGGGTACCGGAAAAACTTGCTCTATTACTCTTGGGATTCTACAAATGGCACGTTTTTATAGTATAAACCCAGCCCCCGATGGTATCGTACCCGCGGTGTTGGTGTTGATTCAAAATGTTGGAAATATACCAAGGTATTACGCAGAGTATAAAAAAGGATGTCGTGATTTGGATTGGGATGAAAAGACGTTTACCGTGACTCATCAGAAAGGCGCGTGGAAATTCTATCATGCCAGCTCCAAGAAACTATTTTTCGAGGCGCTGGTCCATAAAA
>Ga0209651_1000466_pt1 | contig 14389 bp, 16 predicted proteins | sample LauGreFBDMM110SN_2_FD_188216 | JGI IMG/M metagenome (GOLD analysis project Ga0209651, IMG submission 188216) | Freshwater lake microbial communities from Lake Michigan, USA - Fa13.BD.MM110.SN (SPAdes) (version 2) | ecosystem: Environmental > Aquatic > Freshwater > Lake | place: Lake Michigan... | reverse complement strand
GTCTTGGGTACCATAGTGGTGGGGATGGCGGTGTACCTTCCGCTGCACATGGGCCTGGGCTGGTAGTAACTGTCCCTGGGCGTTTTTCAACCTCAGCACCATCACGCCATGCATACTTTACGTTTCTCCGACCTGTGCTCCAGCGGCCAAGTGCGCGGCAAAAGAGTCTTCATCCGCGCTGACTTGAATGTGCCCCAGGACGCCAATGGCGCCATCACCGAGGACACGCGCATCCGCGCATCGGTACCCTGTATCCGCATGGCTCTGGACGCTGGAGCGGCCGTCATGGTCACCAGCCATTTGGGTCGCCCAACCGAGGGCAGCTTCCAGCCGGAAGACTCGCTGGCCCCGGTAGCAGCGCGCCTGGGGGAGCTGATGGGCCGCACGGTGCCGGTGGTGGTGGACTGGACCGACGGCGTGGTGATTCATGCGGGCGAATTGGTCTTGCTGGAGAACTGCCGGGTTAACGTGGGCGAAAAGAAAAACAGCGAGTCGCTGGCGCGCAAGATGGCTGCTCTATGCGACATCTTTGTGCACAACGCCTTCGGTACCGCGCACCGTGCTGAGGCCAGTACCTACGGTATTGCCGAATATGCGCCGGTTGCCTGCGCCGGCCCTTTGCTGGCGGCCGAAATGGATGCGATCAGCCAAGCCCTGCTGGCACCCAAGCGCCCGCTGGTGGCGATTGTTGCGGGCTCCAAGGTGTCGACCAAACTCACCATACTCAAAAGCCTGGCTGCGAAAGTCGACCAACTCATTGTCGGCGGCGGTATTGCCAACACTTTTATGCTGGCGGCCGGATTGCCCATCGGTAAAAGCCTGGCCGAGCGGGACTTGGTGGACGAGGCCCGCGCCATCATGGAGATGATGCGCGCGCGCGGCGCTGCGGTGCCGATTCCCACGGACGTGGTCACAGCCAAGACGTTTGCAGCCGATGCGGCAGCCTCGACCAAGGATGCCCAGGATGTGGCAGACGATGACCTGATTCTCGATATCGGCCCCCAAACCGCCGCCACGCTGGCGGCGCAATTGCAGCAAGCCGGCACGATTGTCTGGAACGGCCCGGTCGGCGTTTTTGAATTCGCGGCCTTCGAGGGCGGCACCAAGGCGATCGCCCAAGCGGTGGCCACGTCTCCGGCTTTCAGCATTGCCGGGGGCGGCGACACCTTGGCGGCGATTGCCAAATACGGCATTGAGAAACAGGTGGGTTACATCTCCACCGGCGGCGGGGCATTCCTGGAGGTGCTGGAGGGCAAGACGCTCCCCGCGTTTGAGATTTTGAGCCGCCGCGCCAAGACGGCGTAGCGCATTTCCGGCTGCGCCCGGTGATGTAGGACAATCTCCCCCGGGCAGCAATGGTGTTGCCACTTTTTTTTGATCGAAAGTCAAACATGTCAAATCGTCGTGAGTTCGCAGTGCAGTTGTGTTTTGGTGCAGGTGCTTTGTTGAGCGCCTCGGCTTTTGCAGCCATCCCTTTGGTTGACGAGAAAGACCCTGCTGCTGCCGGCTTGGCTTACAAGGCCGATGCCTCTAAGGTGGATAAAGCGAAATTCCCTAAATTCGCCGCCGGTCAAAACTGCGCCAGCTGCGCTTTGTACCAAGGCAAGGCCGGCGACGCCGCAGGCCTATGCCCGCTGTTTGCTGGCAAACAGGTCTCAGCCAAGGCCTGGTGCAGCGCTTACGCCAAGAAAGCGTAATACCGCCGCGCTCCCCCGATGGCCTCCGCTGGAGGCCATTTTTTTTACCCACCCCGCTCCGCCCAATGCCCTTTTCCGCACTCGGTTTGTCACCAGCGCTCAGCGCGGCCGCGCATGCTGCTGGGTTTGTCAGCGCCACGCCGATTCAGCAGGCCGCTGTTGGCGCGGTGTTGCACGGGCAGGACGTTTTAGCGATCGCCCACACCGGTTCCGGCAAAACTGCGGCGTATGTGCTTCCCTTGCTAGACCGGCTCGCAGCCAGGTCCGCAGCACCCACACGCAGGCGTCCGGTCAGGGCTTTGGTGCTGGTGCCCACCCGCGAGTTGGTGGTGCAGGTGTCCCGCCTTGCGCAGACCTGGGGGCAGGCTTTGGACCTGCGGGTTCGTGCGGTTTTTGGCGGAGTGTCGGTGAACCCGCAAATGCTGGCTTTGCGGGGCGGGGCGGATTTGGTGGTGGCAACGCCGGGGCGCTTGCTGGATTTATTGGAGCGCAACGCGCTGACCATCGACGCAGTAGACATCTTGGTGCTCGACGAGGCCGACCGGATGCTGGATGCCGGCTTTGCTGCTGAGTGGGAGCGGATTGCGGCACTGCTGCCCCCGCGCCGTCAAAACCTGTTTTTCTCGGCAACCTTCCCGCCGGCGGCGCAAAGCCTGGCCGATGCCTTGCTGCGCGAGCCGCTGCGCATCACGCTCGCGCGGGACGCTGCGGCGGCGCCGGCCATCAGCCAAAGCGCAATCGCCGTGGACGCCGGCCTGCGGACCCGCTTGCTGCGGCATTTGCTGGCGCAGTACGCGTGGAGCCGGGTGCTGGTGTTTGTTGCCACCAAATTTGCCGCGGAGATCGTGGCCGATAAGTTGCGCAAGGGCGGCATCGCAGCCGAACCACTGCATGGCCAACTCAGCCAAGGTAAGCGCAGCCAGGTGCTGGCCGATTTCCAGGCTGCGCGTGTGTCCGTGGTGGTGGCGACTGACCTGGCCGCCCGGGGTATTGATATTGCGCAGATGCCGGTCGTCGTCCATTACGACCTGCCGCGCTCGGCCGACGATTACACCCACCGCAGCGGGCGCACCGCCCGCGCCGGCGATTCCGGTCTGGCCGTGAGCTTTGTCAGCGCCGATACCGAGGCGCATTGGCAGCTGATTTGCAGGCGCCAGGGTTTGGATCCGACCTTGGAGGTGATGGAAGGATTTGAGCCGGTCCACAGCGCCACGCCCAGGCTGCACGACCCCGACGGTACTGGCGGCATCAAAGGCAAACGCCCCAGCAAAAAAGACAAACTGCGCGCTGCTGCGGCGGCCCCGACCCCGACTTAAGCCCTGCCGCTCAAAGGGCAGGCTTTTCTTTCAGCGCCAAGGCGCGGGCGTACAGCGCGTTCTTGGATTCCCCGCTGATCTGTGCCGCCAGTTGCACTGCGGTTTTCAAGGGCAGGTGTTCCATGAGCAGCGCCAAGACCCGGTCGTCTTGCGCTGTCACGACTGCGTTGGCCGCTGGGTGCAAAACCAAGGTGAACTCACCGCGCAAGCGGTTGCTGTCAGCGGCCAGCCAAGCGGCCAATCCAGCAGCGGGCAGGGTGTGGATCTCTTCAAATTGCTTGGTCAATTCACGGCCTATGGTGACGGCGCGTGCCCCCCAAACGGTCAACGCCTGCGCCAAGGCCTCCATGCGGTGGGGTGCCTCCAGCAGCACCACGGCGCGCGCCTGGGTTTGCAGGCCCTCCAGCGCTGCGGCACGTTCCGCCGCTTTGGCTGGCAAAAAGCCAGCGAAGACAAACCCTGGCGTTCCGGTGTCGTCGATTCCGGCGGCGCTCAGCAGCGCGGAGACGCTGCTGGCACCCGGCAGCGGGATCACCCGCAAACCCTGGTCGCGCAGCTGGGCCACCAAACGCGCGCCGGGGTCGCTGATGCCGGGTGTGCCCGCGTCACTGACATACGCGACGCGTTGCCCTTGGCGCAACCGCGCGTGCACTTCCTGGGCAGCTTGCATTTCGTTGTGCTGGTGCACGGCCAGCAGTTGCGTGGCCGGCTTGTCGATGCCGTAGGCGCGCAACAGGGTTTGCGTGTGGCGCGTGTCCTCACAGGCAACGGTGTCGGCCAGCGCCAACACGTGCAGGGCCCGCAGGGTGATGTCGGCCAAATTGCCGATGGGCGTGGCCACTACATACAAGCTGCCTTGCGGATAATGCTGGGCACCGGCGGCAGACTGCGCGGCGTGCAGCACCGGGCCGTAGTCTTTGTTTGATAAAGCGCCCATTGATGAATTCCTTCGAACGATCGGGTTCCGCACCGACGACCAAACAGGCCGGGGATGCGGGTGAGGATGCGGCTTTGGCCTTTTTGCAAGACCAGGGTTTGCGCTTGCTGGTGCGCAATTATCGAACCCCTGGCCGTGGGGGCGGCGAGATTGACCTGATCATGCGCGCGCCGGACACCACCCTGGTTTTTGTTGAGGTGCGGCGCAGGCGGTCCAGTGCCCATGGCGGAGCGGCGGCCAGCGTCGGCAGGATCAAGCAGCGCCGCATCGTGTTTGCCGCGCAGTATTACCTGACCCGCCTGCGCAGCCTGCCGCCCTGCCGTTTTGACGTGGTCGAAGTCACCCCCGATGGTGTGAACTGGCTGCAGGCGGCGTTTGACGCTGGGCGCTGACGTCAAAGGGCGGCGGTATCATTCCCGCATGCTTGAATCCCGAATCGAACAACACTTCATCGACAGCGCTGACCTCAAATACCAGGCCGCGCCGGTTCTCAGTAAACCTATCGCCCAGGCTATCAGCGCCATCGTGGCCAGCCTGACCAGCGGCGGCAAGGTATTGGCCTGCGGTAACGGCGGCTCAGCGGCCGATGCCCAGCATTTCAGCGCGGAGTTTGTGGGGCGTTTTGAGCGCGAACGTCCGGAGCTGGCGGCGATTGCCTTGACCACCGACACGTCCATCTTGACGGCCGTTGGCAATGATTACGCGTTCGACGCGGTTTTTTCGCGCCAGGTTCGGGCTTTGGGCCAACCCGGCGATGTGCTGCTGGCGATCACCACCAGCGGTAATTCCTCCAACATATTGGCGGCGGTTGAAGCAGCCCATGCCCGCGACATGGTGGTCATCGGCATGACCGGACGGGACGGCGGCAAGATGGGGCATATGCTGCGCGAAACCGATGTGCATATTTGTGTCCCGCATCCCCGCACCGCGCGGATTCAGGAGGTGCATATTTTGGCTTTGCACTGCATCTGCGATGGCGTAGATGCAGTGCTGATGGGTGATGACCAGGAGCGAACAGAATGAGAGGCGCTTGTATGAAATTCAGTTTGTCACTTGTTTGGGGTGCACTTTTGCTGCAACTTGGCGGCTGCATCGCGGTGCCTGCCTTGATGGTGGGTGGTGGCGTAGGCGTGGGAACCATGCTGGCCACCGACCGCAGAACACCTGGCGCGGCGATCGAAGACCGGGGTATCGAGACCAAGGCGGCCTTTCGGATTCGCGAGGCCTTGGGTGATGCGGTGCACGTCAACGTGTCCAGCTACAACCGATTGGCGCTCATCACCGGGGAAGTGCCCGATGAGAAGCGCAAAGCCCAAATTGAAAAAATCATTCTGGACGTGGAAAACGTGCAGAAGACGGTCAATGAAGTCGCCATCATGGAAAACGCATCCACGAGCGCCCGAGTACAAGATGGTATTTTGGCGTCGCGCATCCGTGTGGCGCTGATTGATGAAAAAAATCTGATCGCCAACGCCTTCAAGGTCACCACCGAGCGCGGCGTGGTCTACATCCAGGGCCGCGCCACGGCCAGGGAAATCGCGCTGATGACCGAAATCGTCAGCGGCATGCCCGGCGTAACCAGGGTGGTGCGCATGGTGGACGTCCTGAGCGAAGAGGACTTGTCCGGCATGCTGCCCGCGCCGCCTGCATTGCCCAAATGAGGGGCGCGAAGCCTGTCTAGCGCAGGCGCTTGATCAGGCTGGAGGTGTCCCAGCGCCCGCCACCAGACTGTTGGACGTCGGCGTAAAACTGGTCAACCAGCGCGGTGACAGGCAGACGCGCACCATTGCGTTTGGCCTCGTCGAGCACCAGCCCCAGGTCTTTGCGCATCCAGTTCACGGCAAAGCCGAAATCGAACTTGTCGGCGACCATGGTCTTACCCCGGTTGTCCATTTGCCAGCTCTGGGCTGCGCCTTTGCCAATCACTTCGAGCACCTGGGTCATGTCCAAGCCCGCACGCTGGCCAAAGGCAACCGCTTCGCTCAGGCCCTGAACCAAGCCGGCAATCGCAATTTGGTTGACCATCTTCGCCAATTGGCCGCTGCCGCTGGAACCCAAGAGTGTCACGGCTTTGGAGAACGCCATGGCCACGGCTTGGATCCGGGCAAATGCCTGCACATCACCGCCGCACATCACCGTGAGCGCACCATTCTGGGCGCCCGCCTGGCCACCCGAGACCGGCGCGTCGATGAAATGCAGGCCTGCGTCCAGGGCTAAGGCACTGAGTTCACGGGCAATGTCCGCAGAAGCGGTGGTGTGGTCAACCAGCACCGTGCCGGGGCGCATGCCTGCTAGCGCCCCGTGCGGCCCCAAGACCACGCTGCGCAAGTCGGCGTCGTTGCCCACGCAGCAAAACACGATGTCGGCCAGCGCTGCCGCTGCCGCTGGGGTGGCGGCATGGGCATGCGCGCCGAGCGGGCTGGGGGTGGTGGCGAATTCGTCCAACCATGCCTGCGACTTGGCCGGCGTGCGGTTGTAGACCGTGACCTGGTGTCCGGCCTGTGCCAGGTGACCGGCCATGGGACCGCCCATGACGCCCAAGCCCAAAAAAGCCACACGCACGGGGGCGCAGGGTGCATACGTCTTGCTGTTCACGGAAGGGGAGGGGTGCATAAAAATGGGATGAAAGGGTTACACAATTCCCAGGTTTTCAGTGCCTGCGGAGAGGTCGTTTATACCCTTACGCTTGCTGTGCAGCTTAATCTGTAGCCGTAAATCGTTCATGGAGTCCGCGTTGCGCAGAGCCTCCTCCAGCGTGATCGCATTGGACTCATACAGTGCAAAAAGTGCATCTTGGAAGGTTTGCATGCCCTCCGCGTGCTGGCTGCCCATCGCTGTGCGGATCCCCGGAATATCGCCCTTTTGAATCATTCCGCGGATCAAGGGTGTGTTGACCATGATCTCTACTGCCGCCAGGCGTCCGCGGCCATCGGCCCGGCGCACCAAGCGTTGCGAAATCAATGCGTGCACGTTGAGAGACAAGTTCATGTAAAGCCGCGGGCGGCTGTTTTCTGGAAAAAAACTCACGATCCGCTCCAGCGCCTGGTTGGTGTTGTTGGCGTGCATGGTGGCCAAGACCAGGTGGCCGGTTTCGGAAAAGCTGACGGCCTGGTCGGTCGAATCGCGGTCGCGTAATTCGCCCACCACGATCACGTCGGGCGCTTGGCGCAAAGCATTTTTCAGGGCGAGCGACCAGTCCAGCGTATCAATACCGATTTCACGTTGCGTCACCAGGCATTGCTTGTGCGGGTGCAAAAACTCAATAGGGTCCTCCACCGTCACGATGTGGCCCTGGCTTTTCTGGTTGATCCAGTCGACCATAGCGGCCAAGGTAGTCGACTTACCCGCGCCGGTGGCGCCCACCAAAATAACCAATCCGCGCTTTTGCAGCGCAATCGTTTTCAAAGCCTGCGGCAAGCCCATGCCGTCCAAGCTGGGCGGGTTGGCGGCAATCGCCCGAAACACCATGCCCGCCTGACCCAGCTGCATGAATGCGTTGACCCGAAAGCGCGGCCGGTCTGGCGGCGCAATTGCGAAATTGCTTTCTTTGGTCTGTTGGAAGTGGCTGAACTGGAGCGGTGTCATGATGGCCCGGGCGAGAGCCAGGGTGTTGTCGCCGCTAATGGGCCGGTCCGACAAGCGCACGAGCTGGCCATTGACCTTGACGGCCGGCGGCGCGTCGGGACTCAGGAACAAATCGCTTCCCTGGCGCGCGTGTAAATCGTCCAGGCGCGCATACAGCCAGGCTAGCACCTGAAGGTCGTTTTCAGTGGTGCTCATACGGTGAAGCTTTCCGGAGCTTTGGCTTTACCGCGAGCCTCGGAAACGGTGATTTTTCCGTAGTTAACCAGGCTGCGCAGGCTTTGGTCCAGGGTTTGCATACCGACACCGATACCGGTTTGTATCGAGGAATACATCTGGGCGACCTTGCCTTCGCGTATCAAATTGCGTATCGCCGCGGTACCCAGCATGATTTCATGCGCCGCCACCCGGCCGTTGCCGTCGGCGGTTTTGCACAAGGTTTGCGAGATCACGGCTTGCAGCGATTCGGAGAGCATGGCGCGGATCATTTCTTTCTCTTCGGCCGGGAACACGTCGATGATCCGGTCTATGGTCTTGGCCGCGCTGGAGGTGTGCAGGGTGCCAAAGACCAAGTGCCCGGTTTCGGCCGCTGTGATAGCCAGGCGGATGGTCTCCAGGTCGCGCATCTCGCCCACCAGGATCGCGTCGGGGTCTTCGCGCAAGGCCGAGCGCAAGGCGGATGCGAAGCTGTGGGTGTGCACGCCGACCTCGCGCTGGTTGATCAGACAGCTTTTGGAGTGGTGAACAAATTCGATCGGATCCTCTACCGTCAGGATGTGGCCCTGCACGTTGTTGTTGAGGTGATCCACCATGGCGGCCTGGGTGGTGGATTTGCCGGATCCGGCCGGTCCGGTGACCAAGACCAGCCCGTTATTCTTCAGGGCTAGATCGGAAAAAATGGCCGGTGCATTCAATTCTTTGAGCGTCAAAATTTTGCTGGGGACCGTCCGCAAAACCGCCCCGGCCCCGCGTTGTTGGTTGAAAGCGTTGACCCGAAAGCGCGCCAGACCCTCAATTTCAAATGCAAAATCAAGTTCTAGAAATTCTTCAAAGTGTTTGCGCTGCGCATCGGTCATGATGTCGGTCACCAACGCCAGCACCGCCGCATGGTCCAGCGGCTCCACGTTGATGCGGCGGGTGTCGCCGTGTACCCGTAGGATGGGCGGCAGACCGGCTGAGAGGTGCAAGTCGGATGCCTTGTTTTTGACGCCGAATGCGAGAAATTGTGTGATGTCCATTGTTCTGTGCTCCCTGAATAACCCCAGCCCTGTCCGCGCTTCATTATGACAAGTTTGCAAGAAAAATTGCATATAGTGCAGCAGCGTATTGCTAGCCAATGTGTTGCGAGCGGGCGTGACCCGCAGAGCGTGCAGCTGCTGGCGGTATCTAAGACCTTTGCCTTATCGGCCGTGTTGGAAGCGCACCAGGCCGGACAGAAATACTTTGGTGAGAACTACATCCAGGAGGGCGTGGAAAAAATCACCGCCTGCCGGGCCCGCCCGGACTGCGGGGATCTGGTGTGGCATTGCATCGGCCCCATCCAGAGCAACAAAACCCGGCTGGTGGCGACCCATTTCGATTGGGTGCACACGGTGGACCGGCTGAAAATCGCGCAGCGCCTGAGCGAGCAGCGCCCGCCGGACATGCCGCCACTCCAAATTTGCATACAGGTCAATATCGATGGCGGCGTCAACAAGGCCGGTATTGCGCCCGCTGACGCGCTGGAATTAGGACGCCAGGTGGCGGCTTTGCCCCGCTTGCGCTTGCGCGGGCTGATGACGATTCCCGAACTGGCAGCGGACTATGCGGATGCCTTGGCGGTACACCAGGCCGCGAAAGATCTGTGGGATCGGCTGCGGGCTGCCGGGCTGGAGTTGGACACCTTGTCCATGGGCATGAGCACGGATCTGGAGGCCGCGCTGGCCGCCGGCAGCACGATGGTGCGCGTGGGGTCCGCCCTATTCGGCAGCCGATAGAATCCACGCGGTTTCTGGTTACCTGCCAGTTACCAGAACGACGTTCCCTCACCCCCACCACCCGCCCCCAATTGACCCTTGGAAGGAAGCATTTATGGCCCTGGTTTCCATGCGCGAATTGCTCGACCACGCCGCCACCCACGGCTACGGCATTCCGGCCTTTAACGTCAATAACCTTGAGCAGGTGCAGGCGGTCATGTCGGCGGCAGACGAAGCCGGTGCGCCGGTTATTTTGCAAGCCAGTGCCGGTGCGCGTAAATACGCGGGTGAGGCCTTTATCAAGCACCTGATCCAGGCGGCTATCGAGTCCTACCCCCACATCCCGCTGGTCATGCACCAAGACCACGGCCAAAGCCCGGCCGTCTGCCAAGGTGCGATCGACCTGGGTTTCAGCTCGGTGATGATGGATGGCAGCCTGGAGGCCGACGGCAAAACCATTGCCAGCTACGAATATAACGTGCAGGTTACCCGCGAGGTGGTGGCTCTGGCGCATAAGGTGGGTGTAACGGTAGAGGGCGAGCTCGGCTGTTTGGGTTCTCTGGAAACCATGCAAGGCGACAAGGAAGACGGCCACGGCACCGACGCCACCATGACCATGGACCAGCTGTTGACCGACCCCGAGCAGGCGGCCGACTTTGTTCGCCAAACCCAACTGGATGCTCTGGCCATTGCCATTGGCACCAGCCACGGAGCCTACAAATTCACCCGCGAGCCTACCGGCGACATTCTGGCCATCGCCCGCATCCAGGAAATCAACCGCCGCCTGCCTAACACCCACCTGGTGATGCACGGCTCCAGCAGCGTGCCGCAGGATTTGCTGGCCACCATCAACCAGTTCGGCGGGCGCATGAAGCAGACCTATGGCGTGCCGGTGGCAGAAATCCAGAAGGCCATCCAGTTCGGCGTGCGCAAAATCAATATCGATACCGATATCCGCATGGCCATGACTGGCGCGGTGCGCAAGTTCCTGCACGAGAACCCCGATAAATTTGACGCCCGCGAGTGGCTCAAGCCCGCCCGCGAAGCTGCCAAAGCCCTGTGCAAGCAACGCTACATCGAGTTCGGCTGCGAAGGGCAGGCCGCTAAAATCAAGGGCCACAGCCTGAGCGTCATTGCCGCCCAGTACAGCCGCGGTGAATTGGCGCAATCTGTCCGATGAGTCTTGCCCTGCATACCTCTGCGCTCCAATCCCTGCCCCTGCTGGCCCGCGGCAAAGTCCGCGACAACTATGCCGTCGGTACCGACCGCATTCTGATGGTAGCCAGCGACCGCCTCAGCGCTTTTGACGTCATCATGGGCGAGCCGATTCCGGGCAAGGGCGCCTTGCTCACGCAGATGGCGCTCTTTTGGTTCGACAAACTGGGTCCCAAGGGCTTGAACTTGTGCCCCATTCACCTGACGGGCGACGCGCCCGAGAGCGTGGTCGCGCCTGCCGAGGTGGCGCAGGTGGTGGGCCGCTCCATGCTGGTCAAACGCCTCAAACCGCTGCCGGTTGAGGCGGTGGTCCGTGGTTATCTGGCGGGCAGCGGCTGGAAGGAGTACCAGACGGGTGGCACCGTGTGCGGCGTGCCATTGCCGGCCGGGCTGCACAACGCATCCAAGCTCCCATGCCCGATTTACACACCCGCAGCCAAGGCGGCGGTCGGCGAGCACGACGAGAACATCACTTTTGCGCGCACCGAGCAGATGGTCGGGCCGGAGTTGGCAGCGCGGATCCGCAGCATAAGCATCGTGCTGTACGAGGCAGCGGCCGCTTTTGCGCTGACCAAGGGCATCATCATTGCCGACACCAAATTCGAATTCGGCCTGGACGCCGAGGGCACGCTCACGCTGATGGACGAGGTGCTCACCCCGGATTCCTCGCGGTTTTGGCCCTTGGAGCATTACCAGGAGGGCAGCAATCCCCCCAGCTACGACAAGCAGTTTGTCCGGGATTGGCTGGAGACGGCCCAGGTTAACGGCAAGCCCTGGGACAAGGCCCCGCCAGCTCCATCGGTGCCGGACGCCGTCATCCAGAAAACCGCCGCCAAGTACCAGGAGGCCTGGGAGCGGTTGACGGGCTGACTAGCGGGCCGCTAGTTCAGCGCCATGCTGAGCTTGCGCCGGTAGCTGGCCACCATCTGCGCTTGCGGGTCTTGTTCCACCACCGTTTTACCCAGTAGTTCGATACCGCCGGCGGCTTTGCCGGCATCGGCACCGGTGTTTTTGGGTTTGGGGGGGGTGAGTAACTCCAGGATCGCGACCATGGTTTTGCGCGGCGCACCGTCGCTCCAGGCCTTGTCGCGCATGATGATTTCCAGCAGCTCGTCCATGGCGGCTGTCCACGCGCCATCGACCATCAGTACCCGGGCCTTGGCCAGGCGGGTGTCGAAATCGCGTTTGTTGGCTGCAATCAGCGCGTCAAACTGCGTCGGCTCCCACGCGCCGCGCGGGTCGGCGGCCACAAATTCCACTGCCATCAGGTACTGCTGCAGGGCATCGAAGCGGATCTGCCGGGGTATCGCCGCCAGCGCCGGGGCCAGCGTCTCTTTGGCCTCCGCTAGAAGGTTGCACTCAATCAGCAGACGCACCAGCTCAAAGCGCACATCGTCATTGGCCGGGTCCGTGTGCAGGGCGTCCGCCAGCTTGTTCAGCGCAGCCTGCGTGTCACCTGCCGCCAGCAAGGCCTTGGCGTCCCCGGCTTCATCGGCCGCCAGCAACGCGCCTTCAGATGGCAGGTGCTTGTCCAAAAAGGTTTTGATCTGCCCCTCGGGCAGCGCCCCCATAAATCCGTCGACCGGTTTGCCGCCGATCAGCAGCACGCAGGTCGGGATGCTGCGAATCCCGAAGGCGGACGAAATTTGCTGCTCCTGATCCGAGTCAATCTTGACCAGCTTGAAGCGCCCTGCGTAATCGGTCTCCATCCTTTCCAAAAGCGGCCCAATCACCTTGCAAGGTCCGCACCAAGGGGCCCAAAAATCCACCAGCACAGGAATGCGGTGCGAATCGGCGATGACTTCGGCTTCAAAATTGGCGACGGTGACGTTGATCATGGGGAGGGGCAGGCAGGTTAGGTTCGGGTTAGATGGGGTTTGGAGAGGGCTAAACGTAAAATCACACGCTTCGTCTTTGCGCCAACCCACAGGTTTTACCCTATGCCATCCAACCACCCGGATTCTTCGAGCGTGCACAGCGTGGACATCATGCAGACGGGCGCAAAAATCGGTGTTGTCATGGGCTCCAGTTCGGACTGGGACACCATGCAGCACTCAGTGGCGATTCTCCAACACTTCGGTGTGGCTCACGAGGCGCAGGTACTTTCAGCCCACCGCATGCCCGACCAGATGTTTGCCTATGCCGAAGCCGCGGCCGGGCGGGGTCTGTGCGCCATCATTGCCGGGGCCGGCGGCGCGGCGCACCTGCCAGGCATGTTGGCCGCTAAAACCACGGTTCCGGTGCTTGGCGTGCCAGTGGCTGGCGAGCATTTGCGCGGGGTTGACGCTTTGCACAGCATCGTGCAAATGCCCAAAGGTATTCCGGTCGCCACCTTTGCCATCGGGAAGGCTGGCGCCGCCAACGCCGCGCTATTTGCCGTGGCCCTGCTGGCCCTTCATGACGCCGCTTTGCTTGCGCGCTTGCAGGCCTACCGCGCCGAGCAAACGGCAGCGGCGCAGGCCATGGTGTTGCCGCCTGAAGCGGCCGCTGCAGGCCAGGGTGTTTGACCCGGTGACAGCGCGCCCCGCCTTGCTGCCACAAGCCGACGTGACGCTGGGCGTGATGGGCGGCGGCCAAATCGGCCGCATGTTTGTCCACGCAGCGCAGGCCATGGGCTACAGCACTGCCGTGTTGGACCCGGATCCGCAAAGTCCGGCCGGTTTGGTCAGCCACCACCACATCGTGACCGCCTACGACGAACCGGCGGGGCTGGCCCAACTGGCTTCGCTGTGCGCTGCGGTCACCACCGAATTTGAAAACGTTCCCGCTCCCGCTTTGCGCACCTTAGCCGAGCAATGCACGGTGTCGCCGCCCGCTGCAGCGGTGGCGGTCGCCCAGGACCGGGCGCAGGAGAAAGCCCATTTTGTGCGCTGCGGCGTTCCCTGCGCGCCCTATGCCCTGATCGAAACCGCTGCGCAACTTGAAGCGGTACCTGACGCGCTTTTGCCCGGTATTTTGAAAACCGCCCGCATGGGCTACGACGGCAAGGGGCAGGTCCGTGTGGCCAGCCGTGCAGCGCTCGCGCAGGCCTGGGAATCGCTGCACGCTGTGCCGTGTGTGCTGGAGAAAATGCTGTCCCTGGAGGTTGAATGTTCGGTGCTGGTGGCGCGTGGTGCGGACGGTGCCATGGTGCATTTCCCGGTGCAGCGCAACCTGCACCGCGACGGCATTCTGACCGTGACCGAGGTGTATGCTGGCAACGTACCCGCGCCGCTTGCCGCGCAGGCGGTTGCGGAGGCTGAATCGATTGCGCGCGGACTGGATTACGTGGGCTTGCTGTGCGTGGAATTTTTTGTGCTGCAAGACGGCAGCCTGGTGGTCAACGAAATCGCCCCGCGCCCCCATAACAGCGGCCATTACACGCTGGACGCCTGCGACCAGTCGCAATTCACGCTGCAGGTGCGCACCCTGGCCGGTCTGCCGCTCACGCCGCCGCGCCAGCACAGCGCCGCCGTCATGCTCAACTTGCTGGGCGACATCTGGGCCGATGGCACGCCGGATTGGTCAGGCGTGCTGGCCTTGCCCGGCACCCATTTGCATTTGTACGGCAAAGCCCAGGCCCGCGCTGGCCGCAAGATGGGTCACCTCACCATCACCTCCGAGAGCCCCGAGCGCGCGCGCGCGATGGCCTTGCAGGCCGCGCAACTGCTCGGCATCGCGGCGTTTTAGCCCCCCATGCTGTTGGAC
>Ga0209651_1000465_pt1 | contig 14396 bp, 8 predicted proteins | sample LauGreFBDMM110SN_2_FD_188216 | JGI IMG/M metagenome (GOLD analysis project Ga0209651, IMG submission 188216) | Freshwater lake microbial communities from Lake Michigan, USA - Fa13.BD.MM110.SN (SPAdes) (version 2) | ecosystem: Environmental > Aquatic > Freshwater > Lake | place: Lake Michigan, USA... | reverse complement strand
GCCTAGTTCAAGATGAACACGCTTCAAACTTTTTGCAGCCGCTTCCGCCACTTCAATACCAGCACGAACAGATCCGGTCACTGACACCATGGAAGGAATGTCATGAGTGACCATTGCTCGACCAGTATCTCGGTCACCACAAATGACGTTGAGCACTCCAGCTGGCAAAAACTCTGCTGCGATTTCAGCAAGAAGCGTGGTTGAAGCAGGTGTGGTATCAGAAGGCTTCAGCACGACTGCGTTACCAGCAGCAATTGCAGGCGCAAACTTCCATACCGCCATCATCATCGGATAATTCCATGGTGCAACTTGTGCACACACACCAATCGGTTCACGACGAATCATTGATGTCATGTTTGCCATGTACTCAGCAGTTGCTTTCCCTTCGAGCATTCGTGCTGCTCCGGCAAAGAAACGAATCTGGTCGACCATGGGAGGAATTTCTTCGCTCATGGTGAGCGCAATCGGCTTGCCCGTGTTTTGCACTTCGACAGCAACTATTTCTTCTGCGCGTGCTTCGATGGCATCTGCAATGCGATACAACGCCAACGAACGTTCCGACGGAGTTGTTTGACCCCATGACTTGAACGCCTGCGCAGCGGCCTTCATGGCACGGTCAACATCTGCGGCACCGCTTAGGGCTGCCTCACCATATTGCTGTCCAGTAGACGGGTCGATGATTGCAGTTGTCTGACCGTCACTCGCATCGACATATTCACCATTAATAAAGTTCTTGAAACTCTTCATTCTCTAAGGATTCCACATATCAGACCATGGCGTCCACACTCCACCTAATTAGTGGGATATACCTAGGACATGGCAATGATTGCATCTATTGGAGTACCACGAGAAGTAAAGACAGCTGAGGGTCGCGTGGCGATGACTCCGGACGGTGTCAGAGAGTGCGAGCGGTACGGCATAGCCGTGTGCGTGGAAACTGGTGCTGGCGAAGGTGCCTCTATTTCAGATTCTGATTTTGTTGCAGCCGGAGCGACAATCGTTCCCACTGCTGCTGACGCATGGTCGCAACCGATGGTGGTGAAGGTTAAAGAGCCAAAGAAAGAAGAATTTGGTTTCCTTCGCCGTGACCTCACGTTGTTTACGTACTTGCACCTGGCGGCATACCCGGAGGTTGCTACAGCACTCATTGCCGCTGGCACCACATCGTTTGCATACGAGACAGTACAAATGCCAGATGCCTCATTGCCGTTGCTCGCACCAATGAGCGAAGTGGCGGGCCGATTGGCGCCACAAATGGGAGCGCACTTCTTGGAATCACACAATGGTGGACGCGGAGTATTGATGGGTGGAGCACCCGGAGTGCGTCCCGCCAAGGTTGTTGTACTCGGCGCCGGAAATGTCGGCTGGAATGCTGCGTGGATTGCAGCAGGCATGGAGGCAGAAGTTATTTTGATTGACAAGAACATTGATCGCTTGCGATACGTAGACCAGATACATCGGGGCAGAATTTCTACTCTTGCATCTAATCGCGGTTCTATTGAACGAAGCGTTCTGGATGCAGACCTTGTTATCGGCGCCGTACTTGTTGCAGGTGGTCGAGCACCTGTTGTTGTCAGTGAAGACATGGTTCGTTCAATGAAGCGTGGCGCTGTCATTGTTGACGTGGCCGTAGACCAAGGCGGATGCATTGAAACCACACACGAGACAACCCATACAGACCCCGTTTATGTGCAACACGGTGTCGTGCACTACGCCGTAGGCAATATGCCAGGCGCCGTTTCACACACCAGTACATATGCGCTGACAAACGTTACGTTGCCGTATCAGTTAGAGATTGCCCGAGAAGGCGCGCGACGCGCTGTTGAAAAGAACCCTGCTCTTGCACACGGGCTCAGCACTCGCCATGGTCATGTGACCTACGAAGCAGTAGCAACTGCTCTATCCCTACCGTTCGTTACGCCGCAGGATGCTGTCAGCGAATAGGTTGTAGCGATGGCATCGCTTGCAACTGACCTACAAATCCCCAAAGTTCCACTCATCATTGACCAGCAACGGTCAGATCGTCATGCTCTATTGCGAGGGATTGCGAAAGACAGCTGGCTCGCACGCACCGATATTGGGTATTCAGTCCTGACCTATGAATCGGTCATGGGAATTCTGCGCGACAAGAGATGGCACTCAGCCACTGGCATGATTGCGCAACTGCAAGGAATCACCGATGAAGCTTTTCTTGGCCGTCGCCAAGTTTCTATCTTGAATGCAGAAGGTGACGTGCATGTTCGCTTGCGACGCCTAGTTGCACCAGCATTCTCACCTCGCAGCGCTGACCGCCTTCGCCCGTTTATGCGTGAGACCGTGAATTCACTTCTTGACCCGTTTGCTGCTTCTGGCAAAGCCGAAGTGGTGAGTGACATCTGTGAGCCGTACCCCATTCCTATTATTTGCGAGTTGTTGGGTGCGCCAAAAGAAGACTGGAAACTTTTTAGCCGACTGGCCACTGAGATCTTGCTGATCTTCAGCGAAAATTTGGCAGAAAATATGTCGGTCTTTATTGCCGCACAGCAAGAACTTGAAAAGTACACCGAAGGACTCATTGAAAAACGCAGAAGTGTGCCAGCTGATGACCTCATCACTGATCTCATCGCAGCCGAAGAGGCTGGCGACAAACTCAATACTGAAGAACTCACAATGATGGTGGACGCTGTCATCGTTGGCGGGACTGATACCACTCGAAATCAATTAGGTCTTGCACTCGCCCTGTTTGCCGAATATCCGGAGCAGTGGGCACTACTTGGCAAGGACCCCTCACTTGCACAACGCGCAGTTGAAGAAGTGTTGCGTTTCTCTGGAGCCGTTGGCGGCACTATTCGATTCGCATCGGAAGATATTGAATACAATGGAGTGTTATTTCCTAAGGGAACATTTATGAGCACGTCTATGAGTACTGGTAACTACGACGCCTCTGTCTTTCCCACGCCAGAAAAATTCGACATCACCCGCGAACCAGTCGGACAGCCTCACTTATCGCTTGGTGCTGGTATTCACTATTGTCTCGGTGCATCACTTGCTCGCGCAGAGCTGCAAGAAGCATTCACTGTGTTGTCACAGCGCATGTTGAACTTAGAACTCGATGGTCCCGTTGTCTACAAACCCTCTGGCGTTGGTATTTTTGGGCCAGCGTCACTTCCAGTGAAATTCACTGCGTCGAACTAGTCACAGCAACTATCACGCCAACCGCACGTACGACATTTGAAGTGCGCATGTTCCGGCGTGAGATCACCAGTACATAACGGACATTCAGCGAATGTGCCGTACCGAGTACGGCAACTATCAACGTTGGTCGTTTCGGACGTAACTGTGGTGGGTGAATCTATTTGCACCCTGTCATTATTGTCACATTCTGACCCGTGCGCGTGGACCAACACGCCAGACGCATGCAGAGAGAAGTAGCGTCGACTCGTCCCTTATGAACTCATCTCCCGAACCAGATCGCACAGACCGTAAACCTGGCACTATCAGTGCGGCCTTGAGCTACCGAGATTTCCGAGTGATGTGGATCAGCAGTTTTCTGTCAAGCATCGGAGTATGGATGCAGCAAGTGATCTTGCCGGCCTACATTTATTCTCGAACGGGCAATGCCTCGACGGTGGCCTTCTTCACTTTTGCCCAGTTGGGGCCTTTGCTTCTTTTGTCCATTCCTGCAGGGGTGATGGCCGACAAATTTAACCGCCGCAATTGGCTGATATTTGCGCAATGCATCCAGATGGCAGGGTCCGTAATGCTCGGAATCCTCACTTCTATCGATAGTTCGATTGCGGTTCTGTTTTTCGCGCAGCTCACGGTTGGCATTGGCAATTCGTTCAATGCTCCAGCATTCTCTGCGGTCTTGCCAAGCCTTGTGCGCCCAGAGGACCTTGGCGGATCCATCAGCCTGTCGTCTACGTCAATCAATGGCTCGCGAGTAGTTGGCCCAATCCTCGCTGCACTATTGATGCACTGGGGTGTCACTACCTCACAGGTGTTTTTCATCAACTCCTGCACTTATCTCATTGTTATGTCAGCTGTTGTTCGCATTGCGCTACCGGCGGCAAAACGCACTCAAGAATCTGGTTGGAAGTCTTTGACCTTAGGCATACGTACCGCACGCGCCCGCCCGGTGCTACGAAGACTGCTTGTCACAATGTTTTCATTTTCACTTTTTAGTCTTCCCTTTGTCGGATTATTTCCCGCCGTTGCTGACCTCACATTTGGCATCCAGCCACGCACACCTGTGTACAAATGGCTCTACGCCACATGGGGACTTGGGGCAATGTTCGGAGCACTTGCAATTGGCACTGTGTTGGCAGGAGTCGACAAGAGAAAGGCTGCACGCGGAGGGTTTGTATGTTTTGCAATCTTCATGACTGCATTTGCCTCTGTGCGCTCCACTCCTCTTGCGTTCATCACTGGGTTTTTCCTCGGAGCGTCATACTTCTCAACAACAACCGCTCTCATGACGATTTTACAAAGTCGCCTTGAGTTAGAGATTCGTGCTCGTGTTTTGTCGTTGTGGTTTATGGCCTTTGGTGGAACAATCCCGATTGGAAACTTGATATTCGGACCGATCATGGACCGCGTCGGATCGCGTCCCGTTTTATTGTTTGGTGCGGCGTGGGCACTTTTTCTTGCATGGTCCTGCAATATTGAAAAGATCGACCTGCACGTCGATTCTCAGACCACAAAAACTTGAACAACTCGTTCTGCACCCGCAACGCGCGACCCCTTGACAAGCACAACAGTGTTTGAATCACGGCCATCCAAGGTTTTTGCAATGTCGCGCAGTGACAACGCATTAGTTCCATAAAGATCTGTCTCTAGAGCCAGCAACTCGATTCCCAACTGCTCACATAATTTTGCAATCTCCTGATGAGCCAGGTCTGAGTGAAGAACCTCAGCCATAACCCCCAACACTGCGTATCTCTGCTTGGCCGGAGTCTCTGCCACAGTACGTAATGCAGCAGCAACTGACACTGGGTTTGCGTTATACGAATCATCAAGAATGCGAATTCCATTCCGACCAATGACCCACTGCATTCGTTGACTAGCACTTTGTGTATTCGAAAGCGCCTCAACACATTGGGCAATTCCGATTCCACATGTAATGCCAACAGCGACAGCCGAAGCAGCATTTGACGCCATGTGAATTCCTGGTAGCGGAACAATGCCGACTGCGCTTTCATTGCCCGCCATGAAACGCACCGTGCAACAGCCGCGTTCATCCGACGAGACAATCTCCCATCGAACTGCAGCAGTTTCAGAAGATCCAAAGGTCATGACGCGCGCTGCAATGCTGTGCACGGTTTTCATTGCATTGACAGAGTCTGAATTAACAATCGCAATCCCGGATTGCGGCAGGGAGTGGAGCAATTCAGCTTTGGCACGAACTACTCCTTCGATTCCACCCACTCGCTCGCTATGTGCATCACCAACTTCAGTAATGACCCCGATTTGCGGTTGACCGACGTCGCACAATCTGGCAATTTCACCGAGGCCGCGCATTCCCATCTCCAGAACCAACGCTTCGCAGGAATCGGGTGAATTGACAATCGTGACAGGAACCCCAATGTCATTGTTCAAGGACTTTTCAGGTCCGTGTGCGTTCGCATACTTTGATCGCAGAACAGCCAGAACTAAATCTTTTGTGCTGGTCTTACCAACTGAACCTGTAATACCAATGACCCGACCATCAAGAGTTGTTGCGAGACGATCACGACAATGACGACCAATTGCGGTTAATGCTGCATCACAATCATCAACTTCGACACATGTCAAAGCGTCGATAGATTTTCCTCGCTGCACGATGGCAAATGGTGCACCGGCAGTAACTGCGTCACGAAGATAATCATGACCATCCGCTTCGCCGCCCAACGCCACAAACGCTTGGCCGTGGCGCAGGGTTCGAGAATCAAAAGCAATGCCTGATGCCTCACAATCAAGCCCCACAAGCGTTCCATGAGCAACTGATGCCACTTCAGAGGCGGTGATGAGCATGGAACGACCCTAGTGGCGAGTACCGTCTTACCGATGGACACCACCGACCGGCGCACCACCCTTGTGGTTATTTTCGGTGGGCAATCAGCGGAACATGACGTGAGTTGTGTGACTGCCGCTCATGTTCTTCGCGCGGCGAACCCCGACACCTATCGCACCATGCCAGTTGGCATTGCCCGCGACGGAAGATGGCACCTGCCTGATATGGCCGAACTACCTCACGGTGGTGTTGACCCTGCGTCGGTACCAACACATCTGATTGCTGCGGGAACAGTGACTACACCAACAGTTGTTTCCCTGTTGGCCGAATCTGGCCCCATCGTTGTGATGCCACTGCTTCATGGTCCACTTGGCGAAGATGGAACAATCCAGGGCCTCTTAGAAATGCTCGATCTTCCCTATGTCGGTAGCGCGGTCTTAGCGAGCGCAGTTGCTATGGACAAAGGTGTCTCGAAGTCTCTTTTTGCACACGCGGGAATTCCACAAGCACGACATGCCACATTGCGAGAGGACACAGTGACGACTGACTTCCTGAACGACGTTGTTCTTTCTCTTGGCTTTCCGATGTTTGTGAAGCCAGCCAACATGGGCTCTTCCGTCGGTGTTTCAAAAGCACATGACCTGGATGAACTTGGCGCAGCAGTACGACTCGCTGCTTCCTATGACCAGTGGATTGTGTGTGAAGAAGCAATAGTCGGAAGAGAAATTGAAGTTGCAGTTATCGGCAATCGCACTCCGCGTGCTTCAGTTGCCGGTGAAATAACTCCTGGCAATGACTTCTACGACTACGAAGACAAGTACGTCACCGATGCTGCCACTCTGAATATTCCAGCGCGACTTACATCCGAACAATCTGATGATGTTCGTGCGTTAGCAATCGCAGCCTACGAAGCGTTGCATTGTGAAGGAATGGCACGAGTTGATTTCTTCTTTGAAGAAAACGGTCGTGGTTTTCTCTGTAACGAGATAAACACAATTCCTGGCTTCACACCAATATCAATGTACCCGAAGTTGTGGGCGGCCTCAGGTTTGGCCTACTCCGATCTCATTGACGAACTAATTGTTCACGCACTAGAACGTCACGGTCGACGCAAGCGCAACACGACGCACTAACTGCCAGCGGCAGGAATGTTGATTACTTGACCAGGTAACAGCAATTGGCTGCTATCCGGCCAATTATTTGCAGTCAATAACGAACCGAGCGACACGCAGAAATTTTTCTGAATTTTGTAAAACGAGTCGTTCGCAGCAATGGTGTACGTACCAGCAGGCCGAGTACCGCAACCAGGGCCGACTGGCGCAGCCGGCACATTTGTAGCTCCTGGTGTAGTCGGATTTGCCGGTGTGGCATTGGGATCAACAGGCGCCACTACTGCTTGCGGCGGTATCCGTAATGTTTGACCAGGGTAGGGAAACTGAGCCGGACTAACCATTGCGTTGTACGCCAACAATGTTGTGAGCGAAATCCCGAACCTATTAGCTACTGCAAGTGGCGAATCGCCCGCAACCACCGTGTATACCGTTTCGGTACCCACAGCATTAGAAGGCAACGTAGTTGTAATGCCTGGCAATGTGCTTGCAACCGGAGGAATAGTTGCAAAGTTGGTCGGCGTTACGTTCACAACAGTGGTGGCAACACCCAATGTGTCTCCCCCACATGACGAAAAACCGAATCCAGAAATCATGACTAGGGCCAGAGCAAACGAAGTGGACTTCGATTTCGAAAACACGCGGCTACCTAACACAGGTACTAACAGTAGAGCCTGAGAGGGCCCAAAGGGTGACGCTTCGCCACCGCCAGCATCACATCAAGGGTCGCTCGGTGGGAAGGATTGGCGACGGTAACGATGTTTCACCCATGAGATAGGTGTCAACGCCAGCAGCACATGCACGGCCTTCAGCAATCGCCCACACGATGAGGCTTTGGCCACGACCCATGTCGCCCGCCACAAAGATGCCCGGAACGTTTGTCTGATATTCGTTATCACGGGCGATATTGCCTCGTTCATCAAGGTTGACACCCAACTGACCAAGCCATGAACCCTTGTCAGGACCAACAAAGCCCATTGCAAGAAACACAAGGTCAGCAGGAATCTCTGAATCGCTTCCTTCTTTCTTTACGAATCGACCATCAATCATTTCCACTTCGTGGATTAAGAGTGCGCGCACATTTCCGTTTCCGTCATCAACAAACCGTTCGGTGTTAACGCTGAAAATACGCTCGCCGCCTTCTTCATGTGCTGAAGATGTGCGATAGATCAAGTTGTACTGTGGCCATGGGTTACCCGCAGAGCGAGTCTCTGGAGGGCGAGCCATAATCTCAAGTTGAATAACCTGCGTGGCGCCTTGACGCAATGCTGTTCCTAAACAGTCAGCACCTGTGTCTCCGCCGCCAATAATGACAACGTTTTTTCCCTTGGCATCTATTTGATTCGACACATCATCGCCCTCTTGCACCATGTTTGCCATTGGTAGGTATTCCATTGCCTGGTACACACCATGAAGATCACGGCCAGGAATCGGAAGATCACGCCATGATGTCGCGCCACATGCAAGAACAATCGCGTCGTGCGATGCACGAAGGATTTCCATATCAACAGTGCCACCAACGTCAGCATTTGTACGAAACTCAGTTCCTTCTTCGCGCATCTGCTCGAGGCGGCGATCAAGGTGACTCTTTTCCATTTTGAACTCGGGAATTCCGTAGCGCAATAGGCCGCCTATGCGGTCAGCACGTTCAAGAACAACGACAGAGTGTCCGGCACGAGTCAGCTGTTGAGCAGTAGCAAGCCCTGCAGGGCCGCTACCGATAACGGCAATGCGCTTTCCTGTCTGCAACGAAGGAATCTGTGGAGTAACCCATCCTTCAGCCCAGGCACGATCAATAATCGTGACTTCAACTTGTTTGATGTTCACCGGGTCTTGGTTGATACCAAGTACACACGCTGATTCACACGGTGCCGGGCATAGACGACCTGTGAATTCTGGAAAGTTGTTTGTTGCATGAAGTCGCTCGATGGCTTCGTGCCAATGTTCGCGATACACCAAGTCGTTCCAGTCAGGAATGAGGTTGCCGAGCGGGCATCCGTTATTGCAAAACGGAATACCGCAGTCCATACAACGGCCAGCTTGGCTCTTGAGAATTTCGGCATCAAAAGGTTCGTACACCTCTTTCCAGTCCTTTAAACGAAGCTCGACTGGTCGACGTGTTGGTCCGCTGCGACCCCACTTTAGAAATCCTGTTGTCTCACCCACGGGCTGCCTCCATCACTCGATCGGACGTTTCTTGTTCCGTTAAACCATCAGCCTTAGCCGACGCCATAACAGAGAGAACCAGTTTGTAGTCGCGCGGCATCACCTTGCGGAAATGTGTGACTTCAGTGTCAAAATCAGTCAAGACTCGCTGCGCTACAGCTGATCCGGTGAATTCCAGGTGACGCGCAACTGTTGTACGCAACCATTCAGCATCAATGCCTTCAACGGTCTCAAGTTCCACCATTTCATAGTTCACTTTGCTAGAGAACTCATTCTTTGGGTCATAGACATACGCGATACCACCCGACATCCCTGCCGCGAAGTTGCGCCCCGTTGCGCCGAGAACCACAACGTTGCCGCCTGTCATGTACTCACAACCATGGTCGCCGACACCTTCAACAACTGCAGTTGCCCCAGAGTTACGAACACAGAAGCGCTCGCCCACCATGCCGCGAATAAAGATTTCGCCGCCAGTTGCGCCATAACCAATGACGTTGCCCGCAATCACGTTGTCTTCAGCCACGAATTGAGAATCACGATGTGGGTGCAACACGATGCGACCGCCGGATAATCCCTTACCCAAGTAGTCATTGCTGTCACCTTCGAGACGCATATCAACACCTGACGGCACGAATGCTCCGAAACTTTGACCAGCAGAACCTGTGAAGTTGATAGTGATGGTGCCATCTGGCAAGCCTTCGCCTCCCCACTTCTTGGTGATCTCATAGCCAAGCATTGTTCCGACAGTTCGGTTGACGTTACGAATAGGCAACGAGATAGACACTGGGGTTGCATCAGCCAGAGCGGCCTTTGATAATGCAATCAATTGATTATCGAGAGCATCTGCCAAACCGTGATCTTGAGCAACGGACATGTATGGAGTTGACGAATAGGGATTCTGTGGAACCACAAGCATTGGCGAAATGTCAAGGCCCTGAGCCTTCCAATGATTCACAGCCTTCTCAGCATCGATTAATTCAACGTGACCAACAGCTTCCTTCAAGGTGCGGAATCCAAGTTCAGCCAAATACTCACGAACTTCTTCTGCAATGTATTCAAAGAAGTTAATGACAAATTCGGGCTGGCCATTAAACCGTTTGCGCAATTCAGGGTTCTGCGTTGCAATTCCTACAGGACAGGTATCCAAATGGCACGCGCGCATCATGATGCACCCGCTCACCACTAGTGGGGCGGTAGCGAAACCGAATTCTTCTGCACCGAGCAGTGTTGCAATGATGACATCGCGACCAGTTTTCATTTGTCCGTCTGCCTGCACCACAATTCGGTCACGCAGACCGTTCAACATCAGTGTCTGTTGTGCTTCAGCAAGACCCAGTTCCCATGGGGCGCCTGCATGCTTCAGCGAAGTCAATGGTGAAGCACCAGTTCCACCGTCATGACCTGAGATCAGCACAACGTCTGCTTTTGCTTTACTGACGCCAGCAGCAACTGTGCCGATTCCAACTTCGGCAACCAACTTCACATGAACGCGTGCCAATGGGTTTGCGTTCTTCAAGTCATGAATCAGTTGCTTCAAGTCTTCAATGGAATAAATGTCATGGTGAGGAGGCGGACTAATCAGTCCAACTCCAGGAGTTGAGTGACGTGTCTTTGCAACCGCTGGGTTCACCTTGTAGCCAGGCAACTGTCCACCTTCACCGGGCTTTGCGCCCTGTGCCATCTTGATCTGCAAGTCATCAGCATTCACCAAGTATTCGCTCGTCACACCGAAGCGACCAGAAGCCACCTGCTTAATTGATGAACGCTTTGAGTCACCATTAGCCATTGGTACGAACCGCTCTGGGTCTTCTCCGCCTTCACCGGTGTTGCTCTTTGCGCCTAAACGGTTCATTGCAATTGCAAGGTTCTCGTGTGCCTCAGCAGAGATAGAACCGTAACTCATTGCACCAGTTGAGAATCGCTTCACAATTTCTGACACTGGTTCTACTTCATCGATAGAGATTGACGGACGGTCTCCTGTACGCAGGTGAAACAATCCGCGCAATGTTGCAAGGCGTTCCGACTGGTCATCAACGTCACGTGAGTATTGCTTGAACACGTCATAACGACCTGCACGCGTGGCGTGCTGCAAGCGGTACACAGTCTCTGGGTTAAAGAGGTGATATTCACCTTCACGGCGCCACTGGTACTCGCCACCCAGTTCAATGCGTCGATGCGCACGAAGATCAGGACGTGTTGGGTGCGCCAAGGCGTGACGGGTAGCAACCTCTGCAGCAATCTCGTCAAGACCAATGCCACCTAAACGCGACACGGTTCCTGTAAAGAATTCGTTTACCAATTCAGTAGACAAACCAATTGCTTCGAAAATCTGAGCACCTGTGTAAGAGGCAACAGTTGAAACACCCATCTTCGACATGACCTTCAGAATGCCCTTGCCAGACGCCTTGATGTAATTCTTCACGGCCTTCAATGGATCCATTGAGCCGAGCAAGTACATGTCGTTGGAAATAATATTTTCAACGGTCTCAAAAGCAAGGTATGGGTTAATTGCACCGGCACCAAAGCCCACCAACAACGCCATATGGTGCACTTCGCGTGCGTCGCCGCATTCCACAACCATTCCTACTTGCGTACGGCGCTTCTCACGAATGAGGTGGTGATGAACTGCACTTGTCAGCAACAGTGATGGAATTGGTGCAAACACCTCATCTGAGTTGCGGTCTGACAACACAATGATGCGTGCACCATTAATGATTGCTTCTGTTACTTCAGCACGAACATCATCAAGCGCTGAGCGCAAGCCAGCACCACCATCGGCCACGCGGTACAAACCACTGATTACTACCGCTGCAAGATGCGGATGCGTGTTGTCATCGTTGATGTGAATGATTTTTGCCAAATCATCGTTATCAATAATGGGGAATGGCAGAACAAGTTGGCGGCAGCTCTCTGGCCCAGGGACCAACAGGTTTGCTTCCGGACCAACGCTGGTGCCAATAGCTGTCACCACTTCTTCACGAATTGCGTCAAGTGGCGGGTTAGTGACTTGCGCGAATAACTGCTGGAAGTAATCAAACAACAAGCGCGAACGATCTGACAAAACAGCTATCGGAGTATCTGTTCCCATGGAACCAAGTGGCTCAGTCGCGGTTCGTGCGGTCGGACCAAGAATGACCTTGAGTTCTTCTTCTGTGTAACCGAACATTTGTTGACGGCGCATCACGCTGTCATTGCTGTAGACCACATGTTCACGAGCTGGCAACGACGACAGTTCGGTGAGGCCTTCTGTCAACCACTGCTCGTAGGGGTGCTGTGCAGCCAAATCAGCTTTGATCTCTTCGTCATCAACAATGCGACCAAGTGACGTATCAACAAGGAACATCTTTCCTGGCTGCAAACGGCCCTTGCGAATAACTCGCGATGGTTCAATATCAAGAACGCCAGCTTCAGATGCAAGAACTACGAGGTCGTCGTTCGTGACCCAGTAACGACCCGGGCGCAAACCGTTGCGGTCAAGAACTGCACCAATCAATGTGCCGTCTGTGAATGCGACGTCTGCTGGACCATCCCATGGTTCCATCAATGAAGAATGGAAGCGATAAAAGGCACGCCGTGCTGGGTCCATGCTGGTGTTGTTTTCCCAAGCCTCTGGAATCATCATCAAGAGTGCATGTGGCAGTGAGCGACCAGACAAGTGCAACAGTTCAAGCACTTCGTCAAAACTTGCAGAGTCGCTCATGTTTGGCGAGCAAATTGGGAAAGCACGCTCGAGACCAGGAATCATGTCGCTATCAAGCAATGCTTCGCGCGTCGCCATCCAGTTGCGGTTGCCTTGCACTGTGTTGATTTCGCCGTTGTGGGCGATGTACCGGTACGGGTGCGCAAGCGGCCAAGAAGGAAACGTATTTGTAGAGAAACGACTGTGCACCATCGCGAGGCACGATTCCATGCGCTCATCCCACAAGTCAGGAAAGAAATCTCCAAGTTGAGGAGTCGTGAACATGCCCTTGTACACCAACGTGCGCGATGACAGTGATGAGAAATACGTACGCATGTCACCGACTAGAGCAGATTCGATGCGCTTACGTGGAACAAAGATCTTGCGATCAAGGTCAATACCGTGTGCGCCAGCCGGATCATCAACAAAAAACTGACGAATGATAGGCATCATTGCGCGTGCAGATGCACCAAGACAATCAGGATTAATTGGAACCTCACGCCAACCCAATGGACGCAAACCTTCTTCAGTCATAATTTTTTCAACCGTTGCAACAGCAGTTGCCGCACGTGTCGGGTCAGCGGGCAAGAACACCAACCCTGCTGCATAAGCGCCAGCAGCGGGAAGTGGAAAATCAACTACTGCGCGTAAGAACGCGTCAGGAACTTGAATCAGGATTCCTGCACCGTCACCTGTTTCTGCTTCAGCACCTGTGGCACCGCGGTGTTCCATGTTGCACAACGCGGTAATACCGAGCGTCACGATCTCGCGACTGCGCACACCTTTGATGTTTGCCACAAAAGAAACACCACACGCGTCGTGTTCGAAACGTGGGTCATACAAGCCGTGGGCAAGCGGGAGATCGGAGTTCATAAGCGTTATGTCCTTACAGGAACCGTGCAAGCACGGCGGAGAATCAAAATGTGTTCTCCCGGGACAACGCTGGCCCGAGCAGAGTTAAGACTACCGAGCCAGACGGCCCCTCATCGTGTGATTTTGGACCTACTTGGCGTCGATATAAGCAGGGGCGCGCTTTTCGAAGTCGCTCATCACTGATTCACGCTGGTTATGGCCGCCAACAAGGCCACCAATGATGCGACGTTCGGCTGCGAACTGAGTAGCGGCGAAATCAAGGGTCATGCGATTGAGCAATTCCTTTGCACCACGAACCGCATCAGGGCTGCGCTTGCAGATCTCGGCTGCATAAGCAAAGGCATCTTCGCGAGGGGTGTCGGACAAACGAGTAACAACACCAATTTCATGTGCTTCACGGCCATCAAAGATACGAGCTGACATCACGATGTCTTTCATAATGTCTGGACGAACGAGCCCCTGAAGCAACACTGTGCCTGCCATGTCAGGCACTAAACCCCAATAGGTTTCGCGCACACTGAACTTTGTATCGGGATGTGCGAAGCGCATGTCTGCACCGAGTGCAATTTGGCAACCGCCACCAAGAGCGTGTCCGTGT
>Ga0209651_1000456_pt1 | contig 14544 bp, 12 predicted proteins | sample LauGreFBDMM110SN_2_FD_188216 | JGI IMG/M metagenome (GOLD analysis project Ga0209651, IMG submission 188216) | Freshwater lake microbial communities from Lake Michigan, USA - Fa13.BD.MM110.SN (SPAdes) (version 2) | ecosystem: Environmental > Aquatic > Freshwater > Lake | place: Lake Michigan... | reverse complement strand
ATGTTGTAATATTTTTTTATAATAAAATAGTATATAACATAAAATATAAAATATAAACAATGTTAAAAAATTTATCAATCATTTTTTTATTTATAATGGTTACATATTTTGTATTAAATTATACATCGGCGAACTTTAAAGAAGCATTAACAATGCCAGGAGTTAATACGAATTGTCCGAATGTTTTAATACAAAAAGGAGCGCTTCTTTATTTATATAACTCTAAGAAAAAGGAAGTACCTGGTGTAAATCCAGTTATATTTAATAATTTAGAAGAATATGTAGAATTCGTCGAATTTCAACGCGCAACGGGAAATATATGCCCCGTTTTATACCTGCAACACTCAAGCGAAGCCAACGGCACAGAGTCCTATAAGATTCGCCCTGGTCCTACAAATCTATTAGGCGGTCTAAGTGGCGTTCCCGCTTCCGGTTTTCCTTCTACTCCTCCGCCGCGAAATTATGTTACACCTATATTAGATGCATCGCGCGATCAACCTCCTTTTAATGTCAACTCTTATCACGGTTATAATTATAATAACACTGATCAAGGTGATTTTACGCCCGATATGATGCTTGACTATATTACACAGTCGACAGGACATAGCCCAAATCCCATGGACTCGAATTGGGGAGGCGCCGACTTCACGCAAGCACTTGTCGATAAAGGATATTTCTCCAAAGGTGAAGTAAAAAGGTAGACCATAATATTATATACCGCACCACGCCGCACCACGCCGCACCACGCCGCACCACGCCAACTATTTACTGTCGCATAAAAACTTTTTAATATTATCCACACAATTTTTATTGATTTTCCGCATACCGCCTTGTTCTGTCTTTATCATAAACGTATTTAAACACGCGGGGTCTTTTTCAAGTTGATATAAGAGATTTTGTATCGTCTTATATTCACTCATAAGTTGCGTAGCTGTTTTTGAATTTATACCAGGTATGCACGACAACATGATTATATTTATATTTTCAGGAGTTATATATTCATTCTTTTCTTTATGACCTTTAAGAACACCGCAATATTTTTCACTTTCTTCGGTATCTGTCGATGTCGACTCTTGAACCATTTCCCCCGCACCACACATCACCGGCGCAGTAAGGTCGTAATACGGTTTTCGATTTTTTTCAGTTATACTAGTTTTATTATACTTACTGGCAAAATAAATAATCGTATCCGCTGTTTCACATATCGTGTTTGTTCTCAAAACCGAAAATCCCTTATAATATAGAAGCGAGAACATGCAACTAATAAGTGTTTTTTTCGAAATATGCGTTCGTTTTTCATTGTACCTTTCAATGTCCCCTTCAATAATATAAACGATATTGTGATTATGTATGGCTTCTTTATCTAATCGAAATGATTGTTCGCTGTATCTGCCATCTTTAATACTAGCAGCTAAATCAGAAAGAGTCTTCCTTTCAAAAATGATAACGGGTTTCCCCGACTCGTCTTCAAAAACAATATCGCCAATATGAAGTTGCTCTATTTTCATTTTATGTAATTTCGCATTTTCTCTCGGCTCTGTTACATCTCCTACTTCCCCATCTAAAATATCATTGCTCACATCAACATTGTCAAACAGATGAAGAGGAACCAAGCAACCATTCTTGCTCTGTTTGCTCTGTTTGCTCTGCTTCGACGAATGTTCACGAATCGGTGTAGGAGATTCCAACAAATTTGCTTCTATTCTTCTTTCAATTAAAGGTATCAAGTCAGTCTCACGATTATCTATTTTTATTACCATGCCTGTAGAAGACATTTGTGATGCTATTTCTTGCGTATATATAATATGTCTCTTAATTTTTATATTGTTTACTTACATATATTGTTTACTTACCATATATTGTTTACTTACCATATATTTACACACGTAATAACTATATGACACAAACGGTATCATATAGTTATTATAGAGATGAGATAGTTATAGATACCGAAAATTACAACATGGGTCCGGAGTTGCGAGGAAAATTATACTTTTGTCTAAAATTAAACAAATAGTTGACATTTAAGGCGGGAACAGCAATCTGCGATCTTTGCGCGAAAGATGTCATAAATCCGGTGGCGGATGGTTGCGCACCACCCTTCTTCATTCCACCACCGTTATTTAAATTGGTACCTATACCGTCAGTTGAACCAGGTCCGCTAAACAATACACGACGAGCTACAGCTGACCTTCCGTTTCTACTTCTTTGTCCGTTTCTTTGAGGCATTTGATTGTTCTATATAATCTTATAATATTAAATTTAAAAGATTATATAATATGAAAAACTAATACGGAAAGTTATATATTCAAGCAAATATTTTAAATACCCGACTGGTAACCGTTACCAAAGAGGCGTCTGATACCAGGGCGGTTCTGCATTCTTCCAATACCACCAGAACCCTTATTATAAGTAATCAAACCATTTTTCTTCAAGTATTCAAAACCTTCTTTGCATCCAGTAGGAATACATTGGTCATTGCAATAACTGGTCTGCTTTCTATAGATAGCCGAGTTAATAGCAAGAACGCCAATCGTGGGAGGCAATCCACCCATACTTCCAAAAATACATCCTTTGTTCGGCATTGAACCTACCGTCGATCTTACTCTTTTACCACCGGTTTTTCCCATTCCAATTGTCATTTTATGTTTTATATATATATGCTAAATATTTTATTTTTTATTTTTTATTTTTTATTTTTATAAGATAACTTTTATGAATAATTATTATGCATGAGTATTTTATTTTATAATATCTACATTTTTAAACTAAATTAAATTGAAATGATTTAAAGTTAAATTCATAATACTTACTATAAACCCAGATATTCACCCACATTTACTCCATCACAAACACAATCGCGAAGATAAATGTCCACTACCAAAGAATTTGACATTTCTCCATCGAACTCTCCTAAATTAAATACAACACACGCTCCACAACCCCCACAAGGAAAAAATATACTAAACGACATGGATATTATTCAATGTGAGGATGGATACATATTTAACCCATATAATCAAGAAAATAGAGAGATTACATTGAGCGAAGTTCAATCTATTCTTTCGTCATATGGTATCCCAACACAGTTGAACAATTTCGAACTATATCGTCGAGCGTTTATTCACGCTTCATACACAAAACGACCCCAGTTAGAAAATTCACGAGAAAATATTAAAATTATGCCGCAACCTGCAAACTGTATGCCCCTCAGAACAAAGTCAAATGAACGCCTCGAGTTTATCGGCGACGGAGTACTAGAATGTGTTACAAAATATTACTTGTATCGCAGATTTCCTAAAGAGAACGAAGGCTTCATGACCGAAAAAAAAATAGCAATTGTAAAAAATGAATCAATTGGGAAATTGGCTTATGAGATGGGACTCCATAAGTGGTTTATTATTTCAAAACATGCAGAAGAAAAACACACACGCACAAATCTAAAAAAACTGGGATGTTTATTTGAAGCCTTTATAGGTGCACTATTTTTGGACTTTAATAAAATTACAGTGCATGATGAAGGCAAATGGTTTGAAAATGTATTTGTTACCGGACCTGGGTTTCAAATGGCTCAAAAATTTATAGAAGCGGTATTTGAAAGGCATATTGACTGGATAACTCTTATTAAAAATGACGACAACTACAAAAATATTCTACAAGTAAAAATACAGAAGGAATTCAAAACGACGCCTGATTATTTAGAGATACAGCACGATATTGATATGGGGTATACCATGGGTGTTTATTTGTGTCTTGGGAAAGAAATATATCAAGCAGATTATACAAAGGTATTCAGTTATGGCGATCTTAAATCATTTACCAAAATCCGCGAAATATATGAAGAGAAGGGACATATTTTGGTTCATTTTGCCTCGGGGACACATAAGATTAAAAAAAAGGCAGAACAAATGGCTTGCGAGTTTGCCCTCCAAATCATTTGATGCATGTCGCGGCAACATTCACACATCAATATTCGCACATCAACATTCGCACATTAACAATAATAAAGGTATTTCCCTATTTTTATTATTGTTTATTATTGTTTATTGTTGTAAATAGTAATTATTTGTATATAATAAATATTTATATATAATAAATATTTGTATACATATAATGGCGGACCAAGAGTATCAAAATCTTACATCACAAATAAAAGATTTAAAACAAAGGTTATCCGATTCAGCAGGTAATCCGCAAGAATCAAAAGAAATAGAAGAAACAATAGAAAGGCTACAAAGGAAAGCAGTATCTTACGGAGAACGCTACAAGTCTACCGGTACTGGCGTATCAGTAGACGAACCTGCATCATCCCCCGGACAAGCAGTAGTAAATGACCCATATATGCAAGCCGAAGATGACGAATCGGTAAATGTAGCAGAATCCGCAGCCGCTGCAGTATCTCAAAAAGAAAAAGTACAAAGAGACGCACTATCCGAAAGAGCAAGAGAAAATTTACTACAAATTTCACAGGCGCCTGACGTAGGACCCGAAGTTCAAGTTCTCCCTAGTGGAAAACCCGGCATAGATTATGCGCAACAAAATATGATACGTCAACTTCAAACAACATTAGCGCCAGCATTTGTTTTAGAAAGACTTGAAAAAAAACCCACCCCTACATCGCAAACAAAATCTGCGGACCCACAAAAACCCAAACCACAAGCAAGACAAAAGGTAAAAATTACATTCCAAAAACAAGTTCAGCAACCAGAAGCAGGTGAAGCTGCATCCGAAGCCGAAGTTTCTCGCGGTGTCACTATAATAGACAAGCGCGCCGAAGACATGGTAAATCGCGCCGATATTTTAGAAAGACTTCGCGCCGTATTGCCTGTACATATATCGAAAGCCAGCGACTCTAGTAAACCACAAAGTAAACTACCCCCAAAACGTTCAACTACTTTTATTCCCGATGCCGCCGCCGTCGAGGCAGATACTTCTCTCCTTACACGACAAATTGTTATCATACGAAAGCTACCATCTCGTATATTTCTCGTGGAAGATGTTTCTCTCGTTATGGGTGCCGCCGCCGAGCCATCCAAGTCGGGAACGGGTACGGGAACGGGAAAGACTGTAGGAGCAGTCGCCGTCTCAGCAAAGCGCTTCAGTGAAAAACCAGTCTGGGGATTAGTATCCGAAGAAATAGAAAAAATGGAAATAAAGGGCGAGTTGGTGATGAATCGACTACCAAGGCGACCTTTGCCTAGCGTATCTGCATCCCACTACTATATGAATAATCGTCAAAAATTTGTCAACTTTATTAATGAACTTTTTTTGACGTACCACGACGAGCTTGCTAGTCAGAAGGAACAGATTTCATGCGACCCCGCCGCAAATTCCGAATTCTCTCTCTTAACACACCAAAAAATAGTTCGCGACTATTTGAATGTTTATACACCATATCGCGGCTTATTATTGTATCACGGTTTAGGAAGTGGTAAAACATGCTCTTCCATTGCAATTGCAGAGGGACTAAAAACATATAAAAACGTCATCGTAATGACACCCGCATCATTGCGCCGAAACTATATCGAAGAAATGAAAAAATGTGGCGACGAAATTTATAAGAAAAATCAATTCTGGGAATTTATACCGGTTGTAAGCAAAACTGACCCCATGGTACAAACACTTTCCACTATTTTACAACTAAAAGATACTTTCATAGTTAAAAATAGAGGCGCATGGCTTGTAAATGTGAAAAAACCGTCAAACTATGTTTCCCTATCCACGGACGAAAAAGCAAGCCTAGAAAATCAAATCGAGCAAATGATAGATGCAAAATATACATTCCTCAACTATAATGGTATGCGAATGAGTAACTTGAAAACACTATCATCCGACTTTACACAGAACCCCTTTTCAAATCACGTAGTTATCATCGATGAAGCGCACAACTTTATTAGTCGAATTGTAAACAAATTAAAACGCCCATCTTCGCTCTCAATGCGGCTATACGATATGTTAATGACCGCCGATAATGTCAAGATAATTCTTCTTACCGGAACACCCGTTATTAACTACCCCAATGAAATCGCCATTATTTTTAATATATTGCGCGGTTACATTAAAACATGGAAGTTCCCCCTCCAAATAGGCTCGCAATCAAAGGTCGACAAAAAAGTACTACTAAAACTATTTGAAGGAGTAAATAGTCTTGACTATTTAGACTATAATGACAGCTCCCACGTATTAACCGTAACACGTAATCCATTCGGTTTTTTAAATTTGGACGACAAAGGACAATACAATGGCGTACTGCGCGTATCCCCAGAAGGCGAGACCCCTAATTTAACGGATGCAGATTTTGAAAAACTGGTTCTTGGTACATTAAAGACGCGCGATATTAGTGTTACACCGGGAAGTATCACGATAGAAACGTTTAAGGCGTTACCAGATTCTTTGGATGCGTTTCGTTCTTATTTTATTAACTCTGAAACGGGACAAGTAAAAAATATAAATATGTTTCAGAGGCGAATCATCGGGTTAACCTCGTATTTTCGCAGTGCGCAAGAACAGTTGATGCCCAAGTATGATAAAGATATGGACTTTCGTGTAGTGGAGGTCCCGATGAGCGACCATCAATTTTTGGCATATGAAAAGGCGCGTAGTGCTGAACGCAAACTGGAAAAGAAGTCGAAGTCGAAGAAAAGACCGGGAGCAAAAGCGTCTGCATCGGGTGCTGGGGCTGGAGGAGCAGGAGGAGAAGACATATACGAAGATGCGATATCTACCTACCGTATTTTTTCGCGATTGTTTTGCAACTTTGTATTTCCGACAGAAATAGGGCGACCGTTACCAAAGGAAGATGCGGATGTCGAAGGCGCAATTCGCGAAGGAGCAAACGAGGAAGATGTTGATGCGATAAAAGCGACAGAACGGTTGGATAATCCGAATGGAGAACATACAACGGACGAAGTCGAGGAATTGGCGCAGGAGATATCAGGAAAAATGGATTCTACATATGATAAACGAATAATGGCGGCTCTGACGCAACTGAAAAGTGGAATGATGCGATATTTGACAAAACCTCCGCAAGGAGAACTGCAAACATATAGCCCCAAGTTTTTAGCAATGTTGGAAAATATACAGGACCCACAACACGAAGGGTTGAATTTGATATATAGCCAGTTTCGTACATTGGAGGGCATCGGGATTTTTTCACTCGTTCTCGAAGCAAATGGGTTTGCGCGATTCAAGATTCGCAAAAATGATTCAGGTAACTGGATGTGCGATATAAGCGACGAAGATCAAGGTAAGCCGATGTTTGCTCTATATACCGGCACAGAGACGGATGAAGAGCGTGAGATAATAAGAAATGTTTTTAATAGCACATGGGATTATATTCCAGTAACCATGAGAGAACAACTAGCGCCCAAATCGGCGAACAACTTTATGGGGCAAATTATAAAAGTTCTTATGATTACTGCGTCCGGTGCGGAGGGTATTAGTTTACGCAATGTTCGTTATGTGCATATTATGGAACCGTACTGGCATCCTGTACGAATAGAGCAGGTTATTGGGAGGGCTAGGCGCATTTGTAGCCACAATGACTTAAAAGAGGAGAGGCTCCGAACAGTCCATGTAATGTTATATGTGATGAGTTTTACTCCGAAACAGATGAGCGAAGATTCGTCGCTTGAGCTGCGAATGAACGACGTTAGTAAGCGGGATGCTAAAAAACCGTTAACAACCGACCAGTCGCTATTTGAAATATCTACTATAAAAGAGGAAATCAATCGTCAGTTGCTGATGGCGGTGAAAGAATCATCCATCGATTGCTCGATTCATCGAAATGTCGCCTCCAAAGAAAAACTGAAGTGTTTCACATTCGGTGTAGTGAAATCCGACAAATTCTCTTACGCTCCTTCTATCGACAATGAAGAATCGGATGCATCTGTCGCTCAAAATACAAAAGAAACGGAACTAAAATTGGTGAAACTTACGCTGACAGTAGGCGGCATTAAATCGGATTATGCATATGACAAGGTTACCAATAATGTATATGACTATAATAGCTACCTGGCTGCAAAAGAAATGGGAGGTGAACCACTAATGGTTGGTAAAATAGTGGAAAAAGATGGGAGCAGGTCGTTTGTTAAAATGAGCGCAGCATCGGCGGCATCGGCGGCAGCAGCGCCATCAGAGCCGCCCATTGAAGCAAAATCCAAAAAACCGGAGGGAGGTGTTGCTGTCTCAAAAAAATCGTCAAGTACATCTGCTGCCAATCCCAAACCTAAGGACAAATAGAAACATTAACACATGAGATGTTACAGATGCGTGAGATGAATCGAAAATCAATCCATAAATAATAAATAATATATAATCATAAACATAAGTGATTACATATTACACCTTTTCTCATTTTATAACACATCTGTTTTTGGTGATAGTAACTCTAGAATTCTTTCCTGAGTCTGCTTTATAGATTCGATATAGTTTTGCATTTTATTTATCTTTTCATCTAATTTCGCATATTCTCTCGAATCTATTGCATCTCTAGTTTTGTCAAGAGTATTATATTGCATGTTCCTATCGAAATACTCGCATCCATCTTCGTAATCAGTCATAAATTCGTCTAGAGGTATCATACCATCTGAAATATTTGTTCTTTTTAATTTAGAAAGGAATAATAAGTTATCATTAGTTGTTGCATCGTTTGAAGCTGTAGTACTTTGACTAGCAGAACTCATTGCATCTTTATCATATAAAATTTCTTGATTATTTTCTTCATTGAATGATACGTTTTTTTTATTCCCGACATTCGTAGTAGAAGTCTGTGATGATTGCTCGCTTGGACGCTTTATATTATGTGAACGTTTTATAGCAATAGAAGCATTTAAAGCATTTGTGACAGGGTCGTTTGACCCCGTTATCCATTCCTCTGCATTCAAGTTGTTATCTTTACTTGTATTTACTACAAGTTGTTCTAACTCTCTCTGACGTGATGATAGAGCGTCAGCTAGTAATTTCTCCATTTCATCACTAGCTAATTTATTATCATTCGTGCTATTATCGGAAAAATCAATAGTTGTTGGTTTTTTATTATTCAACATCGTATCCATTTCTTCCTGTTTCTCTTTCAAACGAATCTCTAGTTCAGACATACGATGTTTTTGTAAATCATCCGCTCTATATATCTCTTCTATTTTTGGTTTTTTACCACCTCCTCTTGTACCTACCGTACCTACCGTACCTACCGCACCTACCGTACCTACCGCACCTACCGCACTTATCATTTTTGATGACTCAGGTGTCATACCAAATCTTGGTGGAATTGGTAATGGAGATGATAATAATGGTTGTACTTGTGATGGGGGCGGTTGTTGTGGTCGCTGTTGTGGTCTTTTAAATTTCCCCAGTTCGTTAATCATTTTTTTTATGACTGCCTTATTACTATTCATTATCATTTCTGATGCCTTTTTTTCATAGTCTTCATCACCTTCGTCATTTTTATCGAAAAAAATATCAAACTCTGGTTTCATAGATAAAATAGACATCTCAAAATGTCGTTTTATATTTTCAAAATAACTATTTGGAATATCATTAAAAATACCTCCTTCTTGTAAAAGACCCCATATAATGCTTTTATTTTCACTACTCGTAAAATTTGCGAATGACATTTTTATTGAAATGGATTATTATACTCGATTATTATACTATTTTTATATAGTGTATTATATCTTAATTATTTAATATATTTTACACAATATTATCTAAACAATACGCGTCTATGCGTATTATTATTTTACAAATCAATATAAACAAATAAAATTATACTTATGTAACCATCACCCTCCTTATATCATCCTCACTTATCATAACAAAATGTTTAAGATTGAATATATTATTCCCGTAGTAATGTCGTATCACTTATTGTTTTTAGAACTGTTAAAATATAAAAAGGAAGAAGTAAGTAAAAATATTATACATATGATAAATTCAATCATTTTTATTTTGTCTCATACTTACAATAATGAAATGATATACATAACAAATGTAACTATTGGATTTTATATATATGATTTGATTTATTTAACTAGACTTATTTTAAAATCAAGTAATAGTTTAAAGCATCATGCTAGTTACATTATTCATCATATTTTGGCAATAAAAGTTTTATATTCTTCATTATATAATCCATACATTGCGTCAACATGGAAAGGATACCATATACTTGAAATGTCGAATATAATGTTATACGTTTCATACCACATACATAAAGAATACAAAAATAACAACAATTTAATATATATTGCAGACTTTACCGAGTTAATATGGTACTCCTATTATAGGATTATTGATTTGTCGTATTTTTTATACAGTATTCGTAATCAAATATACGAACAAACAATCACCGTATATGTATCGATAGGTATAATATACCTAATGGGAATAGTATGGAGTTACAAACTACTTGGAATAAATAATAAAAACTATCGCTCGTATGTGTCAACAATTAGCCAAGTTGATAAATAATAATATTGACAACATAGCGTTCTATTAACATATTAAAACAAAATATAATTAAATATAATTTGTTTTATACCACTATATACCACTATACACATGGAAACAAACTACTTTATATTTAACCAATCTGGAAGATTTGGGAATGCAGTTTTTAGATATATGGCATACGTAATGTTACAAAAAGGTACTACTAATTTTAAATACATACTAGACACCGATTTTTCAAATATTCGAGATATCAATGCGAACCACACCGGTATACCATATGTCAAACCAACAACAGTTATTAACGAAGATAATTTTTTCGAGTTTATAACTACGGAGAATCACGATAATCCCGATAATCCCGATAATCCAAATGTCTCAAAGTTGCCGACGAATACAAATATTTCATTGCACGGATATTTTCAGTATGATAAGATTTATTTACAGAACAAGGATTATATTTTAGATTTTATAGAACAACATAAGAACATTCACGAGGTAAGAACAGATAATGAAACATATCTTACAAAACACATTATTGATGATATGTTGCTAGAACCCGCGAAACAATATGAAAACGTTATACATATACGTCTTGGCGATTTTAATGGAAGACCTGATTTTATAGAGACAGAATATATGCTGCATTTATTTGCTACCATAAAAGAGATATTTTACAAAAAGACGGCAATTGTTATCGAAACACCAACGAGTGATGTAGATATAAAATATCTAAATACAATACTTGATTGGTTTAAAGAGAATAGTATACCTATTCCGGTAATAGAATCAAATGACATGCTAACGGATTACAATATTATAAAACAGGCAAAGACGGTAATAAGCTCGATGAGTACGTTGTGTTGGGCGGCGGCATATTTTTCGAAATCATTGGAAAAAATATACATGCCAAACTATAATTTTTTCGATATAGAAGACAGAAAAAACGGATATTTCAAAACGCCTATAGAAAATACGGTATTGTACAATGTTAAAACGACAAAATTTGCAGATATAAAAGTAGTGATACTAACACTTGAAAAATACCCACATCGAATGAACAAAGTATACGGAATAATACATAAACTTTCTCAGATAGGATTGCAGTGTAGTTTATACTATGGTGTGAATGGAGAAGATATTAAAGTTACAAATACGGATAACCCTACCATATACAAGTTGGAGTACAACCGCGAAGTAAAATACTATGACACAGCTATAAGAGTAAATAGACAACATATGACAGCCGGAGAGTTAGGATGCGCATGGTCTCATATCGATATCTACAAATCGTTAGTAAATGAAGAGTCTACAAATAAATATTTGATTTTTGAAGATGACGTAGAAATAGTAGAAAGTTTGGAATATTTATATAAATGTTTATCTACTATTCCCGACGATATTGATATGTGTCATGTTGCGAAATCAGATTGGTATCCTTTTGTGTTATTTAATAACGTGAATGAAATGTGGTATGATGTTAAAAAATCATATTTTAATAGGCTTACCGCTTATATTGTATCTAAAACAGGCGCACAAAAAATATTAGATTATACGAAAGACCATATAGATATACCTGCTGATGACCTTTTGTCGAGTATGTTTAACTTTTATATGTTACGAGTATATGTTCCTTTGAAATACATATTTCATGAACCGGAGAATACAGTATCTATAATAGGGAATTTTGTTGGTAAGTAATAGCGAATATATAATGAAAGAGTTTTAAAAATATGTTTAAAAATATGTTTAAAAATATGTTTAAAAATATGTTTAAAAATATGTTTAAAAATATGTTTAAATAATAATAAATAATAAATAATAAAATGTTACACAAAAAAAATATACATACTACTCACAGTACGCAAAATATAGACAATCCTCAACCTTTTCCGATTAGTAATACAAACATGTTATTTTTTGATATATTTTATAAAAATAATAAAATATGCATGATAATGCCTATTTACAATACACCAGCATTACCGGAACACATAACATTAACTGTAAATAATAAAGTTCTACGTATGACAGAAAGTCATGTAAAAGATTCAAACGAGCCTATTTTAATATACATGTACGAGTATATATCTCCACAGAACAGTCTGATAGAAGTAAATGTTAAGCTTATTAATGATACGAAAAAAACATATACTCTGATACATATTTATACACAACCACAGACACGAACGAATAAATTTTTAGCATTAACTACATTATTTAAAAATGACTACTATTTATTCCCGTTATTCTACAACTACTATAAAGAACAAGGTGTTGACCATTTTTACATGTATTATAATGGTGTTATTACACCTGGAATAAAAACAGTTTTTGATAAACCAGATGTTACATTAGTTCAATGGAATTTTCATTACTGGAATCCTCGCGGAGTAAAATATCCTCACCATGCGCAAATGGGGCAGATGCATCATGCGCTATACAAATATGGGAAAGACGTATATGACTATATGATTTTCTGTGACTTGGACGAGTATTTACATATTCCCAAAAATAAATGCATTGAAAACATAGCAACTATAGAAAACATAGAAACCATAGAAACCATAGCAACCATAGCAACCATAGCACCTAATAGCGAAGAACACACCGACAATACCATTAGACGGTTTGTTACAAATAATCCAGATATTGACATTTTTGGATTTTGCAATTTTTGGTCCAACACGATAGATGATAATATGCCAAGTACGCCGCATTTACCTAAAAAATTCCTGTCCGTACTTGAACCTGTCGAATATCTTGAAAGAAGTAAAAATATTTATAAAGTATCTTCTATAAATACAATTGGAATACATCAAGTAGGGTATAATTTTTATAGTACTATGAAACATATAATAGACTTGAAAATGTATCATTTTTATAAATGGTCATCTAAAGGTCGCGTAATAGAAAACTGTACAAATATTGTAGAGTTGTAAAGGTCTAGAGGTCTAGAGGTCTAGAGGTGTAGATTTCAACCAACATTGGTTATAAATCACTGTTGAAATATTGACCGCGAAACTTTTGCATTTCTTCGTCAGGGAAATTATCAGTAAGAAAGTCTTCGGGTTTTTTCGTCTCTTTCAACAAGTTAATAATCATAAAAAGGGAATATACGCCACATTCTGTCGGTTTTTTCTGGTGATTTTTCTTATTCTCTATATAACGAAAATCTATTCCAGCAACTTTGCCTTGTTCTATAATTTTTTTAATCAACTTTTTCACTTCTTTGGGAGGCGGATTACCTGTACTATCGAAAAAGAATATATATTTCTGTTTTATGTTTACAAACATAGATATCCAATGCGAACCAGATAAGTAGTGCGGGTCGGTATTAAAAACAAACCCGATTTTATTTCTCCCATTTCGAATGGATATATTCAAGTCAAAGTGACACAACTCTTCCCATACACATTCCCCGTACATTTTGGGAGAATCAAAATCGATCGGTGCTGCGCCTATAAAATCAAAATACGGAAATTCCTTCTCATACTGTTTCATCACATTTTCAATGTCAATACTATTCAACCACTCATTCGGATTTTTCTTCCAATCATCAGGGCTTTTCGGCGCAAATGTATAGTTCAACATTTCTTTATCTACTCCTGATGAAGCAAAATTCTGTTTTAACCAGCACGACTCCTTATTACATACATTTTTTAAATGCCGCTTCAAAGACTCCCAAATTTCACGCGGGTCATTCGTCGTTATCATCACATCGGGGTGACGAGCATTCCATAAATTTTTAAGCTTTATTAAGGATTCATTACTATAACATGTAAAGTCATTTTCCTGTAGTTTGGGACTACATTTCAGTTTTATAAATCCATCGGGGTGTTTTTCTACTGGGGGTGCAGATGACGATGATGATACAGTAGCAGATACCCTACTGTCCATTTTTTTATTTTTATTCCCACGAGTCGAACTCTTTTTACTCTTGTACTTAATCGTTTTTGAAGTGCGTCGTTTACCTCTAAATTCAGACTTAAATTTCAAATTTTTATCTACAAATTTTAGAATATTCTGTATTTTTTTTGTTTTCATGACTGTGTATTCTGTATTTTATATTTTATAACAATGTATATATTATTT
>Ga0209651_1000450_pt1 | contig 14625 bp, 11 predicted proteins | sample LauGreFBDMM110SN_2_FD_188216 | JGI IMG/M metagenome (GOLD analysis project Ga0209651, IMG submission 188216) | Freshwater lake microbial communities from Lake Michigan, USA - Fa13.BD.MM110.SN (SPAdes) (version 2) | ecosystem: Environmental > Aquatic > Freshwater > Lake | place: Lake Michigan... | reverse complement strand
ACTCGATGATCGTGCGATTACTTATGCGCGAGCTCTCGCAATGGATGCGGTTCAAAAAGTAGGAAATGGCCATCCTGGTACTGCAATGGCACTCGCTCCTGTTGCTTACACACTCTTTCAGCGTCATTTGATTCATGATCCATCAGATCCACAGTGGGTAGGTCGCGATCGATTCATTCTCTCTTGTGGTCACTCATCAATGACTCTCTACACACAACTTTTCTTCAGTGGATATGGGCTGACGATGAAAGATTTACAAGAGTTTCGCACACTGGGATCTTTAACTCCAGGCCACCCAGAATTTGGGCACACTGCCGGTGTCGAGATGACTACAGGTCCACTTGGTGCAGGCGTTGCAACAGCTGTTGGTTTTGCAATGGCAGCGCGATATGAGCGTGGATTACTAGATCCTGATGCTGCAGAAGGTCAATCAATTTTTGATCACTCCATCTGGGTGATCTGCTCTGATGGCGATCTACAAGAGGGTGTCAGCGCTGAAGCATCATCACTTGCGGGAACACAAGAGCTGGGCAATCTCAACGTTATTTATGACGACAATCGCATCTCAATCGAAGGAGACACCCATATCTCTTTCACCGAAGATGTCTCTGCACGTTACCGCTCATATGGCTGGGATGTTATTGACGTTGCAACTCTGGCCGATGGAAATGTTGATCTCGTCGCACTAGATGCCGCAATGGTTTCAGCCAAGAAGCAAACTGCCAAACCAACACTCATTCGTATGAAGTCAGTCATTGCCTGGCCAGCACCAAAGCTTCGTAATACTGCAAAATCACATGGTTCAGCACTAGGCGATGAAGAGATAGCTGCGACGAAAGTTGAACTCGGACTTAATCCGGATGAAAAGTTCGCTATGCCAGATGATGTCTTGGCCCATATTCGTCTTGTTAAAGATCGTGGCGCTACTTCACGTAGTGAGTGGAATAAGCGCTTTGCAACATGGAAGGCTGCTCACGCAGATAAGGCAGCGCTACTGGAGCGTTTAGTAAAGAGGGATCTGCCTTCTGGGTGGGAGTCAGTGCTACCAGTTTTTGAAGCTGGTAAGGATGTGGCCACTCGAGCAGCTTCTGGAAAAGTAATTAACGCTATCGCCGGAGTACTTCCAGAATTTTGGGGCGGATCGGCAGATTTAGCTGACAGCAACAATACGACTATCGAAGGTGGCGATTCATTCTTACCGTCATCGAGTGGAATGAAGGGTGCAAATCCATATGGGCGCATCATTCACTTTGGTATTCGCGAACATGCAATGGGTTCAATTCTGAACGGAATAACTCTCCACGGTTTAACTCGCTCGTTCGGTGGAACATTTGCAGTATTTAGCGATTACATGCGGCCTTCAGTTCGATTGGCAGCGCTCATGAATATTCCAACGACATTTGTATGGACACATGATTCGATTGGCCTCGGTGAAGATGGACCTACACATCAGCCAATTGAACATCTAGCGGCCCTTCGCGCCATCCCCAATTTTGCGACGATTCGCCCTGCAGATGCCAATGAAGTAGCCCACGCTTGGAAGTCGATCTTGCTCCGTCAACAACCTGCAGGCATTCTCCTTTCACGACAGAATCTCCCCGTCTTTGATCGCACCATCTGTGCAAGTGCTGAAGGCGTCGACAAGGGTGCATATGTTTTAGTTGCAGCTCCCAAGAAAGCCGATGTAGTGATCATCGCGACAGGGTCTGAAGTAAGCCTTGCGGTGAAGAGTGCGGAGGCGCTTAACGCGCAAGGAATCTCCACCCAGGTAGTGAGTGCTCCTTGTTTGGAATGGTTCAACCAAGAGAGTCAGAGTTACAGAGAGAGCGTGATACCAGCGTCAGCACTTCGCGTCAGCATCGAAGCCGGAATTGCACAGGGATGGCGTGAATACGTTGGAGATTCGGGAGTGATCATCAGCCTCGATCACTACGGCGCATCAGCTTCAGCCTCACACCTCTTTGCAGAGTTTGGTTTCACAGTCGACAATGTTGTTTCCAAGGTATTGGCAGCGCGTAAGTGAAACATCAGGAAATTCTGAAGGCGGGAACATCTATCTGGCTCGACGATCTCTCACGATCGAAACTCACAGGCTCGGACTCCCAGAGCCTCCCCCACCGCATCACACACGACGGCGTCCGAGGTGTAACAACTAACCCCAGTATTTTTGGTGCCGCCATTACAGGTGCAGATGAGTATGCCGCCGATATCGCCTCCTTATCTGGGAAAAGCGTCGATGAAGTTGTGCGTACATTAACCACAGATGATGTACGAGTTGCCTGTGATCTCTTTGCCGAGATCTATGCCACTAGCAAGGGTATTGACGGTCGCGTAAGTATCGAAGTAGATCCACGTCTTGCCCATAAGACTCAAGAGACGATTGATGAAGGAATCGCTCTTCACGCACTTGTTGGCCGTCCCAATGTAATGATCAAAGTTCCTGCCACCAAGGCTGGGCTTCCAGCAATCACTGCACTCATTGGTAAAGGCATCAGCGTCAATGTCACTCTGATCTTCTCTCTTGAACGCTACAGTGAAGTGATCGACGCATTTATCGCAGGTATGGTTCAGGCTAAAAAAGCAGGTTTTGAATTGTCATCAATCCATTCAGTGGCATCATTTTTTATCTCACGCATTGATAGCGCGGTAGACAAGGAATTGAAAGCGGTTGGAAACAGCGATCTTCTCGGCAAAGTCGCCGTTGCCAATGCGCATCGCGCATATGCCCTATTCCTAGAGAAATTCAATCAAACTTCATGGAAAGCTCTTGAAGAAAGTGGAGCGCTCGTCCAGCGTCCGCTCTGGGCTTCCACCGGAGTGAAGGATCCGGCATACGCGGATACTCTCTATGTAGATACTCTCATTGCGCCACATACCGTTAACACAATGCCACAGTCCACACTAGATGCATTCTTGGATCATGGGAATGTAAGTAGCGATGCGATTACAGCGCAGATGGAGAGTGCGTCTCAGACTCTTGCTGCCTTATCTGCACTTGGAATATCACTTGATTCCATTACCGATGCACTAGAAGCAGATGGTGTGAAGAAATTTGAAGATGCCTGGATATCTCTCCTTGCCGATGTTCAGAAGGTAATGGCGTAATGAAAATCTCAGGTGCATCACTTTCTAGAGTCGATCGAAACAGTTCTCTCTATAAGCGCCTAGTTGGCGTCCATCAGCAGATAGCTCAGAAGGATCCAACAACATGGGGGCCCGAGGCCGCTACAGAAGCTGCAGTTCGACTTAATTGGGTTGATCTTCCTGAATCCTCTAGAACTCTTCTACCGGAGATCGATGCACTCACTGCAAAGTTTCGCCACATCAATACAATCGTTCTAGCAGGTATGGGTGGATCTTCCCTTGCTCCTGAGGTAATTGCTAAAAGTTTTGGTCGCGAGCTATTCATTCTAGATTCAACAGATCCGAACTATCTCGCCCATGCAATCAACGGTGATTTAGCGTCGACCTTGGTTGTCGTTTCATCTAAGTCGGGTTCAACAATCGAGACTTCATCTGCTCGCGCCGCTTTTGCAGCTGCCTTTACTAAGGCTGGCTTACAAGTGGCCGATCACATGGTTGTTGTGACAGATCCTGACTCGCCTTTAGATCGTGACGCACGCGCGCAAGGGCTATCGGTGATCAACGCTGATCCGCATGTAGGTGGAAGATTTAGCGCACTGAGTGCTTTTGGACTTGTACCAAGTGCACTAGCCGGTGTCGATGTGTCACTTCTTCTCGATGCAGCGAGCGATTGCAAGAAGAACTTTCTCGAAGATGGTGAAGCGATCATTGATGTGGCCTGGCTTCTTACAACCCAAACTGAGCAATACGTTGGATTTATAGATGCACATTCGGGGATGCCAGGCTTATCTGACTGGATCGAGCAACTTGTGGCCGAATCAACTGGCAAGTCTGGCGTTGGCAGACTTCCGATAGCAGCCGAAGATGTAGAAGGTGCCTCAGTTGGTGGCGCCTTCACTATTTCTTTTAGCGAAATGGGAGCAGATCTCAATGTGCAAGGCGAACTAGGTGAACACTTTATTTTCTGGGAGTGGTTAACTGCACTAGTTGGCGCAGCGTTACAGATTGATCCGTTTAACCAGCCGAATGTCACTGAAGCGAAGAATGCGACGTCGACATTGCTCACTGAGTGGGGTGGGAATCTTCCTACATTTACGCCAGAGCGCTCTGAGAAATCGGTTGAGATATTTGGTGATGGCGTTTCAGTAATGGGTTCACTCCAAAGTTTTGTATCTAACGTTGCAGAGGGTGGGTATATCTCGATCCATGCCTACCTTGATCGCCGCGATGATGTACGCCTTGAAGAGTTACGAAAAATACTTTCGCTCAAGACAGGTCATCCCGTGACTTTTGGTTGGGGGCCACGTTTTCTCCACTCCACTGGACAATTCCATAAGGGTGGACAACAAAATGGGGCCTTCCTTCAAATTACCGGTGAAGCATCATGCGACTTTGAAATTCCTGGAAGTAATTTTGGATTTAAGACTTTGGTGATGGCACAAGCTCTCGGTGATAATCGTGCCTTGGCGCAAAGAAAATTCCCGCTCCTACGTCTTCACCTTCAAGACCGCAGTGCGGGAATTACTCACATCTTAGAAGCGGCTAGATCTCTCTAGATTAATCCTCGCCACGTAACTTTTTCAGCGCATCTTCAAGAATCTTTGCACCTTCTGTATCTGTGCGACGCTCTTTCACATAAGCCAAGTGAGTCTTATATGGAACGTTGACGACAGCACTTGGTGGATTATTGCGATCGCGTCCTGCTGGAAGACCACACTTTGGGCAATCCCACTCTGCAGGAATGACTACAGTCTCTTCGACTGCAAATGATGGTCGGACTTCATGTCCCTTACCGCACCAGTATGAAACTGTTGCGCGCTCAATCTGATCTCCGCGCTCTGCCTCACCCATTGGGCCGGCACCGACACGACTTCCACGAATAGCACTTGCCATCTTAAGTTATCCCTTCAATACGAGTGAGAGTGCGACAACTCCTGCAAACCAGAGACCGCCAACAACGATAGTGATGCGATCAAGGTTACGTTCCACAACTGATGAGCCGCCGTAGTTAGATGAGATGCCTCCGCCAAAGAGATCTGAAAGTCCTGCGCCTTTTCCTTTATGGAGAAGAACAAGAAGGATCATCGCAACGCTTGTGATGATCAGAAAGATCGATAGTCCAAGGGCCATGGCCGTACTCCTTACTTCGTAGAGGGGAAGGATACTAGATTCCGGCAGGTGAACCCCCCAGATCTATCAGCCCTCGCCGATGGAATTACTGCTGCTCTTGGGCGTAGAACTTAGCGATCTTAGCTAGTTCTTCCGGATCGAGGCTTGCTCCACCAATAAGTGCGCCATCAACATCTAACTGCTTCATGATCTCAACGATGTTGGAAGACTTCACAGAACCTCCGTATAGAACTCGCATTGCGGCAGCGATTTCGGGTGAACCAATGACACCAATCTCTTCACGAATTGCGGCACATACCTCTTGAGCATCTTCAGGCGTTGCAGTTTTTCCTGTACCGATTGCCCACACTGGTTCGTAGGCGATAACAATCTTCTTGAGTTCAGGCTTTGTAAAACCTTCAAGGCCAGCGCGAATTTGACGGATGACATGTGAGACATGAGCTCCGGATTCACGTATAGAAAGTTCTTCACCCACACAGAATATTGGTGTGAGCTCATTGGCAAGTGCTGCCTTAATTTTTCTATTCACGAGTGCGTCGTCTTCTTTATGAATTGCGCGACGTTCAGAGTGGCCGATCACAACAAAGGTGCATCCCAATTTCTTAAGCATTGAGCCTGAGATATCACCGGTGAAAGCACCACCAGCATCGGGTGAGAGATCTTGTGCGCCATATTGCAAGCGCAGACGATCTCCATCTACCAAAGTCTGAATTGAACGAATATCGGTGAAGGGAGGAATGATCGCGATATCTACTTCGTCGTAATCTTTATCCGATAACGAATACACGAGCTTCTGTGCAACTGCAATTGCTTCGAGATGATTAAGATTCATCTTCCAATTGCCTGCCATAAGTGGCTTACGCATTTTCTTCTCCTTGTATCGTTATCTGTTTAAAGTCATCTGTTGGCAAAGATTAGAGATCTAGTGCTAATAAACCTGGTAGCTCTTTACCTTCAAGGTATTCAAGAGAGGCTCCGCCACCTGTCGAAATATATCCGAAATCGCTATCAGCAAAGCCAAGGGCACGAACGGCAGCTGCCGAGTCACCTCCACCGACTACTGAGATCCCAGAGACCTCGGTGAGCGCTTGAGCGACAACTCGAGTTCCATGAGCGAAGTTCGGAAATTCAAAGACACCCATCGGACCATTCCAGAATACTGTCTTGCACTCTGCAATAGCCGCTGCGAAAACTTTTGCAGATTCTGGGCCAATATCTAGACCCATATGATCTGCAGGGATCCCGTCAGCTGACACGGTGATCGCCGGTGAATCACTTTTAAATTCTGCGGCAACGACAATGTCTGTCGGCAAAACGAGGCGAACACCAGATGCAGCAGCCTTTTCAATCAACTCTTTGACCGTTGGGATGAGATCACTTTCAACAAGTGACTTACCAATCTCTTTTCCTTGTGCGGCTAGGAAGGTAAAGACCATTCCCCCACCAATTGCCATCACATCGACCTTATTGAGAAGGTTTGAAATTACCCCGATCTTGTCAGAGACCTTGGCCCCTCCAAGAACAACACCGTAAGGACGAGCAGGATCAACGGTGAGTTTCTTTAATACTTCTACCTCTGCGCCAACAAGTGTTCCTGCGGCATGAGGGAGCAGTTTCGGCAGGTCATAAACGGAGGCATGCTTGCGGTGCACTGCACCGAAACCATCGCCTACGTAGAGATCTGCAAGTTTTGCTAACTCTTGCGCAAACTCTTGTCGCTCGCTTTCATCTTTTGATGTTTCGGCAGAGCTGTAGCGAATATTTTCTAGAAGAAGAATTTCACCTGACTTGAGAGCTTGAGCTGATGCTGTTACATCCGCACCAAGAAGAGATCCAACGAAGTGCACCGGTGAACCAAGAAGTTCTGCTAGCCGCGCAGCAACAGGAGCTAGCGAAAGTTCTGGCTTTGCTTCACCCTTTGGACGGCCCAAGTGAGCCGCAATTACAATGCTTGCACCAGCTGAGAGTAGGAACTTAATAGTCGGCAAAGAGGCTTTGATTCGCCCATCATCTGTGATGACTCCATCTTTCAATGGAACATTGAGATCACAGCGAAGAAAGACTCGCTTGCCGGCTACATCAAGTTCATGCAACAGCATTAGAGAGATTTACCTACAAGTCCGACAAGATCAACGAGGCGATTTGAATAGCCCCATTCATTGTCATACCAACCAACAATCTTTACTTGATTGCCAATCACCTTTGTAAGACCTGAATCGAAGATACATGATGATGGATCGGTAACGATATCTGAAGAGACGATTGGATCTTCTGTGTAAGAAAGGTATCCCTTAAGAGCACCATTAGCTGCTGCCTTCATCGCTGCATTGATCTCTGCAGCGGTTGCTTCCTTGGCAAGTTCAACGGTGAGATCAGTTGCAGATCCTGTTGGAACTGGAACGCGCATCGCATACCCATCAAGCTTTCCCTTAAGTTCTGGAAGAACGAGTGAGATCGCCTTAGCAGCGCCCGTTGACGTAGGAATCATATTTGTAGCCGCAGCACGCGCACGACGGAGATCCTTATGTGGAAAATCAAGGATTACCTGGTCATTTGTATATGCGTGGATCGTTGTCATCAGACCCTTAACAATTCCCCAGTTATCCTGAAGAACCTTTGCCATGGGAGCAAGGCAGTTAGTCGTACATGATGCATTCGAAATAACGTGGTGGTTTGCTGGATCGTACTTCTCATGGTTTACGCCCATGACGATCGTGATGTCTTCATCGCTTGCAGGTGCTGAAATGATTACCTTCTTAGCGCCAGCTGTGATGTGCTTCTTTGCATCGGCTGCCTTGGTGAAGTGTCCTGTCGATTCAATGACAATATCTGCACCCACTGCGCCCCATGGCAAATTTGCTGGATCGCGATCTGCAAAGACTTTCATCGTCTTGCCACCAACAGTAAGCGTGTCATCGGTATATGTAACTTCAAGACCTAGGCGGCCCAAAATTGAGTCGTACTTAAGGAGATGAGCAAGAGTTGCGTTATCAGTGAGATCGTTGATTGCAACGATATTGATATTTGGGTTGGTCAGGGCTGCGCGAAAGAAGTTACGGCCAATGCGTCCAAAACCATTAATTCCAACATTAATCATGAGTAAACCTTTTTCTATCTAGACCCAATAAAGGGAGTCGGCACACTATCTGCCACAGCGCTGGGGTCTTGGCTAACCTTATCAGGGGCCAACCCATTTCTATCGTTACTGAAAAATACTGCCCATCTCACCTGAGCGATACGCGTGAATATTGTATTTCCTACAGGATTTCTACTTCAGATTTCTCATTCACTGAGAAGATCTGGAGAGAGTCCCGCTTCTGTATCTGGGATTCCAAGTTCTCCTGCGCGTTTATCTGCCATCGCTAACAATCGACGAATGCGTCCCGCGATTGCATCTTTTGTCATTGGCGGAGTTGCAAGTGAACCTAACTCTTCAAGACTTGCTTGGCCGTGGCTAATTCGAAGTTCGCCCGCCTCTTTCAAATGATCAGGAATTTCATCTCCGAGAATTTCCATTGCGCGTTGCACGCGTGCAGCTGCGGCAACCGCGGCGCGAGCCGAGCGACGAAGATTTGCATCATCAAAGTTTGCAAGTCGATTAGCGGTGGCTCGAACTTCTCGTCGCATGCGTCGCTCTTCCCAAGCCAGGACACTCTCGTGAGCTCCCAGACGTGTGAGCAGAACGCCGATGGCGTCACCATCACGAATAACAACGCGATCAACTCCGCGAACTTCGCGAGCTTTTGCAGCAATACCTAATCGGCGTGCCGCACCAACGAGAGCTAGCGCTGCCTCTGGACCAGGACAAGTAATTTCAAGCGAAGAAGAACGTCCCGGCTCTGTCAGTGAACCATGTGCAATAAATGCACCGCGCCATGCTGCCTCTGCATCACAAATATTTGCTGAAACTACTTGTGGCGGTAAGCCGCGAATAGGGCGACCGTTTCCATCAATAAGACCAGTCTGGCGTGCCAACGCATCGCCTGATTCGATAACGCGAACAACGTAACGCGAGCCTTTGCGAAGTCCACTTGATGAGAGAACTGCTAAATCGCTGTCATGGCCATAAATATCTGCGATATCTTTCTTGAGTCGCCTGGCGCTCTGAGATGTATCAAGTTCAACCTCGATCACAACTTTTCCTGCGGCGATATGCAGTCCACCTGCAAAACGAAGGAGTGATGAGACCTCGGCTTTGCGACAGCAGGGACGCGTGACCGAGAGACGACTTAATTCATCTTTTACCGCTGCAGTCATTGCCATGGGGCTATCCAACCAAAGTTTTCTCCGCAATGTGTGCGAAAAGAGAGGTCAATTTTTTCGTATCATGATGATTTCCATGTGATTCGAGGCGAAGATCCCGCACGACCAACTCTCCACCTTGGGTTGAAACTTTATCCCTCAGGAGTTTCCCTGCCTGCGGATCAAGAACAATCGAAGTATCTGCAACTACAAAATCAAATGTGAGCTGCGGTGCTAATTTTTGGATAGCTGCAATGTGATCTAGAGCGCTACGACCTGAAAATTCACCACTTTCAGAATCATCAAGATTGAGAAGAAGGATTTTCTTAGCTGGGGATTTAATCAAGGAAGCTAACTGATCGGGTACAAGGAGATGAGGAAGAACGCTAGAGATCCACGACCCTGGCCCCATCGTGATCCAATCGGCATCTGCAATAGCTGCTAACGCTTCTGGCCTCGCCTTCGGATTATCCGGAATCAATTGCAAAGATTCAAAACGCCCCGGTGCTGTAGCAACTTCTTTCTGTCCTCGAATTATTCTCTTCTCACCTTGGTCGAAGAAAGTAGCCTGAATATCTAGTGGTTCATTGGCCATCGGAAGAACGCGGCCGATAACTTTGAGTAGCGCTCCCACTCGATCTAGCCCTTCTACAGGATCTTCATCGCGATCCCACAGAGCGGCTAAAAGTAGATTGCCGACTGCATGGCCATCGAGTGGACCTTCGCTTGTAAATCGATACTGCATGATCTCTGCCCAGCTTCTTCCCCATTCATCATCAGAACAGAGTGCGGCAAGTGCCATCCGAAGATCACCTGGAGGAAATATTGGAAACTCTTCTCGCAACCTTCCACTTGATCCACCATTATCGGCAACAGTGACTATCGCGGTGATATCTGAAGTCAGTGATCTAAGAGAAGTGAGTGTGGCAAATAATCCATGCCCTCCCCCAAGAGCGACAACGCGTGGAGATGACATCGATTACTCGCGACCCACATCTCTATGGGTAGCATGTGCAGATATTTCTACAGTCGATGAGTGTTCATTGAGTTGACGAGCGATCTCGCGTGAGACGGATACGCTGCGGTGTTTTCCGCCAGTGCAACCAACTGCGATGGTGACAAATCGCTTTCCCTCACGTAAATATCCTGGGATCATCTGCATGACAACTGATACATATGTCTTTATAAACTCATTTACCCCATCACTTGCAAGGACGGTCGAGAAGACTTTTTCATCAAGTCCAGTAAGTGGACGAAGTTCTGGCACCCAATGTGGATTAGGGATAAACCGCGCATCAAGTAGAAGGTCAGCGTCAACAGGAATGCCATATTTGAATCCAAATGAAAGAACGCTAATGCGGATTGCGCTCAAAGATCCGGGAGCAAATATTTCAGCGATTCGCTTCTCAAGTTGATGAACATTGAGATTGCTAGAGTCGATAACAATGTCAGCCTGAGAACGTAGCTCATCTAGCTTTGTTCGCTCGCGGGCGATTCCATCGACAATCCGATCACTTGCCTGCAAGGGGTGTGGACGTCGGGTAGATTCAAAGCGCGCAACCAAAATCTGATCACTGGCATCGAGAAAGAGCATCCTGAAAGGGATCTTCTCGTCGCGCAATGTGGTGAGAGATGCGCTCAGATCATCAAAAAATTTCCCGCCGCGCACATCAACGACTACGGCAACCGATGCGAAATCAGATCCACCTGTCTGTGAAGCTAATTCAGGGAGAAGTGCAGGCGGAAGATTGTCGACGACATACCAACCTAGATCTTCAAGCGCGTGGGCAACGGTAGATCTTCCAGCACCGGACATACCGGTGAGGATCAAGAGCTCGCGCGTACTCATGGCTACAGTCTGCCATCAACGTCAAGTACCTCAAACTGGTAGCTCTGCCCTAATTTTCTACAATTTCACCCGTCTGCATATCGACTCCACTGCTGACTGCGCTCTCCCCCATGTGTGAGAGATGGTTCCAGATAATCGATGCGATTTTCTCGCCGATACCAGGTGTTGCGGCAATCTCTACCAAAGAAGCTTTACGAATAGCACTCACCGATCCGAAGCGATCGAGAAGAGCCGCTCTTCGGATATGTCCCAGTTGCTCGATTTCATCCAGCACTGACTCAAGCATGACCTTCGATCTCCGAGATCGATGAAAGGTGATTGCAAAGCGGTGTGCTTCATCTCGTATGCGCTGCAGAAGATACATGCCTTCACTTGTGCGCGGAAGAATGAGTGGATCGTGGTTATGCGGAAGCCACACTTCCTCAAGTCGTTTTGCTAATCCACAGAGCGCAATATCTGTGATTCCAAGTTCCTCGAGAGCGCGTGCTGCTGCGGCAACTTGTGGAGCTCCGCCATCCACCACAATCAGCTGAGGAGGGTACGAGAATTTTCCTAGTCGTCCGCCGGAATCTTTTACCTCACTCTGATCAACATTTCTATCTGCAAGGAATCGCTTCAGTCGGCGCGTGATTACCTGATGCATTGCCCGAGTGTCATCGGTTGCCTCGGTAGTGTCGACAATGAATCGACGATATTCACTCTTTTTAGCGATGCCATCTTCAAAGACAACCATTGATGCAACGACGGTGGTTCCAGAAATATTTGAGATATCGAAGCACTCGATACGCAGCGGTGTACGGGGTAGTTCGAGAACTTCCTCGAGTTCGATAAGAGCTTTACCGGAGACGGCGGCATCGTTTGCGCGCTTGCTCAGGAATTGAATCAGTGCATAATGAGCATTTCTCTCCACAGTATCCAGAAGTTCGACCTTTTCACCGCGTTGTGGAACTTTGATGACAACTTTATGACCGGCGATTGAAGTGAGCCAGGCAGTGAGTGAGTCAATATCGGCCGGTTCTTCATTGATGTGAATGGTGGAAGAGATATCCGTTGAACCATCTCCATAAATGGAGTAGAGCAGCGATGCCCACTGGTCCTCCCCCTCGAGAGTTCTCTCTTGGTCAACAATCCACGAGCGTGAACCTTTGATCGATCCTCGGCGCACCATGAAGATAGAACCTGCTGCGTGGAACCCTTCTTCGTGAATAGCGATGAAATCACCGTCCAGATCATCAGAGAGATTTCCTTGCGTAGATTTCTGCGCCTTCTCAAATGATTCAATCTGATCGCGAAGACGGGCCGCGCGCTCGAACTCTTCACGTGATGCCGCTAACTCCATCTCGCTGCGCATTGCAGGTAAGAGATCTTCCATCCCTGATTCCATAAATTCATTGAGTTTGACTGCAATCTGGCGATGCTCATCCGGAGTTACCCATCCCACGCATGGAGCCGCACACTTACCAATATCTCCTAGGAGACATTGCCTTTTTGTTTTTTGAGCCCGTTGAAAGTTTCCCGCGCTACACGATCTGACGGGAAATACCTTAAGAAGAACTTCATAGGTATTTCGCAACGCCCACGCATTTGTATACGGTCCAAAGTACTTCAATCCAGGGCGCTTCTCTTTGCGTGTGATGAATATTCGCGGATATTCGTCCTCGATCGAAATTGCCAAATAGGGATAAGACTTATCATCTTTGAACTGGACGTTATATGTCGGGTGATATTGCTTGATCCACGAGAATTCAAGAGCTAGCGCTTCGAGTTCAGTCTTGACGATCGTCCAATCAACACGGACAGCTTCGTGCACCATTCGGTACGTCTTCTGCGCTAAATTCGATCCAAAGTAAGAGCTCAATCTATTCTTGAGATTCTTCGCTTTGCCTACATAGATGACCTTCTCTTTATCATTGTAAAAGCGATAAACACCGGGATCTTCAGGAATCTCCGGAGGACGGTACGAGGCTGGATCTGCCATCGCTACTTCTTCTTCGTTGCAGTTTTCTTAATGGAACGGTTACTTTCTAGAATTTCACCTAAGTATTGGCCGGTATAACTCTCCTTCACGGAAGCGACCTGCTCTGGTGTTCCCTCTGCAACAACCATTCCACCTCTAAAGCCACCTTCTGGGCCCATATCGATCACCCAATCCGCACACTTAATCACGTCAAGGTTATGTTCGATAACAATAACTGTGTTTCCCGAATCTACAAGGCGACTGAGTACACCTAAGAGTTTATTGACATCTTCAAAGTGAAGCCCTGTGGTGGGTTCATCGAGAACATAGATCGTGCGGCCAGTTGATCGACGTTGCAATTCAGTGGCTAGCTTGACGCGCTGTGCTTCTCCACCAGAAAGGGTTGGAGCGGACTGGCCCAAGCGAACATAGCCAAGACCTACGTCACAGAGGGTCTTGAGGAATCGTGCAATCGTAGGAACAGATTCGAAGAATTCATGAGCAATTTCGATCGGCATATCCAATACTTCAGCGATCGTCTTTCCTTTGTAATGAACTTCAAGAGTTTCGCGGTTATAACGCGCTCCGTGGCACACTTCGCAAGGAACGTACACGTCGGGCAAGAAGTTCATCTCAATGGTGATCGTGCCATCGCCGGTGCAGTTCTCGCAGCGACCACCCTTCACGTTAAAGCTAAAACGACCTTGTTGATAGCCGCGGATCTTTGCCTCGGTTGTCTCTGAAAAGAGCGCTCGAATCTTGTCAAAGACACCTGTGTAAGTAGCTGGATTTGAACGAGGGGTACGACCAATAGGCGATTGATCAACATGTACAACTTTATCCAACAGATCGATACCCGTGATTGTCTTGTGTCGTCCGGGCACTATGCGTGCGCCATTGAGTTTATTAGCAAGAGTTGAATACAAAATGTCGTTGACGAGAGTTGATTTTCCAGACCCACTCACACCAGTAACTGCGACGAATGCACCAAGAGGAATTGAAACATCGACATTCTTGAGGTTATTCTCTTTTGCTCCCTTAATAACAATCTGCCGCTTTGTATCAATGGGACGACGCTTGCTTGGAATTGCAATGGAGCGACGCCCTGATAGATAGGCACCAGTAATAGATTCAGTGGATGCAATGAGATCCTCATACGAACCAGAGACAACAACCTTGCCTCCATGTTCGCCAGCACCCGGTCCGATATCGACAACCCAATCCGCTGTACGAATAGTCTCCTCATCGTGCTCAACAACAATCAACGTGTTTCCTAAATCGCGAAGACGGGTCAGTGTTTCAATCAGACGTCTGTTATCTCGTTGATGTAATCCGATACTTGGCTCATCCAGAACGTAGAGAA